>Ga0209444_10000592_pt1 | contig 20022 bp, 14 predicted proteins | sample LauGreFaBDMM15DN_2_FD_188215 | JGI IMG/M metagenome (GOLD analysis project Ga0209444, IMG submission 188215) | Freshwater lake microbial communities from Lake Michigan, USA - Fa13.BD.MM15.DN (SPAdes) (version 2) | ecosystem: Environmental > Aquatic > Freshwater > Lake | place: Lake Michigan... | reverse complement strand
TATAGATGCCTTGCACGTGCCCTACAAAGGTTCAGGCCCTGCTTTGACCGATTTAATTGGCGGTCAAGTGCAATATTGTTTTGAGACCATGACCTCGGCCACACCGCATGTCAAAAGCGGCAAAGCGATTGCAATGGCGCAAACGCGCACCAAACGCGCCAAAGGTCACCCCAATGTGCCAACGATGGACGAGCAAGGTTTTGCTGGCTTTGATGCAACGACTTGGTATGGATTGGTTGGACCAGCCAAACTCAACCCTGCATTTATCAAACGCATCAACGAAGACATGAACAAGGTCATGGCTATGCCTGATGTGATCGAGAAATTTGATCTCTACGGCGCTGAAGACGGTGGCGGTTCGCCCGAGCGCTTTGCAGAATTTATCCGCAGTGAAACTCAAAAATGGGCGAAGGTTATCAAAGACGCGAAGGTGCAAGCAGATTCTTGAGTGCATTGTGAATAACCTAGGCATTTATACCCACCCTGACTTTGAGTTATGTGACAAAGACTATGCAAAAGGAAGAATTGTTTCCTTCTTGTAGGTTGGCTAAAATGATAGCGTTTTGTCGTGAAGTGTTCATTCACATCTAAAAGCGATGTTGGATTTTCAATTTCACGAATATGTAGTTTAATTTTTTTATTGGTTCTAAGGAATTATCTTGGCTAGAGTTGTAATTATTGGACAGCAAGATTTTGGTAAGGCAGTTATTGAGGCCATGATTGCTGTAGGACACACCATAGTTGGTGTATTTTGTAAACTAGAAAAATCAAGTGAACGCCCTGATGCTTTGCGCGAGGCGGCACAAAAATTAGGCATTACTGTGTTTCAACTGCCCAATTTAAAAGACGATACAGCAAGACAAGCTATGCAGTCCTTAAATGCTGATATTTGCGTTATGGCTTTCGTGCTCCAATTTGTACCCCAATGGTTGGCTGACATACCAAAGCACGGAACCATTCAATACCACCCTTCTTTGCTGCCTAAGTATCGAGGGCCTTCTTCAATCAATTGGCCTATTGCGATGGGGGAGAGAGAAACCGGACTAACTATATTCAGGCCTACGGATGGCTTAGACGAAGGCCCGATTGTTCTACAAAAAACATTTCCTATTGGAGCAGATGCAACTTTAGGTGAGGTTTATTTTGACGGACTTTTTCCTCTGGGTGTTAAAGCATTGATAGAAGCCACTGACATGGTTTTGGCTGGAAAGCACACTGAAATCACCCAAGATGAAAGCCTCGCTACTTACCAAGGTTGGTTTAGGGAGGCGGAGTCCTGTGTCAATTGGTCAAACCATATTGACCAAATCTACAATCTTATTCGTGCATGCAACCCAGCCCCAGGTGCTTGGACGCTATTAGGCCAAGAGAAGGTAACTCTTTTCGATTGCAAAAAGCATGTTTCACAAAGATTTGAACAAGTTATGGGGAAACCTGGAACTATCTTGCGGTTAAGTGAGCACTCTTTTGGTATGAATGCTCAAGGTGGACATATTGAAGTACTTCGCCTGCGTCCAGCAGGCGGAGCCAAAATGACCGCTGCAGAATTTATGGTTACTAGGCCAGAGCTTTTTCTGTGATTTTTTTCTCAACATAGTTGAGTTGATCTAGTGCATCTGCAAGATATTGCACGCTTCTTTCAGGGTTGTGGAGTTTTTCTAGTCCAAACAATCCGATTCTGAATGTCATGAAATCTGCCGGTTCATCACACTGCAAAGGAACGCCTGCGGCAGTTTGAAGACCCAACGCCAGGAATTTCTTGCTACTGTGGATTTCAGCATCTGAGGTGTAACTAACTACTACGCCAGGTGCTTGAAATGGTTTCGCAGCAACACTTGTAAAACCACGGGACTCTAAAAGCTCACGGACTAATTTACCGATACGCGCTTGTTCTTGAAATACCTTATCAAAGCCGTAAGCCCGTGTTTCAAGCATAACTTCACGCAAGCGAGTAAGAGCGTCAGTTGGCATAGTGGCGTGGTATGCGTGAGCGCCTTTTTCGTAGGTCTCCATAATTTGGAGCCATTTTTTGAGGTCGCAGGCATAACTACTACTGGTAGTTTGGTCAATGGCAGTACGAGCTCGCTCACTCATCATCACCATCGCGCACGAAGGCGAGCCACTCCAACCCTTTTGTGGAGCACTGATCAAAATATCAACACCCGTTTTTTCCATATTTACCCATATGCAACCGGAAGCAATGCAATCGAGAACTAGCAGGCCACCTACTTTATGAACTGCATCGGCCATTTTGGCAATGTAGTCGTCCGGAATGATCAAGCCGGCAGATGTTTCCACATGAGGTGCAAATACCACTGCAGGTTTCTCTTGCTCTATTTTTTGTACGACTTCTTCAATAGGGCAAGGTATCCAAGGCGATTGACTGCTCGTGTCAACGCGCCTTGCTTTGAGAACAATGGAAGACGAGGCAATTGCACCCATTTCCAAAATTTGGGTCCATCTGTAACTGAACCAACCGTTGCGAAGAATGAGCACTTTTTTGTTTGAAGCAAACTGCCTAGCAACTGACTCCATGCCAAAGGTTCCGCTTCCAGGTACTAGGGCGGTTGAGTGCGCGTGGTAAACCTCTTTCAAGATAGAAGAGATGTCTTTCATCACATGTTGAAAACGAACGGACATATGGTTGAGTGCGCGGTCTGTATAGACTACAGAAAACTCAAGTAATCCGTCAGGATCTATATTTGGAAGTAAGCCTGGCATAAATTAATTCTCCAATTAATGCTAATGATTTAAAAATCATGCGGGGGTGGTCATTCTAGCGGAGTGTCCCTGCCCGCCACCAAAGCTCAAAGTTTCAGAAACCTCACCCCCAGCAGATAACTTGACTGCACAATATTTAAATTCAGGAATTTTGGCAAATGGATCAAGGGCGGGATTGGTTAGTTTGTTGATAGCCGCCTCGTAGAAACAAAATGGCACGAATACACATCCGCGTGGCGAACTTTCGTCAGCCCTGGCATATAAACTTACACAACCTCGACGAGATTGGATGGTGACGATCTCCCCAGGTTGGACAGCTAAATCAGCTAAATCCAATGGGTGTACCAAAGCAACAGGATCAGGCTCGATTGCATCAAGGACGGCAGTTCTGCGAGTCATACTTCCGGTATGCCAATGCTCTAACTGGCGTCCAGTTATTAAGACCATAGGGTATTGGGCGTCTGGTCGCTCATTAGCGGGAATGATGTCTGCAGGTACAAAACGCCCGCGACCAGATTCACGAGGGAAGTTTTCTACAAACACTACGGACTGCCCTGGGTCTCCTTCTTTTAAGCAGGGGTAAGTAACAGCATGCTCTCGCTCAAGGCGATCCCAAGTGATACCAGCAATGCTTGGCATAGTGTGTCGCATCTCGTCGAAAACTTCCGATACGTGGTGGTAGTTCCATTTCAAGCCCAACTGCTTAGCCATTTGCTCAATGATCCACAGATCTGGTTTAGCTTGACCTGGAGGTTCTATAGCCTGTCGACCCATTTGGACCAAACGGTCAGTATTGGTGAACGTACCCGTTTTTTCTGCAAAGGCCGTTGCTGGCAAGATTACATCCGCCAGACAAGCAGTCTCTGTCATGAAAATATCTTGCACAACCAGTAAGTCAAGCGCAGAAAGAGACTCTCTAGCATGGTTAGCATCGGGATCTGACATGGCGGGGTTTTCGCCCATGATGTACATCCCACGAACTACACCTTTATCAATGGCATACATCACCTCTACAACAGTCAGGCCTGGCTCTTGGTCCAGTGAGCCAGGTTCGAGTTGCCAAGCAGATTCAAACTTTGCTTGAACTTTGGGATCGCTGACTCTTTGATAGTCTGGATACATCATTGGTATAAGACCAGCATCTGATGCGCCTTGGACATTGTTTTGTCCGCGTAAGGGGTGTAGGCCAGTGCCAGGGCGACCAATCTGGCCCGTCATTAAAGCTAAAGCGATCAGGCAACGCGCATTATCAGTTCCGTGGATGTGTTGAGAAACCCCCATACCCCACAAAATCATGGAGGCGGGAGATTTTGCGTAAAGACGGGCTACATAGCGAATATCCTCACTATCAATGCCACAAATAGGCGCCATCAACTCGGGGCTGTAACCCTCCACGTTGCGCTTTAATTCTTCAAAGCCAATTGTTCTACTTTCAATAAATGATTGATCAATTAAATTCTCATGAACGATCACGTGCATCATGGAATTGAGAAGGGCCACATCTGTATCGGGCTTGAACTGCAAATGGCGGTGTGATAGGCGAGCAAGGTCCGATTTCCTAGGGTCACACAGTATGAGTTGGGTACCTTGCTTCACGGCATTTTTGATCCAAGTCGCAGCAACGGGATGGTTAACCGTGGGATTGGCGCCAATAACAATCACTACGGAAGCCTTCATCACGTCCATCACTGGATTTGACACGGCACCAGAGCCGATGCCCTCTAATAGCGCGACAACGGATGAGGCGTGGCACAAACGGGTGCAATGGTCGACGTTGTTACTGCCAAAACCGGTACGCACCAGCTTTTGAAACAGGTAGGCTTCTTCATTACTGCCCTTAGCCGAACCAAAACCAGCAAGAGATTTTTTGCCATATTTGTCACGAATGGTCTTCAAACCTCCGCCAGCACGCGAGAGTGCTTCCTCCCAAGTCGCCACACGGAAAAATTCCATGACGCGATTGGGCTCCATGACGAAATCACCTCGTTTAGGTGCGTCATCTCGGCGAATAAGTGGTTGGGTGAGGCGGTGAGGGTGGTGCGCGTAATCAAAACCATATCGCCCTTTCACGCAGAGTCGTCCATGGTTGGCAGGACCGTCACGGCCTTGTACAAAAAGAATCTTGTTGTCTTTGACGTGGTAGGTGAGTTGGCAACCAACACCACAGTAGGGGCATAGTGAATCTACCAATCGATCAGCTTTGACCAATCCGACTTCTTGGGCAGGCATCAAAGCACCCGTAGGACAAGCCTGAACACACTCACCGCAACCCACGCAAGTGGAGTCCCCCATGGGGTCATCCATATCAAAAACCACTTGGGAGTGAGCTCCTCTGAAGGCAAAGCCAATGACGTCATTGACTTGCTCATCACGGCAAGCCCGCACACAACGTGTGCACTGAATGCATGCGTCCAAGTTCACAGTTATTGCTGCGTGTGTTGCATCTTGCTGCACCTTGGGTCGCGGCTCATACCTCGGTTTTCCTAGCGACAAAGATAAGGACCATTGGTCGAGTTCATTGTTGAGGGTGTAAGCAGTTGACGGCATATCTGACTGCAGCAACTCGAGCACCATTTTTTGTGAAACCAGAGCTCGGGCACTATCGGTCTGTACCTTCATGTTTTCACTTGGATATCGACAGCATGATGGGGCCAGTACCCGTTCTCCTTCAATCTCGACAACGCAAGCACGACAGTTGCCAACTGACTCCATGCCACTTTTGTAGCAAAGATGAGGAATCTCAATTCCTTCATGTTTAGCAATTTCAATTAAAGTTTGCGAACTTTTTGCTTTGATTTTTCGACCATTAAGTTCGAAGTTAACGACATCGATTGCTAAATCCAAGTCTAGGTCTGAAGCGACTTGGGTCATGCTTTTTCTCCAGTTATTGATAGGGAGGAAGTCAATTCATGGGGGAAGTACTTGATGACGCAGTCCATCGGATTGGGCGCTGCTTGGCCTAGTCCACAAATCGACGCATCGCGCATCACCGTAGATAAATCTTGTAACAAAGGAAGATCCCAGTCAGATTTCGCCATCAAGGCCTCTGCCTTGGCGGTTCCAACTCTACAAGGGGTGCATTGCCCGCAAGACTCATGCTTGAAAAAACGCATCATATTCAAAGCAGCATTGCGCGCAGTGTCATGTTGAGATAAAACAATCACAGCAGCAGAACCTATAAAACAACCATAGGCTTGCAAAGTGTCAAAGTCCAAAGGTATTTGGTTCAGAGTGGCAGGCAAGATGCCACCTGAAGCACCCCCCGGCAAGTAACCATAAAAATGGTGCCCTTCTTGCATACCACCGCAAAAATCATCAATCAATTGTTGAATGGTGATACCAGCTGGCGCTAATTTAACGCCAGGAAGTCGAACTCTTCCGGATACAGAAAAACTTCTCAACCCCTTACGGTCATGAAGACCATGCGAAGCAAACCACGCGCCACCCCGTTCTAATATTTCTCGCACCCAAAAGAGAGTCTCAAAGTTATGTACCAAGGTGGGCTGATTAAATAATCCCACCTCTGCCACATAGGGAGGGCGCAAACGAGGAATGCCACGTTTACCTTCTATAGATTCAATCAGCGCCGATTCTTCGCCACAAATATAAGCACCAGCACCGCGACGCAATATGACCTCAGGAAGTCCGGAGCAAGGGGGAGCATCTTTTAAAAGTTGCAACTCGGCTTGCAACATCACACGACAAGCATGGTATTCGTCTCGCAAATAAATATAAATTTTAGGAATCTCAACAGCCCAAGCAGCTATCAACATTCCTTCCAAAAATCTATGAGGATCTGTTTCTAACAGTGTTCTGTCTTTAAAGGTGCCAGGTTCACCTTCATCAAGATTTATCACCATCAAACGATGGTGTTTTTGTGTTTTGAGAATACGCCACTTGCGACCTGCTCCAAAACCTGCGCCCCCCAAACCTCGGAGTCCGGAAGTTTCAACTTCTTGGATAACAGACTCGACATCGCGTTGGCCGGTCATGCAAGCTGTGAGAAGTGCGTAACCCCCTGCAGCTTTGTACTGGGAATAACTAATATGGTGGGTGGGTTCGGCTTGGATATTTTTACTATCCACGCAGGATTTAATTTTTTCGGGTGTTGCCGATGCAATAGCATGTTGACCAACCATCGCTGCGGGAGCTTGTTCGCAACGACCAATACAGGGTGCGGGGATCACACGAATAGTTTTACCCAAAAGACTTGGGAGAGTTGTCAGTAGATTTTTTGCTCCAGCCATTTCACACGATAAGCCATCGCACACGCGAACGGTCAGAGTTGCAGGACTGGTTTGTCCCTCTTTGACAATATCAAAGTGATGATAAAAACTGGCTACCTCATAGACCTGAGCTTGACTGATGCGCATCTCATGGGCGAGGGCCGATAGATGCTTGGTATTTAGTTGACCATAAGCATCTTGTAAACGGTGCAAATGCTCAATCAATTCATCACTAGAGCGGGAAGCGTTGCCAAGCAGACCCTGCACCTCTTGTAGAGCATGAGGGTCTAGGCCGCGACCTTTAGGCGCTTGCCTTTTGCGTTGCTTAAGCGTTGGTTCTTGATGAAGGCGAATGACAGGAGGACTCATTACACGGCCAGCTTAGATTAGGCCAGCACCGCGCGCCCATTGGTATTTAGCTCCTAGAACAGCCACTGGAATTTCTGTGGAGTAAGCATAGGCAGGTATCCCATGTTCATACAGATACTGCGCGGCTTCTTCTACTTCTACATCTCCAGCCAATGAGGCTACGATGGGCTTATCAATACCTTTGGCGCGCATTTCATCGCGAGCTTCCACCATGATTTTTGCGAACACCATAGGAGGTGTGACGATCGTATGCCAGTAGCCAAGAATCAAGGCGTGAATGCGCGGATCACTCAAACCTAAAAGAACAGTATTTTTGTAAGTTAAAGGAGGCTCCCCGCCGGTGATGTCTACAGGGTTACCTGCGGCACCAAAAGGCGGAATAAATTTACGGAATGCTGCATCAAGATCTTCCGGCATAGGCATCAATGTCAAGTTGTTGTCAACGCACGCATCAGATAGAAGTACCCCAGAACCTCCCGCTCCAGTAATGATGACGATATTTTCGCCCTTGGGAGTAGGAAGAATCGGAACGCCTCGAGCAAAGTCGAGCAAGTCACGCAAACTGCGTGCACGAATCACACCGATTTGTTTGAAAACGTCCTCATAAATTTTGTCATTACCAGCCAAGGCGCCTGTATGTGAGCTGGCCGCTTTAGCACCTGCTAAAGTTCTACCCGCCTTCAAAACGATGACGGGTTTTTTCTTGGAAACCCGACGAGCTACTTCAGCGAAGGCTCGACCATCTTTCAGATCTTCGCAGTGTTGGGCGATCACGTTGGTATTGGGATCTTGTTCGAAAAATATTAATAAATCGTCTTCATCAATATCTGACTTATTGCCTAATCCAACAATTGCTGAAACTCCCATCTTGGCAGAACGGCTAAAGCCGATGATGGCCATGCCAATTCCTCCAGATTGCGAGGATAAGGCGACAGAGCCTTTTACATCGTATGCCGTGCAGAAAGTGGCGCACAAATTAGATGGCGTGTAGTAGAAGCCATAAATATTAGGCCCCATCATGCGAATGTTGTACTTGCGCCCAATGGTGACAAGCTCTTCTTGTAAAGCGACATTACCAGTTTCAGAAAAACCAGAAGGAATAAGAACAGCACCAGCGATTTTTTTCTCGCCGCATTCAATCAAAGCGCCGGCAACAAACTTAGCTGGAATTGCAAATACAGCGGTATCAATTTCTTGAGGGACATCTTTAACGCTCTTATAAGCCTTGTGACCCATAATTTCATCAGCACTAGGGTGAATAGGGAAAATTTGGCCTTTATAGCCACCGTTGATGAGGTTTTTCATCACGGAGTTTCCGATCTTGCCGTTTTCGTTGGAAGCCCCAATCACTGCAACAGATTTGGGTTGCATGATCCGTTTCATCGAGACCAGGACCTCGTTTTCTGGTGGGCGATAGCGCGGGGTTTTCGCTGCAAAGTCAACAACGATTCGCACATCAGCCGCAATAGCCGTCTTTTTGCTTGCAAAAACTGGGTTGAGGTCTAGTTCTGAAATCTCTGGAAAATCGTTTACCAAGTCGCTGACACTCACGATCAAGTTCGCAAGGGCTTCTCGGTTGACAGGATCTGAGCCTCGAACACCTTTAAGCATTTCTGCTGCTTTGATGCCATCAAGCATGGAGAGGGCATCCGCTTTGGTTGCAGGGGCAAGTCGAAAAGTAATGTCTTTGAGGACTTCAACTAAAACGCCTCCGAGACCAAAAGCTACGAGTTTTCCAAAACTAGGATCGGTGACAGCACCGATGATGACTTCCTGCCCACCTTGGATCATCTGTTGGACTTGCACGCCCAAAATTGTGGCGTCTGCCTTGTATTTTTTGGCATTCTCAATGATGGTCTGGTAAGCCTTTGAAGCCTCTTGAGCATTGGGTATGCCAACAACTACGCCACCAGCCTCTGTTTTATGCAAGATATCTGGAGAGACAATTTTCATCACAACAGGAAACCCCATGGCAATGGCTAGCTTTTCAGACTCGGCAGCGCTATTGGCGACTCCTTCTTGGGGGACAGAGATTCCGTAGGCATCACAAACGCGTTTACCCTCAGGAGCAGTCAAAGATTCTCTGCCTGCAAGTTTTACTGCATCCAAAATTGCCCTAACCGTTGCTTTATCGTGACTCATAGTGACTCAACTTTCATAAGTGTGGTTATGCAAAAAAATTTAGAAATGAGGGTTATCAGACTGACTAGACAACTTTTTCAGTTCGCAGGGCGGCAATCGCTTCTAACCCATAGCCCAACTCTGTCAAAACCTCTTCTGTGTGCTCGCCTAGAAGAGGAGATCGAACCACTTCGGTAATGCTGTCCGACATTTTGATCGGGTTGCCTACCGTTAAATACTTTCCTCTTTTTGGATGATCAACTTCGACCACCGTTCCAGTCGCCCTCAAGGATTGATCCTCAGCGATCTCCTTCATGGACAAAATGGGTCCGCACGGAATATCAAACTCATTGAGAATTTTCATGGCTTCAAACTTTGTCTTGGTCATGGTCCAAGCTTCAATACGATCAAATATCGACTTCAGGTGGGGTAGACGTGCAGCAGGTGTCGCATAGTCAGGATGGGTAATCCAGTCTTCTTGACCAATTACCTTACATATAGATCCCCAAACTGGGGCCTGGGTGATGAAGTAAATGTATGCATTGGGGTCGGTTTCCCAGCCCTTGCACTTCAAAATCCAGCCCGGTTGGCCACCACCTGATGCGTTACCAGCACGAGGAACTGCGTCACCAAACTTAGAGTCTGGGTACTGAGGGTATTCTTTGAGTAAACCAGTGCGATCTAGTCGTTGCTGATCTCGCAATTTGACTCTGCATAGGTTGAGAACAGCGTCTTGCATTGCTGCTAGCACCTTTTGTCCGCGTCCTGTTGTGTTGCGCTGGTAAAGGGCTGCCACTATTCCCAAGGCAAGATGTAAGCCAGTGCCGCTGTCACCGATTTGGGCGCCAGTGACGAGAGGTGGGCCGTCGTCAAAACCTGTGGTTGAGGCAGAACCGCCTGCGCATTGCGCAACGTTTTCATAAACCTTGCAGTCTTCATAAGGGCCTGGACCAAAACCTTTTACCGAGGCAACGATCATGCGGGGGTTTAACTCCTGAATCTTCTCCCAAGTGAATCCCATTCGATCAAGTGCGCCCGGGGCAAAATTTTCTACCAATACATCACAACTTTTGATCAAGGTATTGAGAACTTCTTTACCTTTGGGATTCTTGGTATCCAAAGTGATAGAGCGTTTGTTATGGTTAAGCATCGTGAAATACAAGCTATCAGCATCGGGCACATCTCTTAATTGACCACGGGTTGCATCACCCTCACCAGCTTTTTCTACTTTTATAACGTCAGCCCCAAACCATGCCAGCAACTGAGTGCAGGTAGGACCCGATTGGACGTGTGTGAAGTCGAGAATTCGAACTCCGTCAAGCGCTTTGCTCATGCAGTAACTCCTTTTGTAGTCTTGGTTTATTTTTTCTTATTGGCCTGAGGGTTGAGCATAGTAATGCGACCGCTCTCGGTTCCCGCAGTCTCGTCTATCACTGCATTTATAAGGGTGGGCTTACCTGAGGCAACAGCCTCTTTTAAAGCGGCACTTAGCTCTTGTGAGGTTGTGGCGTGCACACCCGTGCCACCAAATGCTTCAATGATTTTGTCGTAGCGGGCGTTTTTAACAAACACAGTTGGCGCTACGTCGGAACCGCCAGATGGATTGACATCAGTGCCTCGGTATACACCATTGTTGTTAAATACGATGACACAAATGGGAAGGTTGTATCGGCATATGGTTTCCATTTCCATGCCACTAAAACCAAAAGCACTGTCTCCCTCAATGGCGATCACGGGCTTACCGGTGGTGACGGCTGCAGCCACCGCGAAACCCATACCGATCCCCATAATGCCCCATGTACCAACGTCCAGACGTTTGCGGGGCTCATACATATCAACAATACTTCTTGCAAAATCCAAGGTGTTAGCGCCTTCGTTCACAACGATTGCATCTGGTCTAGATTTAACAACATCGCGTACAACAGCCAACGCACTATGAAAGTTCATAGGTGTCGGAGTAAGCGCAAGCGTTGCCGCCATCTTGCTGAGATTTTTTTCTCTACGCTCTGCAATAGCGGCGGTCCATTCGCTAGGAGGAGGCGCCCAGTTGCTGTCAACTCCCTTTAACAAAGCGCTAACGCAAGAACCGATATCACCAATCACGGGGGCAGCAATGGCGACGTTACTGTCGATTTCCGTGGGAGAGATATCTATTTGAATAAATTTCTTGGCATTGGGTGCGCCCCAAGTCTTACCCTTACCGTGCGAAAGAAGCCAATTTAGGCGAGCGCCGATGAGCATTACTACATCAGCCTCAGCCAAAACATAAGACCGTGCAGCCGAAGCTGACTGTGAGTGCGTATCAGGTAGTAGGCCCTTGGCCATCGACATGGGCAGATAAGGAATCCCAGTTTTCTCAACCAAGGAGCGAATGTCTGCATCAGCTTGCGCATAGGCGGCGCCTTTGCCCAGCAGTATCAGCGGACGTTTCGCGGACTTGAGTAAATCTAAAGCGCGTTGCACTGCTTCTGTGGCTGGAATTTGGCGGGGTGCAGGGTCGACTACTTTGATCAATGATTGAAGTCCAGCCAATGCATCCATCGATTGGGCGAATAGTTTGGCTGGAAAATCTAAATAAACCCCGCCAGGCCTGCCTGAAACTGCAGAACGTATTGCCCTAGCAATGCCAACGCCGATGTCTTGTGCATGCAGTACACGATAGGCCGCCTTGCAAAGCGGTTTTGCGATTGCCAGTTGGTCCATCTCCTCGTAGTCACCTTGCTGGAGGTCGACTATTTCACGTTCGCTAGATCCGCTGATCAATATCATAGGAAAGCAGTTAACAGTTGCGTTTGCTAAGGCGGTCAAACCATTTAAAAAGCCTGGAGCAGAAACGGTTAGGCAAATGCCAGGTTTTTGTGTCAGAAATCCAGCTGCAGCAGCAGCGTTTCCGGCGTGTTGCTCGTGACGGAAAGAAATCACACGCATACCCTCTGCTTGTGCCATTCGCGTCAAGTCAGTGATGGGTATACCTGGCAAACCAAATATGGTGTGGATATCATTGAGTTTCAGAGCTTCAATGACTAGATGAAAGCCGTCAATAGTTGGGCTGTTGTTTGGTTCCGTCATGTTGGTTTTTTCTTTCAGAAGAATTAACGTCTTGCGAACAATTGCCTAATTTTGTTGAAAATTGGAAGTAGCAAAAGCGTTAGAGCAAGAATGGTAATTCCTGCTGATAAGCCGGAGTTGAAAAATATGGATAACTTTCCGTCTGACAATAACATGGATTGTCTGAAACTTGACTCAGCCATGTCACCTAGGACTAGGGCTAGTACAAGTGGTGCCACGGGATATTTGAGCTTTTTCATGGCGTAACCAAGAACTCCAAAAATCACCATCAAGGCGATATCAAGTAAATGGTTATGGACAGTGTAGGCGCCTACTGCACAAATCACCACTATCACAGGCGCGATGATCGAGAAAGGAATACGAAGAATGGCGGCCCACCAAGGCACAGTGGTGAGAACCACTATCAGGCCGACGATATTACCTAGGTACATGGAGGCAATGAGGCCCCATACAAATTCCTTTTGCTCTGTAAAAAGCAGGGGGCCAGGTTGCAGCCCCCAGATAAGCAATCCTCCTAAAAGAACAGCTGCGGTAGGGGATCCTGGAATACCAAGAGTCAGCATCGGTAACAAAGCACTTGTGCCAGCTGCATGGGCTGCTGTCTCAGGTGCAACAACGCCCTCAATCTTGCCGGTTCCAAACTCATCTGGCGTAGAGGACATTCGCTTGGCTACGCCATAGCTCATGAATGAAGCAGGGGTCGCCCCACCAGGCGTGATGCCCATCCAGCAACCAATTAAACATGACCGTAAGGATGTCGCCCAATACTTAGGCAATTCTTTCCAGGTCTCTAAAACATCACGCAAGCTGATACGGCCGTGTTTCCCTTGAAAAGATAAACCCTCTTCCATGGTGAGTAATATTTCGCACAAACCAAAAAGCCCAATCACGGCAATCAGGAAATCAAATCCCTGCAACAAACTCTCCTGGCCATAGGTCATGCGCAGGGTGCCCGTCACACTATCCATGCCAACAGATGCTAGGGCGAAACCCAGCATCATCGACAACATTGTCTTGATGGGGGGCTCTTTGCTCATTCCAACAAAGCTACAAAAGGTCAGTAATTGAACAGCAAAAAATTCGGGGGGCCCAAATTTGAGCGCAAACTTGGCAACGAGTGGCGCTAGAAAGGTCACCATCAAAATGGCAAATAAAGCGCCAACGAAGGATGAAGTGAAAGCAGTTGTTAAAGCATGTGCTGCACGCCCCTTCTGCGCCATCGGGTAACCATCAAAGGTGGTTGCAACAGACCAAGGCTCACCGGGGATATTGAACAAAATGGAGGTAATAGCGCCCCCAAATAGTGCGCCCCAGTAAATGCAAGACAACATAATGATGCCCGACACAGGAGTCATGCTGAAAGTAAGCGGCAACAAAATAGCCACGCCGTTCGCTCCACCAAGACCAGGTAAAACGCCAATGAGCACCCCAAGCAAAATTCCAATCAGCATAAAACCTAAGTTTTGAAAACTCAGTGCTACAGCGAATCCTTGAAATAAGTTATTGATTTCATCCATCGTTAGTAGCCAAAAAAAGTTTCTATTGGGCCTTTTGGTAGGGGAAGTAAAAACCAGACATCAAAAAGTAAAAACAAGGCGCCGGAAACACAAAGGCCCACCAATGCAGACTTCAGATGGCTGTATTTACCTTGCCAGACCATAAAAGAAGAAATAAACAAGACCGAAGAGACATAAAAACCAATGAGCACCACACCTAAAACAAAGAGACTAGTGGGAATCAAAATTGTCATCATGAGACGAAGCTGCGAAAAGGTAACGAAAGGTTCAACGTTTTCACTCTTCTTCCACCCCAGCAGGGTTTGGACTGCTACAACGATTGCGCCAACAATGAGCGTGCATCCAATGTAGAAGGGGAAATAGCCTGGTTGAGGGCCATCGCTAGACCATTGGTAGCCTGTACGAAAACTATCTATTACGACCAATAATCCAATGCCAGCAAAAAAGGCTGCGACTACCAATTCCATCCATCGCATTTGTATGTGGTCTGATTCTTCTTTCATATCAAAAACCTTTAATTTTCAAGCGCACCTAAAGATTAATTCGCTATGAATCCTGCTTCTTTCATGAGTCGGTAGTGCTCCACCTCGGCCTTGAGCAACCACTCTTGAAATGCGTTACCAGTCATAAAAGTGTCCTTGAATGCACCTGTCTCCATGAACTCTTTCCAATCAGGTGTTTCGCGAACTTTCTTAAATAGATTTTCGAAATATGCGACCTGGGCTGGGGTTGATTTAGGCGGCATAAAGATCCCGCGCAACATTAGATACTCGACGTCTAGACCTTGCGACTTGCAAGTTGGAACATCTTTCCAGGACTGCGTAGGAGTGATTTTTTTAGGGTATGGCATCGGGGTAGTGTCAAATACACATAACGCTCTAAGCGAGCCGCCTTTCCAGTGCGCTACTGCTTCAATGGGGTTGTTGACTGTGAGATCAATATGCTTGCCAACGAGTTGTACTGCTACGTCGCCACCACCCTTAAATGGGATGTAGGTTATTTTTTTACTGGTAGCTTTCTCGAGCGCAACATTAATGATTTGGTCTTCTTGTTTTGATCCTGTACCACCGAGTTTGAATTTGCCGTTATCGCCTTGCTTGATAGCTTTGGTTAATTCAGCAGTGGTTTTATAGGGTGCTTCTGCATTCACCCAAAGGACGAATTCATCGAGCGCCAGCATGGAGACGGGGGTAAGGTCCTTCCAATTGAAAGGTACTCCGGTTGCGAGTGGGGTGGTAAACAAATTAGATAGCGTGATGATGATTTTGTGTCCATCGGGTTTTGATCCCTTCACATCTAAAAAACCTTCCGCGCCTGCCCCGCCTGACTTGTTGATAATGACCAGCGACTGATCCATGAGTTTGTGCTTAGTGACAACCCCTTGTAAGAACCTAGCCATCTGGTCGGCCCCACCCCCGGTTCCTGCGGGGACAATAAATTCAATATTTTTACTGGGTGTCCAAGATGCTTGTGCTAGTAAGGAGCTTGGCGCCAACCCCAAAAGAAAAAGAGCAGTTAAATATAAAGAGTGTTTTTTCATGTGAATCCTAATTAGTTAGGGGAATAAAAAATTAAAAATGCGATCAAGATAATTAAGAACAAGACTAATAGAATCTATGCCAGATTGCGTAGGTGTTTACCTTTATGATTGGTTTTAGAGAAAATACTATTAAAAATTAATAAAGACATATTAGTTTTCTACTAAGTACAAAATTCACCCTAACGCTCAACAGTGTGCGATAAGTTTCGCAACTGTTTTTGCCACCCTGAAATTTTAACCAACCTCTTTTGATGCATATTGAACTCTTTTTTATACTAGCCGCAACTGGCGCCCTAGTAGGCTTTATGGCTGGGCTTTTAGGCATTGGTGGCGGCTTGCTTATGGTGCCTGTGCTGAGTCACCTTTTAACAAACATAGGCGTTCAAGAGGACCTATCTATCAAGATGGCCATCGTTACCTCTATGGCCACCATTTTGTTCACATCGATCTCTAGCGTTCGAACCCACCAAAAGAAAGGTGCAGTGCGATGGGATGTGGTGAAGGGACTTACGCCCGGTATCTTGCTTGGCAGTGCCTTATCGAGCCTATGGATTTTTGTCGTCCTCAAAGGTTCGTCCCTAGCTATTATTTTTGGCATCTTTGTCAGCTATTCGGCCATACAAATGTTTTTGGATAAAAAGCCAAAACCTTCCAGACAAATGCCTGGTTTTTTGGGGCAACTTGGTATGGGGGGCGCGATTGGCTTATTGTCTGGTTTGGTTGGAGCAGGTGGTGCTTTTGTTAGCGTTCCACTCATGACTTGGTGCAACATAGCTATACACAATGCCATCGGCACCAGCGCTGCTTTGGGTTTTCCGATCGCACTGGCAAACGTTGCAGGTTTTGCCATCAGCGGTTGGCATCTAGAAAACTTACCCCCTGGCGCATTTGGATATATCTGGTTGCCAGGCATGACAGTCATCGCCTTGCTTAGTGTTTTGACGGCACCTTATGGTGCAAGGGCCGCACACAAACTTCCAGTTAAACAACTCAAAAGGGTATTTGCGGGGTTGTTGGTTGTTTTGGCTGGCTTTATGCTCAATAAAGGCTTGAACGCGAGTGGGTAGTTAAGGTGTCTGCAAGGGCCTCAAGGCCGTCATCCTGAACCGGGGTTCAGGTGGGCGAGGTCAGATTGACGTTGGGTTCATCTGACGCGAGACGATCACGCTCATCAAACGATGTTCCAAGCCCGGAGCTCTATGAGCATTGGTTCAAGGAAATATAAAGCCCCAAGGACCGAGCAGACGCTTTGATTGTAGACCTGCGTCACAACAATTGGTTGTCGTGTCCGAGTACTGTGTCCATGCGTTGCAACAAAGATTGCAACTGAGAGGTGGAGAGGTTGGGGGCACTTGTATCAGATGCAACAGGCTTGTCGGTTAAATCAAATGCGAGGTTAAGCGCAGCTAGCACAGCGATACGGTCACGCGCTTTGATCTTGCCTGCATCGCGAATTTTGCACATGGCCTCATCGACTTTTGCAACCGCTTGGTTTAGCCGAACTTCGCCGTCTTCTGGGCAACCCAACACGTAGCCATGCCCCATGATTTGCACTTCTACTTGCTTCACGCTTTGTCCTTTGCAGTTTGTTCTTGTGGCAAGCGATCGATCAGCGCGTCAATGCGGTGACGGGCTGCACCAAGGCGGGACTTCATCAGGTCTCTTTCTTGGGTGAGTTGCTCAACCTGCGCGGTTAACAAAGCATTCGTTCGTTGCAGTTCTTCGTGTCGAACTAACAAACGCTCCGTGCGCTCGGCTATTTGGTCAATGAGGCTGGATTGGGGCATGTGGTCGCATTTTAAGGGGACTGGAGGCTGATCCGTTAAGATAGCTTCTGTTGGTGCTCGCGGTGTGGTTCACACGCCGCAGTTCAACGGGAAGCAGGAGGGTTACGTCGCTCGCTCGACAAGGCCCCACCTGCGCTGCCCCCGCAACGGTCAAACGGACGAGTTTTCACAAACTCCGCTTTTGTCAATTAGCCACTGAACGCCTTGAACAAGCGTTTGGGAAGGCGACAAAGGTTGTCTCCGTCAGCCCGGATACCGGCCAACAAGGTGGCAGTGCGTCCAAAACGCACCGCTAATTCGTCCATGCACTGTCGGGGAAGGCGGTGAGGGCAAATTCTGTTGGTTTTCTTATGAAAAAAACTTTCTCTTTGCGCTTTGTTGCGTCCGTCATTTCCATATCCTCTGTTGCTTGCTTGTCTCAAGCACAAGTACTTGAAGTCAATCCTGTTGTTGTATCGGCTAGCCGTATTGAGCAACCTTTGTCAAAAGTACTTTCTTCAGTGTCTGTTATCACTAGGCAAGATATTGAAAAATCTCAATCTCCAACTTTGGCCGATTTGCTTCAAGGAGAAGCTGGATTTGAGTTTGGGCGTAATGGTGGCGTGGGTTCTACAACTTCATTTTTTTTAAGAGGCCAAAACAGTACTAGTGTTTTGGTAATGGTTGATGGTGTGCGTGCCCAAACAGACCAGATAGCTGCCTTAACGATGACTGACATGCCTCTATCTCAGATAGAGCGCATTGAAATATTGCGAGGTAATGCGGGTGCACTTTATGGTGAATCAGCTATTGGTGGAGTAATAAATATACAAACTCGTCAGGGGAAAAGTGTTCCTGCTATTTATGGAGCTGTTTCATATGGCACACGTGGCACCTCAGATGTTCATGCCGGATATGGCGGGCAGTTGGATGAGATGAAATTTAATCTGAATGCTGGACATTCTGGGACGAAGGGATTTTCTTCTATAAATCCTTCAATTTATTCTGGCGCCAATCCAGATAATGACGCATTTAGAAGCGCATACCTATCTGGGAAAGTTGAAAAAAAACTCAATCGAGATTTAAATATTGGACTTCGTATGACTGTCAATAACTCTTTGACGGAGTATGACGATGCCTACGGAACAACAACATCTGAAACCAACCAATTTAAAGTTAAAAGAAATTCTGCTGGTGCTTATGTAAAAACGGCAATCTTCGATAACTGGCTGAGTAATATTGATTTTTCAAACGCCTACTATCAATATGAAGATTTAAAAAACGGTAATTTGAATACAACTTACTCTGTAGGTAGATACTATGGTGAACAAAATCTACTGCGGTGGTTTAACACCTATGAATTAGCGCCTGACACTACTTCTACATTTGGGATTGACTTAAACAGAGAAACATTTGGACAGTCCAGTAGTTATGACTTGGCGCGTAATACCAATGGGTATTTCGGAGGTCTATCTCACAAAATACAAAAATGGGATTTTCAAGGAAATTTCAGGACTGACAACGTCAAGGTTACCAATGTAAAGTCTTCAGGAGTAACTGCGAATAATTCGACTAATACTAACTCTACGCTTTTGGGCACCGGCTACCAATTTAATGATGTTTGGCGATTGAGTGCTACGACGTCTTCAGGATTCAGAGCCCCAAGTGCTTATGAAATAAGTTTGAGTCCAACATTAGTCTCAGAAACTCACAATAGCCAAGAAATCGGACTGTCTTATGCTGTTGAAAATACATTTCTCAGAACTGCTTACTTTGCTTCGACAACAAAGAATGCCATAACTTCAAATAGTTCATTTACAGCCTACACTAATATTGGAGAAGTCCAAAACAAGGGTATTGAAATTACTGCTAGAACGTTATTTGCAGGCAACAGCATCAAAGCCAATCTTGTTTCGCAAGACCCCTGGAATGCAACTACAAGTACTGCGCTTGCACGTCGTGCTCGCCAATACGGTTCGTTAGATATCTCAAGATCTGCACAGGGGTATACCTTCGGTACGAAGGTATATGCATCAGGGCAGCGTAAAAATAGTGATTACGACACAGTTTGGTTAGGGGGTTACAGTCTTTGGTCTTTCTATGCAAGCCATGCTTTGAATAATGAATTAACCGCTCGCTTGCGTCTCGAAAATGCATTTGATCATTCATACCAATTGGCGAACGGTTACAACACGCCAAGACGAGGTGTTTACGCCACTTTGCAATACCAGCCGAAATAATTTTGTCTACATGCTGCTCAAGAAATTCCCATTCATCGACGTTTGAAAGATTTGCCAAATAATGAATACGTCAAGTTTCGATGAATTAAACCAGCAAGCTAGCGCCAATGGTTTTGAAACTTACAAAGATCCAATCTCAGGCTATAAAGTTCTAACAAGTGAAGCGTTGCTTAAAAAAGGCAAGTGTTGCGGTAACTCCTGCCGCCACTGCCCTTTTGGGCATGTGAATGTTGAGAGTCCTGTTGGCGAACAACAATTGATTAAACAACCTGTTTTAATTAATTGGGTTGAGAATACAAATGAGCTTGATATTCTTTTTTGGTCTGGTGGTAAAGACAGCTTCTTAACTCTGATGCAATTAATGGAAGCAAAGAGAAATGTAATTCTGCTAACCAGCTTTGGCGCTCTCACCAATAAAGTTTCCATTCAAGATGTTGATATAAAAGATATTGC
>Ga0209444_10000590_pt1 | contig 20061 bp, 14 predicted proteins | sample LauGreFaBDMM15DN_2_FD_188215 | JGI IMG/M metagenome (GOLD analysis project Ga0209444, IMG submission 188215) | Freshwater lake microbial communities from Lake Michigan, USA - Fa13.BD.MM15.DN (SPAdes) (version 2) | ecosystem: Environmental > Aquatic > Freshwater > Lake | place: Lake Michigan... | reverse complement strand
TTCAACCCCTTCAACTTCTCTCAACCTCTCTAAACCTCCCTCAACCTGTCTTACAAATTCCCCTTCTTCAACTCTCCCACGGCATGATCAACGGCGCGGGCAGTGAGGGCCATGTAAGTGACGGATGGGTTCTGGCAGCCTGATGAGGCCATGGCAGATCCGTCTGTGATGAAGACGTTCTGAACATCATGCATCTGGTTCCACTTGTTGAGGACCGATGTTTTTGGATCATTGCCCATGCGTGCTGTTCCCATTTCATGGATACAGAAGCCTGGTGCAGGCATGTTGTCGTATGCTTTGACATTCTTGATGCCAGCGGCTTCCAGCATTTCCACTGCGCTGTTTTTCATGTCTACCCTCATTTTCATTTCGTTCTCCTTGAACTCACAGTCCATATCGAGGGTTGGTAAGCCAAACTTGTCTTTTTTATCCTTGTTGAGCGTTGCCTTGTTCTCATAATAAGGAAGATGTTCGCCCCAAGAGCCCCATCCCATCGTCCAGTTGCCTGGTTCGGTAACGGCTTCCTTGAGTTCGAAGCCAATCTCTCCTGAACTGGCGCGTCCCCTTGAGGCACCGCCCTGGTAACCGAATCCGCGCACATAGCCGGCTGAGGAGCCGCCATCGAGGTTGCGGAAGCGGGGAACATAGATGCCATTGGGCCTCTTTCCATAGAAATACTGGTCCTGGAATCCATCAAAATCGCCTGAAGCGCCTACACCATAATGGTGGTCCATCAGGTTATGCCCTACCTGTTGGCTGCTGTTGCCGAACCCGTTGGGGAAGGCATCAGACACGGAATTCAGGAGAATATGGGTGGTGCCAAGGGTAGAAGCATTGAGGAAGACAATCTTGGCGAAATACGCTTCGGTTTTCATTGTTTCGGTATCCAATACCACAACGCCTTTGGCACGCTTGGTTTCCTTGTCGTAGATCACCTCGATGGTGATGGCATTGGTGCGCATGGTCAGGTTGCCTGTTGCTGCCGCAGCAGGGAGGGTAGCGGAGTTGGAGCTGAAATAGCCCCCAAAAGGACAACCTTGCTGGCATTTGTTGCGGAACTGACAAGGTCCGCGGGTGCCAATCTTGGCCGTATGGTTGGCTGCACGGCCAATGATCATCGGCCTGCCCATTTTGGTCTTGAGGTTTTCCTTGACCATCCTTTCCACACAGTTCATTTCCATTGGGGGAAGAAATTCTCCATCCGGAATCATCGACAATCCATCGCGGGAACCGCTGATGCCCGCAAATTTTTCAACATAGCTGTACCAGGGAGCAAGGTCTTTGTACCTGATCGGCCAGTCTGCACCATGGCCATCTTTGGCGTTGGCTTCAAAGTCGAGGTCACTCAAACGGTAACATTGGCGTCCCCACATCAAAGACCTTCCACCCACATGGTTTCCCCGGATCCACTCAAATGGCTTCACCTGGGTATATGGATTTTCAAGATCGTTCACAAAAAACTTCTTCGACACCTCATCATAAGCATAACATTTGCTCTGGATGGGGGAGTTGGTGCGGTCTTCCTGGGTTTTTCCACCGCGGTGTTCCAATTCCCATGGGTCTTTTTCGGTTCCCACATAATCCTTCACATGTTCCACATTGCGCCCTCTTTCGATGAGGATGGTCTTGAGGCCACGTTCAGTCAGTTCTTTTGCCGCCCAGCCTCCGGAGATGCCTGAGCCTACTACAATTGCGTCGAATGTGTTGGACATTGATGGGTTATTATCGGTTATAAATGATCAGTTAGCGTTTATCCTTTTTTGTCATAGGCTAACGATTTACAATTTAAAAATCTTTTGACTAAAACTGGAATATTTTCTTTCTGATCAGTTCTCGGCCCCTTAACAATATGAACATATTTGAATAACAAATGCTTAACACAGCAGAAATGTTAAAGCAAAATTGAATAAAGACATTCGCGCAAGCACAATACAAACTACATGAGAAAATTATTCCTTGCACTTTCTGTAACAGCCTTTTTTGCTTGCAAAAAGGAAACCGTTGTACTTCCCCTTGAGCAAACAGTGAACGAAGACCTGGCCTCATACCAAGAAATAGCGTCCATCAATTTGGGTGGACTGGGATCTGCAGAGATTACCACCTTTGATCCGGCTACGAACAGGCTTTTTGCCGTAAACAATGGAACCACCAACAAGATTGATGTGATTGATATTGCCAATCCGGCCAGTATCAAGTTGATCAAGAGCATCAGCATGCAGCCCTATGGAGGATATGTAAACAGTGTAGATGTGAAGAACGGCATGTTGGCTGCTGCGATTGAATCTACCAACAAGCAAGCGCCTGGAAAAGTAATCGTTTTCAATACCAGCACATACAAGGAGATTGCATCGATCAACGTTGGCTCACTTCCAGACCATGTGGTATTTAGCTCCGATGGAAAATTCATCCTTACTGCCAACGAGGGCGAGCCTAACGATGCGTACACTACAGACCCTGCAGGCACTGTATCCATCATCAATGTAGACAACAAGTTTACCGTAACCACTGTTGATTTTGCGGGATTGGCAAGCCAGTTGTCAGCATTGTCTGCAGGTGGTTTCAGGGTATTTGGGCCTGGCAAAAATTTCGTCAATGACATTGAGCCAGAATATATTACTGTTTCCAATGATTCCAAAACTGCCTGGGTTACGTTGCAGGAAAACAATGCCATTGCAGAAATTGATATCCTCTCTGCAACCATCAAAAAAATCATGCCCCTCGGGTTCAAAGATTATTCTGCTCCCGGCAATGCATTTGATTTGAGCGACAGGGATGCCGCTATTGCTTTTAAAAATGCACCGGTTTTTGGAACCTACATGCCTGACGCCATTGCTTCTCATTATTATAATGGGGAAACTTATTTGTTTACCGCCAATGAAGGCGACGCCAGGGAATACGCCGGTTTTACTGAAATAAAAAGACTGGGAACAGTTATGCTGGATCCTGTTGCTTTCCCCACAGGTGCCATGTTAAAGACTGATGCCCAACTGGGAAGGTTGAACATCACCACAACCCTTGGCGACAAGGACGGTGATGGAGATTTAGATGCAATTTATAGTTTTGGTGCACGGTCTTTTTCAGTGTGGAATGCCTCCACAGGTGCTTTGGTTTGGGACAGTAAGAATGAACTGGATGTTAAATCCAACGAGTTGGGTGTTTATGATGATTTAAGAAGCGATGACAAGGGTGCAGAACCCGAAGCAATCACCATTGGAAGGGTTGGTAGCAAGACGGTAGCCTATGTAGGATTGGAAAGGACTGATGCCGTGGCGGTATATGACATCACGGACCCCACCAAGCCTGTGTTTGTCAAGATGTTTAAAACTGGCGATGCGCCCGAAGGTTTGCTGTTTATCCCTGCATCAAAAAGCCCCATCGGACAAAGTTTGGTGGTGGTAAGCAGCGAAAACGATGGCGTTGTAAAAATTTACAAAGCCAATAAACTGTAGCTGAATCCTTTACAATTCCTTGATGCAATAAACAAGGACTCAAAATATTTTTTGGATAATTTGCGCTGAGAAAACAAAATAAGAAATCATGAAAAAAATCATTTCATTGCTTGCTCTGGTGCTGGTGGTTGCCTCAACCTCCTTTGCACAGGTGACCAGCAGTAGCATTACCGGATCAGTAAAGGGCGATGACAACAAGTTCCTCGATGGGGCTACCATTGTTGCCGTTCACCAGCCATCAGGAACAAAGTATTCCACTACAACGAACAAGTCTGGTGCTTTCACCATCCTGAACGTGCGTGTGGGCGGACCTTATGTGGTTAAAATCACGTTCAGCGGTTTCAAATCTTACGAAGAGCAAGGCGTTTTCGCTCCTCTTGGTAATGCCGCCAACGTGGATGTTGCCCTCAAAAACGATGCCGTCAGCATGCAGAACATCGTTGTAAAGGCTGCTCCGAATCCCATCATCAACTCCAAGGCCAGTGGAACAAGCGTTACCATTGGAAGGCAGGCGCTGAACCTGACCCCAACCATCGGAAGAAATTTGAATGATGTAACCAAGTACAATGCCTACAGCAACGGCCGTTCATTTGCCGGTCAAGACAGCCGCTTCAACAATTTTACCATTGATGGTGCCGTTTTCAACAACGGTTTCGGTCTTGGTTCAGATGCACAAGCGGGTGGTCGTACCAACTCTACTGCCATTTCCTTGGATGCCTTGGAAGAGGTTCAGATCAACATCACGCCATATGATATCCGCCAGTCAGGCTTTGCCGGTGCTGCCATCAATGCCGTAACGCGCAGTGGTACCAACGAACTTGCAGGTTCTGTTTTCCGTTTCTGGAACAGCAGGGATCTTGCAGGAACCAAGGTTGCCAGCAAAACAGACAACATCCCCAAAACACCTTTCAATGTTGAAACCCAGGGTTTCCGTTTTGGCGGTCCCATCATCAAGGACAAACTTTTCTTCTTTGTAAACGGTGAATTTACCAATGGAACCAACCCTGCCTTGAGCTGGGTAGCCAACCGCCCCGGTGCAACTGGTAACGTTTCCAGGACAACGGCTACCGATCTTGATGACCTGAAAGGCTTCATGAAGTCTAACTTTGACTACGACCTCGGTGCCATCGACAATTTCAACAACGAGTCTTTCAGCAAAAAACTGCTTGCCCGTATTGATTACAACATCAATGATATCCACAAGCTTTCTTTGAGGTATGCGCACCACAATTCACAAACCGATGTGCTCATCAGCAACAGTAACTCAGGAAGTACCGCTGGTAATGGCAATAGGCAGAACTCTGCTTTGGCCATTTCAGGCCAGAACACCGGATACATCATCCAGGATAATACCCGTTCTGCCGTGTTGGAATTGAGCTCTAACTTCAAGAACAGGGTTTCCAACCAGTTCATTGCTACGTATAACAAGCAGATCGAAGACCGTGCTTACCGCACATCCATGTTTCCTACAGTTGACATCCTCAGTGGTGTTGGCGGAAGCACCTATACTTCTTTGGGATTTGATCCATTCACGCCCAACAACAAGTTGAACTATTCAACGTTCAACCTGACCAACAATACCACCCTGATCCGTGGCAACCATACCATCACCTTGGGTGCTGCATTTGAATCCTTCAAGTCGAACAACCTGTTCTTCTATGGTTCAAATGGCGTTTGGGTATTCAACAGCATTGCAGACTTCAAAGCAGCAGCATTGGCCTACAAAGCCAATCCAAACCTTGCTGCTTCAACCGTGCCTATTGCACGATTCAACTACCGCTATACCCTTCTGCCTGACGGAAAACTTCCTTGGCAGACTTTCCAGAACCAGTTCTATACTGTTTATGGACAAGACGAGTGGAAGATGACCAAGAATTTCCGCATGACCTATGGTGCGCGCTTAGACTATTTGAACATCATCAATACCGCCTCTGATTATGCAAACCCTTATGTTAGCAGTTTGAATTTCAGGGAGCCATCTGGCGTGCCTTATAGCATCAATACGGCAAGCATGCCCAAGTCAAGGTTTTATGTATCTCCACGTGTAGGTTTTAACTGGGATGTTTATGGCAACAAGAAGACACAGCTTCGTGGTGGATCAGGCTTGTTCCTTTCCCGTCTTCCTTATGTGTTGATCAGCAACCAGTTGGGTAACAATGGCGTTAACATCGGCCTCGTGAACGTAACCGGTTCAGCAGCAACTGCCTATCCTTTCACCTTGGATCCTACCCGTTATACCCCTAAAACTACTGATATCAACAGCCTTCGCGGGTACAACATCAACTACGGTGATCAAGACCTGAAATTTCCACAGATTTGGAAAACCAATATCGCCATCGACCAGAAATTGGGCTGGGGTGTGATTGGAACATTGGAAGCGATCTACAACAAGAACATCAACATGCTTAACTATGTAGACGTGAACCAGAAAAGGCCTTCGGCAACTTTTGCAGGAAACGACAAAAGGGACATCTATCCTGCCCTTGACCTTTCTGGTGCTGCTGCAACCACGGCCCGTTTCTTGAATCCTGGTATTGGCAACGCATTTGTTTTGACCAACAACAATGTGGGTTATTCTTATTCGCTTACTGCAAAGCTGGAAAAGCCAATGACCAAGAATTTTGGTGGTATTTTGGCCTATACCAACGCAAAAGCAATGGATCTTTCTTCTGTAGCCAGTACGGTTAATGCCAGCACACCAAGCATTTATGGCGTGAACTACCTCAGAGAAGGTTTTTCTGACAATGATCTTCGCCACCGTTTCATGGGCTATGTAAACTACAGGCTCAATTATGGTGGTAATTTTGGCGGCGCAACCACCTTCTCTTTGGGCATGGTTTCTGCCAGCGGATACAAGGTTTCTTATACCTATAGCTCTGATGTGAATGGGGATGGCCAGTCCTTTAATGACCTGATTTATGTTCCCGCAGCAGGCAACAACCTTACCTTCCAGGACCAAACAGTGGGTACAACTGTTTTCACTGCAGCAGCACAGGCCGCAGCGTTCAGCAGCTATATCGACAACAATCCTTACCTGAAAAGCAGAAGGGGTACTTATGCAGAGCGCAACGGTGGTGAGGCTCCTTGGTTGACAAGGTTTGATTTCAGCATTGAACAAGACTTCTTTGTGAAGACAGGTAAGAACAAGAAAACCAATACCTTCCGTTTCAGGGCTGATTTCATCAACTTCGGTAACCTCATCAACAACAAATGGGGTGTAGGCAATGTTTCAACAACGCCTCAGCCACTCAACTACCGTGGCCGTACAGCAGCGGGTGAGCCCATCTACAGGTTGGCTACACAGGTTGTGAATGGTGCAACTGTTTTGTTGCAGGATGCTTTCGTAGATTCAAAAACCTTGAACGATGTATACCAGATTCAATTGGGTGTGAGGTATATCTTCAACAATTAATCGAATTGGTTTTGAATGACCATTTGACCGCATAAAAAAAGACCGGAGCATTACGTCTCCGGTCTTTTTAGTTCTTTCTTGCAATGATTTTGCCATTTCCCCGCCAAGGATTATATTTGCAATCCAATTAATTTGGCTACGAGGAGATGTAGCTCAGTTGGTAGAGCATCGGACTGAAAATCCGTGTGTCGGCGGTTCAAATCCGTCCATCTCCACGAAAAACCCCCAGCATTTACCGGGGGTTTTTGTTTTGTACTATGTTGTGGTATCACCCCGTTTGAACATCCTTAAAAGAATACCAGTAAAATTAATATTAGGTTTATATGCTTGGCGTAAATTCACTTCTGTACGTCAACATGCCATCATTTTCAACAAAACAGCCATGAAACCATTTGTTCAACTTTTTCTCTTTTCTGCCATTTCTATTCTTTTTGGAGCCGCCACTATGGCGCAAACATCCCAGGAACTGAATAAAAAAAGGGTGATGCTTCCGAACGGTTGGTCCATCACTCCTGTGGGTAAACAGGTTGGATTGGGCGATCTGCCATTGAACCTCGTGGTCAGCAACAATAGAAAACTGATGGCTGTTACCAACAACGGCGTTGGCACCCATTCCATTGAATTGATCGAAGTGGCGTCTGGAAAAAAGCTGGACAGCGTTGTGATCGGTAAAGCCTGGTATGGCCTGGCATTTGGCGATGATGACCAATCCTTGTATGTGTCTGCCGGTCATGACAACCAGGTCAACCGGTACTCTATCAATGGCAATAAGCTTGTGCTGAAGGACCAATATATCCTTGGAATGCCCTGGCCAGCACTCATCGGAACGGCAGGCCTGGATGTTGACGAGAAGGGCAGCAAACAGTTGTTTGTTGTTTCAAAAGAAGGCAAATCACTCTTTGTGTTTGACCTGGCTTCCAAGAAACTGCTCAACAAACTTGTGTTGGGCGCAGAAGCCTATGCCTGTAAACTTTCCAAAGACAGGAATACCTTGTACATCAGCCTTTGGGGGGATAAAAAAGTACTGTTGTATGATGTGCCTTCCCAGACCATTATCAATTCAATCCCGGTTGGTGACCACCCCAATGAATTGCTCCTGACCAAGAATGGCGGATTGCTCTATGTGGCGAACTCCCAGGACAATTCCATCTCTGTTATTGATACAAAAACAAGAAAAGTTGTTGAAACCCTTATAGCATCCTTGTATCCAGAATCTCCCAGCGGATCAACCAGCAATGGCATTGCATTGAGTGAAGATGAAAAAACACTGTATGTTGCCAACGCAGACAACAATTGTCTGGCGGTTTTTGATGTTTCTGAACAATCCGAAAGCAAATCAAAAGGATTTATTCCAGTTGGCTGGTATCCAACCAACATAAAAGTGATTGGAGAAAATATCTATGTGACCAATGGAAAGGGGCTCAGCTCTTTTGCCAATCCCAACGGGCCCAATCCTGTCAACAAAAAACAGGTTGTGCTGAGCCATTTGGGGGATAGTACAAAACCGGCATCGGTTCAATACATCGGTTCTTTGTTCCTGGGAACCCTGAGCATCATCAAGAAGCCTTCAGAAGAGCAGCTGGCCATTTATTCCAAGGCAGTTTACCAGAATACTCCTTATTCGAAATCCAAGGAACTGAATGCTGAAGGCAAGGAAGGCAATCCAATTCCCATGAAAGTTGGCGCAGCATCACCCATCAAACATGTTTTTTATATCATCAAAGAAAACAGAACCTATGACCAGGTCTTGGGTGATGTAAAAGGGGGCAATGGCGATACCAGCCTTCTTCTCTTTGGTGAGAATGTAACACCCAATCAGCACAAGATTGTCAAAGACTTTGTATTGCTGGATAATTTTTATGTTGACGCAGAAGTGAGTGCTGATGGACACAATTGGAGCATGGGCGCATACGCCAATGATTATGTTGAAAAAAACTGGCCTGCTTCTTACGGGGGTAAGGGAGGTACGCACGGTACCTCAGGATCATTGAAAATAGGAAACAACAAAGATGGTTTTATCTGGGACCTCTGCGCAAAAAACAATGTCAGCTACCGATCGTATGGTGAATTTGTAGGGGATGATTTTGGAACAAAAGCCCGCTTGGAATCCTTGAAAGGCCATGCAGCGGTCTTTGCAAGTTATGGGCTTAAAACCATGGACACCATCCGTTTTCACCAGTGGAAACATGATTTTGATTCATTGGTTTCTTTGAACAGTGTGCCCCGTTTTTCCACCATCCGTTTGGGGAACGATCATACAGAAGGGATGCGTACAGACAGGCCCACGCCTTATGCACATGTGGCCGACAATGACCTTGCTGTTGGCATGCTGATTGATCATCTGAGCAAGAGTCCGGTTTGGAAAGAATCGGTGGTATTCATTTTGGAAGATGATGCGCAGAACGGTCCGGATCATGTGGATGCACACAGGAGCACTGCCTATGTTGTTGGCCCTTACGTAAAGCGAAAATATGTTGACCATACCATGTACACTACCTCTGGCATGTTGCGCACCATGGAATTGATTTTAGGATTGCCTCCCATGACGCAATTTGATGCTGCTGCAACACCCATGTGGAGGTGTTTTACCAACAAGCCTGATTTTAGTCCTTTCAACCACCTCAAATCAAACATCAATCTGGGTGAAGTAAATGGTGGAAAAACCATCGCAGCGAAGCTTTCAGAGAAATTCGATTGGAGCACAGAAGACCGTGTTCCGGATTTGATCTTGAATGAAATTCTTTGGCAGGGTTTGAAGGGAAAGCCAGCACCTTTTCCGGTGAGGGCGGCGTTCATCAGGCCTACAGAGGAAGATTAGTTACAGACTATTATGAAACCCAGGTGGTCAGGGTTGGGATGGCATTGAAATTTTAGCATTGGTGCCTGTTGGTTTTCAAGACCGGATGGATGTTGTACATTTGAGCAAGATTATATTGCATGTTTTTTCCTGTAAAGGCTCCATATACCGTTTCAGCAGACATTGTCAAATACAGTGGGGATGCGTTCAACAGGCATCCAGACCCATTGTATCTCTTGCAGAAAAAGCATGAATTGGATACCATCGGACATGACCTTACGGCTACAGCAGAAGATGCCCTTCCTTTGGTACAAATGATGGGAAAATTTTGTGGCTTGAACAATGCCACAGACATCAGGTCCATCGCACTGGCATGCGAGGAAGATCTTGCCATTCTTCACAAAGGCAACCTGGTTTCTATTTGTTTTTGCTTTCCCAGTGGATTTGTTCCTGCCCAAAAATTGGGTGAATCATTTTTTGGATTGCACCTGCCTGTGGCGGATGGAGACAACCTCAGGGCGTCCAGCGAGAAAGTGGCAGGCATCATTTCAAGGGATGGTGCCATGTTCAGGAGGCATGTCTGGACAGTTACATCCTTGCCGGGTTTGAGCCAGCATCCTGCCTACCAACGGCCTGCTGCAGCCGGCATTGGTGATCTTTATTTCAGGACAGAAACCCAGACAACGGTGGGCATGGTGGGCGATTGTTGCCTGTTTTTTGTGAAGGTAGACATGCATCCGCTGTCATTGGTTTGGGAAGACCAATTGAAACGGGAACTATTGTTGGAGAGCATCAATTCCATGACAGCATCTACGCTCGAATACAAGAACCTTCAGCGGGTCAAGGAAATACTGAACAGCCATGCCTAAGCCTTAGGCCCTTTTTTGCCAAACATTTTTTCACTGACCATGCGGATGAGTTCTTCACTGTAGGGCTCATCATCCAGCAATTCCTCAACAAAGGCCTGCCATTCTCCAGTTTCAGGATCAAAATATTCGGCAGCTTCTTTTCCGGCAAAAAGTTTGTAGTTCATTTTTGGATTTCCTGCAAAAATATAGCCCGGATAGTACCAGTCATGCCCCAGGGATTTCAGGTGATCCAGGGTGAGCAAGATCAGGTATTTTCCCAGGCTATAAGACGCGTATGCAGGATCATAGCAATGGATCTGTGAGGATGCTGACTTTTCGCCCAAATCAAAAATGCCGAGGGCAATCAGTTTTTCTCCATCGTACACAGCAATGGATTGGCTGTTGTAAATGGTTGCACCTGCTACATGGTCAAGCAGTGCATTTTGCAGCGTGGGATATCCATCAAAATCGATTGACCCGCGGTAAGTACTGTACAAATGCTCTTCTGCTGCACTGATTGTTTCATGCGGGCCCATCACCACCTGAAATCCATCGTTTCTTTTTTTCAATTTCTGGTGGGAGGAATGTTGAAGGATGCGGTTGATGGAAAACCGCATCCACCAAACCCTGCGCAGGCCTGTGAGTTCGCTTTCATCATTAAAATCAAAAAGGTGTGAGCAGCTAAAAACATGTTGGCGCATGCGGTACCATCCCATCGCCAGGTAGCGATCGAAATCCGCAGGGGGCATCTGCTCCGGATATTCAGTACGGTGGTAAATGGTCATGTATGGGCCTTAAGACAAAAGATGGTGGGGGTGTTTCCAAGGTGATCGATAATCCCTTTTCAGCAGTGCTGTAGCCTCGCGATCATTCTTGACAATCCGTTTGACAGGATCATACACCAGTGGCCTTTGGAGTTTCATGGCCATGTTGGCAAGGATGCAAGAAGCCGTTGAAATATGGCCTTCTTCAATGTCTGCCACTGGCCTGGTATTGTTGTCTATGGCGGCAAGAAAATTTCTCATGTGTTCACGGGTTGCAGGAGCTGCAAACAACTCAATGTCTTTTTCTGTCAGGTCTTCAGGATATTTTTCTTTTTCAAGCACAACATCCCGGTGAATCTTTTCTCCTTTCCCTGACGGTATGAAATCAAATTTCAGGGTGCTGCCACAAAGGGTTCCATTTTCACCATAAATCTTGAAAGACCAGGGATACTCAGGATCCGCTGCGGTCCCCCAACTGCGGTGCTGCCAAACGCAATTCAAGTTCTCGTATTCAAATATGGCCGTCTGTGAATCCGCAATATTGCTTTTCCCCGGATTGCTGCCATAGATGCCGCCAGTTGAGCTGATCTTGTTGGGCCAGCCCAGGTCCAGCATCCAACGAACCGTATCAAACATGTGGATGCACATATCTCCCATGATGCCATTGCCATATTCCATGAAGGCGCGCCACCAGCGTCGGTGCGGCAATCCGTCATAGGGCCTGAAGGGTGCGGGGCCTGTCCACAGCTCATAATCCAAAAAATTGGGTACCGGCTGAAGGGAAGGGTTGTTGCTGCTGCGCATGTGGAAATAGCAACACATTTCCACGTGATGCACTTTGCCGAGGAGGCCAGCGTCCACAATATTTTTCTTTGCTTCCATCAGGTGGGGGGTGCTTCTTCTTTGTGTTCCTACCTGAACCGTTCTGTTGTATTTTCTTGCAGCGGCAAGGATGGCTTCCCCTTCCAGTACATCAACACTGATGGGTTTTTGGAGATAGACATGTGCGCCGGATTGTATGGATTCAATGGCCTGCAGGGCGTGCCAGTGGTCTGGAGATCCAATGAGTACAATCTCTGGTTTTTGTTCTGCCAGCATCTTGCGGTAATCTCCATAAAGCGGAATATTGGCATTGGATGCTGACCTTCCTGCAATCAAGGAAGCGGCTCCCTGCAATTGATTTTTGTCTACATCGCAGAGCCCCACCACTGTTGTGGGCGCTACTTGCATCAGCCTGAACAAATCGCTTTTGCCATACCATCCCGTGCCAATCAGGGCAACCCTTCTTGCAGGCCCAAGCGAAAATCCTTCCAATCCTGATGCCTTGATCGAAGAAAGGGCAAACAGGGCTGCGCTGTTTTTGAGAAAGTTTCTTCTGGTGTTGCTGTTTTGCATATGTTTCTGGGCTTGATGAAAATGATATGAAAAGATAATAAAAAGGGCTGATCTTACGCCATGCTAGTGGCTGCTAATTTCAAGGAAAACGGTTTCTCCAGCCTTCACTTCAACATACAATCCTTTTGTAAGCAAGCTGCCTTTGATTTTGTTTACTGTTCCGGCTTGAACGTTATTCAATTGATACGTCTGATCCTTTTTAACCACAAACCATTCCTGGTATTGGTTGATCCTGGGATAATCTGCAGGATAATGCATCATGGTGGAATGCCTGGGTACATCAAACTTCAATTTCCCTTTCCATCCTATGGGTGATGAAACCGCAATTTTTATACCTGTGGCCGTTTGTACAGCGCCAATCGAAAGTTGTTCATCCCAATCCAAAGGAACAATGCCCTGAGTTTTCCAAAGACAATACATGATGGAGGTGCGGGCAAAATTTCCATCGCCATGCCATCCCTCAATCATGCCATCGGGCTTTTGCATGGCCCACATGACTTTGATTTCACTGTCAAGCCATTCTCTCACAGATTCGATGGGTTCACGGTTGTAGAGGTTCAGTGTGCCTTCGATGGCATCTGCATATCCATCTGCACTGCTTCCCTCCCAAGGATGATTCCTGTATTTTTCATTGAGGGATGAGAGGGCCTTGATCACTGCATTCCTGTAAGCGGGCGTTGAATCAATCTTGGAAATGAACCAGTAGGCATTGAAGGTATAGCCAAAATTGTCGGCCAATCTTGCAGAAAGAATCTTGCCATTTTGTGGATTGACTTCATCATAAAACAATCCATCTTCATTTCTTCCCACTTCAAGAATGCGGTCCAGCATTTCATGAACATAAGGCTTCCACTGGTTTCTTTTTTCAGGCATCGCATAGTAAGCAGCAATATAGGCTTCACAGAGTCCGGAAATGATTTCACAGCCATGGTCACGGATGCGCAGGTGGTCCAAGGCCCTTGTTGGCAAATGTTTTTCGTTCAGGTAATTGTCTGCAATCTCTACTGCCCAATCAAGGTATTTTCTTTTTCCGGTGAACCAATACATGCGGCAGAGCACCTGCAATAAATCTCCGTTCACTTCTACTGTTGCGCTGCTGCCATACCAGTTTCCATTGATGTTTTTTGCAACCCGGGTGAGCAGGGGAAGGTCGTCCAGGATCTCCAGCATGCGATTGCTCCAGGGGCTTTTGCCCAGCCACTCGGTGAGGGGGATGAGCCCATCTTTCATGTATTCTGCCGCACCGAAGATGAGTTGGTTGGTATCAATGGTTTCATTTTTAAAACCCTGTTTTGAAAACGAGTACGTGTCGGGAAGTTTTCCGATCCTTGGTGTAAGCTGCCGTTCAGTCTTCAACATGTCAAGGGCTTTGCCTTTAAAGAACTCAGGCATTAAAATAGACGAGGTAAGCACCATGAAGGGATAGTTGTCTGCCGCCGCATCCCAGGCATTCCAGAAATCTTTTGAATCGGTGATGTTTCTTGGAATCAGTCCGGTTGAAGCATCAGCATATTTCATCCATGCATTCACATAGGCAATGCACCGGTTGAAGCCCTGGTTCACCAGTTTACCGTTCTCCACTGCCTGACTGAAATCAGGATCCATGGTTTGGGATTGGATAGGGGTGAAAGGAATCAGGAGCAGCAGGGCAAAAAATAATTTCATCTTTTCAGCATTGGGTTTAAAAAGACAAAGCCTGAATATTATTGAAGTTACCCAATTAGTTTATGATCCGTATGCAGTGGCACTGAACTATTTTCAATAAATTGTTGTCCAATCATTCATCATCCTGCCAATTGCAGGGTGTATAATTTTGAACACATGACAACAGCATTGAATGGACAACCAATGATCAGCTGGGGCATCATCGGTTGCGGAAATGTAACTGAACTGAAAAGTGGACCAGCATTCAACAAGGTGGCCCAATCCACCTTGCATGCGGTGATGCGCAGGGATGCAGTGAAGGCTGCAGATTATGCAGCAAGGCATCAGGTACCTTGCTGGTACAGCGATGCGGCAGCATTGATCAATGATCCAGCCATCAATGCAGTTTATATTGCGACGCCCCCAAAGTTTCATGAAGAATATGCAGTGGCTGCCTTGGAAAAAGGGAAGGCTGTTTACGTGGAAAAGCCAGTGGCCGTTTCAGTGGCTGCTTGCAAAAGAATGGCCGATGCTTTAAAAGCCAATGACGGAAAGCTGGTTGTGGCCCACTACAGGAGAGGCCTGCCCATGTTTTTAAAAATCAAGGAATTGGTTGAAACGGGTGCAGTAGGCAAAATAAAAAACATCCGCCTGACCATGTTCCAAACACACAGGCCAGACATCGTTGCCAATACGGATTTCAACTGGCGTGTAGATCCGGAATATGCAGGAGCCGGATATTTTTATGATCTGGCCCCACACCAGCTCGACATCATCCAGTTCATTTTTGGCGAAGCCCTTCGCAAGGCCGGTGTGGCTGCACACCAAACTAATTTTTATGCAGCAGAAGACGCTGTCTCTGGCATCATGGAGCTCCCGAACAATATCTTGTTTCAGGGAGACTGGAATTTTTCGATGCCCGAAATAATGAAAGAGGACAGCTGCCTGATCATTGGTGAAAAAGGCTACCTCAAGTTCCCTTTTTTTGGAACGGAGTTGAGGATTGTTACAGAAGCGGGTGCTGACCTGATGTCTTTTGAGCATCCTCAAAATATTCAGCATCCCATGATCACCAAAGTGGTTGGTTATTTTCTCGGACGATCATCCAACCCCTGCTCCATCGAAGAGGCATTGAAGAGCATGGAAGTGATGGAGTCATTTGTTTATGGAAATTAACATCGATACAATTCATTATTATACCCAAGACCATGAAATATTTCTTCTATTTTCTTTTGCTATTGACCTTCCATGCTCAGGCCCAGATTGACCCCAAGACAGTTACCATTGCCCGAGACAGTTTTGGTGTTCCCCATATTTTTGCCAAAACAGATCCGCAGGTTTCTTATGGTTTGGCATGGGCCCATGCAGAGGATGATTTCAAGAGTTTACAAATGGTGGCGCTTCCCTCCAAAGGCTTGATGGGAAGGGCTTTGGGTAAAGATGGTGTGGCGGGAGATTATGCTTTTGCACTGTTTCGCTGCAGGGAGATTACTGAAGAAAAATGGAATACACTTTCCCCTGCATTTCTAAGGCTTATAGAAGGATATGTGCAAGGGATCAATGATTATGCAAAGGCACATCCTGAAGAAGTATTGGTGAAGCAATTATTTCCCATGACACTCAAAGAATATATTGCATCCTCTGTGCTGGCACTGACCATTTTCAATGGCGGAGACAGGGCCTTGCGGTCCATCTTTGCCAACAATGTCAATCCACTGATTGATTATGATAAAATGGGCTCCAATGCCATTGCCATCCACCCCTCACGCACAACAACGGGCGAAGCTTTTTTGGCCATCAATGCCCATCAACCGAATGAAGGGCCGGAGGCATTTTATGAAGCGCATGTCAACAGCGAAGAGGGATGGAATGCCCTGGGAGGCTTGCTCGCTGGAGGTCCTTGTATTTTGCATGGGGTCAATGAAAACCTTGGCTGGGCACATACGGTGAATTTTTGTGATAGGCTGGACATTTACCAGTTGCAAATGAATCCGAAAAAGGCTGACCAGTATATGTTTGACGGCGTTTGGACCGATTTGGAGAAGAAAAAAATTAAGCTGCACATCAAGGGCGTTCCCATCCCAGTTTCAAGAGACCTGTATTGGAGTAAATATGGTGCAACGATGAAAAATGAGCAGGGAACTTTTGCCATCAGGCTCGGTGCCAACATGGAAATCCGCGTCCTGGAACAGTGGTATACCATGAACAAGGCGCAAAACTTCACGCAGTTTTACAAGGCCATTTCCATGCAGGGATTGTCCATGTTCAATATCATGTATGCGGACAGAAACGATACCATCTTTTACATCAACAATGCGCTGATGCCTATCCGTGATCCATCGCCAGCATACGATTGGAAGAAAACATTGCCCGGCAATACCTCAAAGACCCTTTGGACCAAGTTTTATGGCATCAGGGAATTGCCGCAATATGTCAATCCCTCCAGCGGATTTTTATTCAATACCAACCATTCCTCTTTTTATGCAACTGCTCCCGAAAACAATCTGCTGGCCAGTGCTTTTTCACCAACCAGTAATTGGGAGACCAACCACAACAACCGAAGCAAGCGCTTTCTTGAATTGATGCCATCTGCCGGAAAAATTGATTTTGATCGTTTCAAGCGGATCAAGTTTGACCGCCAGTTTCCTGCTGTTTTTGAATTCCCCTACAGCATTGACAGTTTGTTTCTCATGAAAAGGGCCAATTATCCGCAGTACGATACCCTGATGCGCAATTTGCAGGAATGGGACAGGCGTGGAGTGCCTGAAAGCAAGGGTGCTGCTGCATTTTTGATGGTGTATGAAAAAGTGTCCAGGGCCATGCGCGGTAAGGACTCCAGGGCCCTGACCATGGCAGAGTGTGAGAAGTTGTTGCACGATATTCAGGATCAAATGATGAAAACATACAGCACCACTGATCTTGCGTTGGGTGATATACAGAAGTTAGTAAGGGGGGATAAGGAATTTCCCGGACCCGGTTTGCCTGATCTGCTGTCTCCAGAATGGGGTGTAGCCACGGCCAATGGCAAGCGCAAAATTACAGGCGGTGATGCGTATGTGGCATTGGTCCGTTTTCCCAAGCAGGGATTGCCCATCATTGAAACGGTGAATACGTATGGTGCATCAGCAAAACAGGGCAGTCCGCATTTTGATGATCAGGTGCCCTTGTTTCTGCAGCAGAAAACAAAAACCATGACCCTGGACAAGGCAAAGGTGCTGGCAACTGCCAAAAGGATTTACCATCCTGGTGAATAGCCTGGTTCAGGGCTACTCATGTATGCATATAATGACAATTATTTTCTGTCAGGAACGGGGAAAAGGGAAATTGATGAAACATTTTTTACATAACTAATCAATAGCCCTGTTCAAAAAATCTACCAGTGGCATCATGGTTTCGAAATGGTCGACAACCGTGTTGACCAACTCCTTACTGGTAAGTTCCGAATCCTTCACTGCCGTCATCACAACAAAGCTTTTCAGTTTCAACATTTCTATGGCTGGGTTTTCAGCTTCATAGCCCTTAGGGGGTCTTGTCAATTTTTCGCTTTCGCTCAGTGATCCGAAACTGTTCTTGAATTTTTTCTTGTTGATGATCTTGTTGAATGCTTCAAAGCCATAATCGATTTCCTGCCTGATTTTATTCAATTCAGGTGCCATGGGCATCCAGAATCCTCCGCCAATGAAGCTTGCCCCTGGTTCAAAGTGAAAATAATAGCCGGCACATTGAACTTTTTTACCACCCTTGCTGAAACTTGCACCCATATTGGTTTTATAAGGCGCCTTGTTTTTGCTGAACCGCACATCCCGGTTGATCCTGAACACGCATTGTTTGGGCTCAAGGTCTGCCAGGCTGTTGTCAATTTTCTTCATCTTGGCCAATATTTCCGCAACAAAATCCAGGTAATTATCCTTTGCCGCCGTATACCGTTGCCTGTTTTCGTCAAACCATTCTTTGCTATTGTTCTTTTTAAGGCTGGTCAAAAATTGTATGGTGGAGGAGTCTATCATTGTTCTATTTTACTTTTGGGTGATTTACAGGTCTAAGAGGATATAGCATTAATTTACAAAGGTAAGCCACCGGCCATTTACTTAACTTGAAACATGAAACTAACCGCCACAACCCGCATCCTGCTGATATCTTCAAGCCTTTGGTATTTTGGTGAAGGATTGTTTGGTCCTCTTTTTGCTGTTTTTGCAGAAAAAATTGGTGGTGATCTCCTCGACATAACTTCCGCCTGGGCGCTTTACCTGATTTCTACAGGTATTTTTTATTTTTTATTGGGAAGATTGATCAAAACTTCAAAATACAAGCATCATTTTTTAGTGTTTGGTTATGGCCTGAACGCACTGCTCACTTTTGGATATATTTTTGTTGAGAACACCTATCACCTGTTTGCCATTCAAGTTGCCTTGGGTTTTGCCGAAGCCTTGTGTACTCCTATCTGGGACTCACTTTTTGCCTCCAATATTGATGACAATGAAGACCTCTCTTATTGGGGACTTGCCAATGGGCATTCTCATTTTGTGTCAGGAATTGCTATCGGCATTGGTGGATTGATTGCCAATTATCTTTCATTTAACGTCCTCTTCATCATCATGGGGGTCGTTCAGCTCATGGCTACTGCCGTACAGGCAAGGTTATTGTTAAAATACCAACATTGAGTAGTTTTTACCGCAGATTGGTTTGCAGTTTTCAGTGTCCTTTGCTTTTGGATTCCATGAAAAATCATACATTTATTTCTTTGATGTGCATTTTACCCAACCCGCTTCAATGAACAAATTCAACATTTTCTTCGCATGCTGTCTGACGATCCTCAATACCTCCTTGAACGCCCAATCTTCTGCTGAAGAACAATGGGAGTCGATGTTCAATGGGAAAGACCTCAGCAAATGGAAGCCTAAAATCAGGAACCATGCTGCGGGCGACAATTTTGGAAACACCTTCAGGGTAGAAGAGGGCAAAATGGTTGTCAGCTACGATGCCTACGATACGTTCAATGAAAAATTCGGGCACCTGTTTTACTACAAACCTTTCAGTTATTATCGCATCAGGCTGGAATACAGGTTTGTGGGTGATCAGGCCAAGGATGGTCCGGGTTGGGCCTTGCGCAACAGTGGCATCATGGTACATGGGCAAACACCTGAAAGCATGGGAAGAGACCAGGATTTTCCTGTATCCATCGAGGTGCAGTTGTTGGGTGGAGATGGAAAAAACAAAAGAACAACCTGTAATTTGTGTACACCAGGAACCAATGTAGAGATGAATGGAAAACTTTTTACCCCACACTGCATCAACTCCACTTCTGAAACCTACCATGGAGACCAGTGGGTCAGGGCCGAAGTGCTTGTCTTGGGTGATTCTGTAGTGAAGCATTTTGCCAATGGCATGGAAGTCTTGTCTTACCAAAAACCACAAGTAGGCGGAGGTAATGTGGATGGCCAGGAAGTCAAGTTTGGGTTCCCAGGAAAAATGCTGACAGGGGGGACCATATCATTGCAAAGCGAGAGCCATCCCGTTGAATTCAAGAACATTGAGATTCTAGACCTTGAAGGCTGCATGGATCCCAAGGCCATCAATTACAAGTCCTATTATATCCACCCAAAGCCTGCTGATTGCAAGTATAAAAAGGGAAAATGATTTGATGCTGGCCTCTAAACAAAGTACAAATAATTAATCAATATTTTTTGTACTGCTCCGGGTCCAATGCCTTGGGCCCCCAATGATCAAAGAATTCCAGTACTTTTCTTTTGCT
>Ga0209444_10000588_pt1 | contig 20067 bp, 13 predicted proteins | sample LauGreFaBDMM15DN_2_FD_188215 | JGI IMG/M metagenome (GOLD analysis project Ga0209444, IMG submission 188215) | Freshwater lake microbial communities from Lake Michigan, USA - Fa13.BD.MM15.DN (SPAdes) (version 2) | ecosystem: Environmental > Aquatic > Freshwater > Lake | place: Lake Michigan... | reverse complement strand
GCTAAGGCCTGATCTAACGGGCCGGATCGATAGAGCAAACCTCGAACGCCAGCCCGCTCACCGGCTTCAATATCCGTAGACCGGTCGCCAATGACCAAAGAGCGTGACAGGTCGAGATTGAAATCAACAGCCGCCCTGAGGATCATACCAGGGTTGGGTTTACGGTCAGGATGGTCAGGGTGGCGATATTCAGAGACCCAAGCATCGGGCAGAAAGGGGCAGTAATAGAAGGCGTCGACTGTGGCACCGATTTCAGCAAGTTGGGCCTGCATGACGCTGTGAAAATAGTCGACATCGGCCTCACTAAACATGCCCCGCCCGATACCAGATTGGTTCGAGATCACGATCACGGCGAAATCGGCCCTGTTGGCCATCAAGACCGCTTCTCGAGCGCCTGGAAGCCAATCGAGTTTGGCGGGGTCCACGACGTAACCGTGATCCACATTCAGCACACCGTCGCGGTCGAAGAAAACGGCAGGACGTCTATTGTCTGCTCGCGAATCGTAGGAGGGCATTGGGCTGTCTCCGTGGCCAGGTCTACGATAAAGGCCGGCAACTCAAGGGCCAGGTGCCGCTCATCGACCGACCAAGTTCATGATCGCAAGATTGCTCAGACTATCAATAGCAGAGGGTTAAAATTTGGCCTTGAGCGCGCAAAAGCCTGCGGTCTATTGACCATTATGGCCTGTTGCATTTGGCTTAGGCACCTTGGCCCTCTATCTAGGAAGTTGGGTCGTTAAAAGGCCGAGTTTTAATGAATCTAGCAGATCCATCGCCTAAGGATCGACATGAGTGACGTTTTCGGCAAAAACACACGGCCCCACGCGCCCGCGCTTGGGGAGAATGATATTTGAGGGTTCCGCGATGCGTTCGCCGATCAAGCAAGGCCTGTACGACCCCCGCAACGAGCACGATGCTTGTGGCGTTGGATTTATAGCCAATATCAAAGGGTTAAAGACCCACGATATCGTCAAACAGGGCTTGCAGATTCTGATCAATATCGACCATCGCGGGGCCGTGGGCGCCGACCCGATGGTTGGTGACGGCGCTGGCTGTTTGATTCAGATCCCCGATGCTTTGCTGCGCGACTGGGCCAAGGGGCAGAATATGACCCTTCCAGCCGTCGGCGACTATGCTGTGGCTATGTGTTTTCTGCCGCGCGATGCCCAAGCCCGTGAAATGGCAACGAGCCAGTTCGAGCACTTTATCCGTGTCGAGGGGCAATCCCTGCTCGGCTGGCGCGATGTGCCAGTTGACACCTCTGTGCTGGGCACCGCCGTGCTGGCTGAAATGCCCGTCATCCGTCAGGCCATCGTCATTCGCGGCGAAAAGACCAAGGATCAGGACGCCTTTGAGCGCAAGCTTCTGGCCATCCGTAAGCAGACGCAAAACCCATTGGCGGATCAGGCGAGCAAGCGCGACCTGCCAACCCTGACGGACTTCTACATGCCATCCTTCTCGACCCGTACGGTGGTCTACAAGGGTCTGCTGTTGGCCGGTCAGGTTGGCACCTTCTATCTGGACCTGAAAAACCCCCTGACCCAGTCGGCCGTGGCCATGGTTCACCAACGGTTCTCGACCAACACCTTCCCGTCTTGGAAGCTGGCGCACCCCTACCGGTTCATTGCGCACAATGGCGAGATCAACACGGTTCGCGGGAACGTCAACTGGATGAATGCCCGTCGTCGCACGCTGGAATCGCCGCTGCTGGGTCCAGACCTCGACAAGATGTGGCCTCTGATCCCACATGGTCAGTCGGACACGGCTTGCCTAGACAATGCTTTGGAGCTGTTGCTGGCCGGCGGCTATCCGCTGGCCCACGCCATGATGATGCTGATCCCAGAAGCCTGGTCCGGCAATCAGCAGATGGACCCCAAGCTCAAGGCTTTCTACGAATATTACGCAGCCCTGATGGAGCCATGGGACGGTCCGGCCGCCATTGCCTTTACCGATGGCCGCCAGGTCGGCGCAACGCTCGACCGCAATGGCCTTCGCCCTGCCCGCTTCATCCTGACCGACGATGACCATGTGATCATGGCCTCAGAGTCGGGCGTCCTTCCGATCCCCGAAGAGCGCATTACCCGCAAGTGGCGCCTCCAGCCCGGCAAGATGCTGCTGATCGATTTGGAACTCGGCAAGATCATCGAGGATAGCGAGATCAAGCGTACCCTCGCCGAAGCCCAGCCCTATGACGAATGGCTCAGCGAGACACAGTTCAAGCTGGAAGAACTGCCCATGTCGCTCGATGAGACCTATGGCGAGGGCGACCCCCAGACCCTTCTGGATCGCCAGCAAGCCTTTGGCTATACGCAAGAGGACCTGAAGTTCTTCCTCGCTCCGATGGCGACGACGGCCGAAGACCCTATAGGGTCCATGGGCGCCGACACTCCAATTGCGGTTCTGTCGGAACGATCCAAGCTGCTCTACGACTATTTCAAGCAGAACTTTGCGCAGGTCACCAACCCACCGATTGACCCGATCCGTGAGGAACTGGTCATGTCGCTGGTCTCCATGATCGGACCGCGCCCGAACCTATTGGGCCACCATGCCGGTACCCACAAGCGCTTGGAAGTTACCCAGCCCGTCTTGACCAATGCTAAGATGGATAAGATCCGCGCCATCTCTGAACTGTTGGACGGGGCCTTCCGCACCGCGACCATCGACACGACCTGGGCCGCCAGCGACGGCACTGAGGGTCTAGAATCGGCGATCGAAAAGATGTGCTGGGCCGCCACCGAGGCCGTGCTGGCCGATAGCAATATCCTAATCCTTTCGGACCGGGCCGTGGGTCCTGACAGGATCGCCATCCCTGCGGCTCTCGCCACAGCCGCCGTGCACCATCACCTGATCCGCCAAGGCCTACGCATGCAGACCGGCCTCGTCATCGAGACGGGTGAAGCGCGCGAAGTACACCATTTCTGCGTCTTGGCAGGCTATGGTGCCGAGGCGGTCAACCCCTATCTGGCCTTCGAGACCCTCGAAGCGATCCGCGTCAAGTCGGGGATGAGCCTGAGCGCCTCTGAGGTGCAGAAAAACTATATCAAGGCCATCGGTAAGGGCGTGCTCAAGGTCATGTCCAAGATGGGCATCTCGACCTATCAGTCCTATTGCGGCGCTCAAATTTTTGACGCCGTCGGCCTGTCGACCGCTCTGATCGAGAAGTACTTCACCGGCACAGCCACCATGATTGAGGGTGTGGGCCTGCTTGAGGTCGCCGAAGAGACCGTGCGTCGTCACCGCGATGCCTATGCGGATACACCGATCTACCGTGATGCGCTCGATGTCGGCGGGGCCTATGCCTTCCGTATCCGCGGCGAGGAACATGCTTGGAACCCAGAGTCTGTGTCCAAGCTGCAACATGCGGTGCGGGGCAATCTGCCGGACGAATATGCCGCATTTGCCGCCAGCATCAACGAACAGAACAAGCGCCTTTTGACCATTCGCGGTCTGATGGAGTTTAAGTTTTCTGATACACCGCTGCCCATCGATGAGGTCGAACCGGCCGCTGAAATCGTCAAGCGCTTCGCCACCGGTGCCATGAGCTTCGGTTCGATCAGCCGTGAGGCCCACACGACCTTGGCCGTGGCCATGAACCGGATCGGCGCGCGCTCGAACACCGGCGAGGGCGGCGAAGAGTCCGACCGTTTCGTGCGCCTACCCAACGGCGACTCCATGCGTTCGGCTATTAAGCAGGTCGCCTCTGGCCGTTTTGGGGTGACGGCGGAATATCTAGTCAATGCTGACGATATCCAAATCAAGATGGCCCAGGGCGCAAAGCCCGGCGAGGGCGGTCAGTTGCCCGGTCACAAGGTCGATGCCAACATAGCTAAGGTGCGTCACTCGACCCCAGGCGTCGGTCTCATCAGCCCGCCGCCGCACCACGACATCTATTCGATCGAGGATCTTGCCCAACTGATCCACGATCTAAAGAACGTCAATTCTGACGCGCGCATCTCGGTCAAGCTGGTGTCGGAAGTCGGCGTCGGGACCGTGGCGGCGGGCGTGAGCAAGTCTCGCGCCGACCACGTGACCATTTCTGGCTTTGAAGGCGGCACGGGGGCCTCACCCCTGACCTCCTTGACCCATGCCGGATCGCCCTGGGAAATCGGTCTGGCCGAAACCCAGCAAACCCTACTGCTCAATGGCCTGCGCGGCCGTATCGCGGTTCAGGCCGACGGCGGGCTTCGCACAGGCCGAGACGTGGCGGTCGCCGCCCTGCTCGGCGCTGACGAGTTTGGCTTTGCCACCGCGCCTCTGATCGCCGCCGGCTGTATCATGATGCGCAAGTGTCACCTGAACACCTGCCCGGTTGGGGTTGCGACCCAAGACCCCGTGCTGCGTGCGCGCTTCACCGGCCAGCCCGAGCATGTGATCAACTACTTCTTCTTCGTGGCTGAAGAGCTGCGCGCGATTATGGCCGAGCTCGGTATCCGCACCGTGAATGAGATGATCGGCCAGGTGGAACTGCTCCATGCACGCCCTGTCGTCGAACAGTGGAAGGCCAAAGGCGTTGATCTGAGCAAGCTACTCTATATGCCGGACATCCCTGCCGATCTGCCGCGCTGGAACAATGAGCGTCAAGATCACGGGCTGGAAAAAGCCTTAGATCACAGCCTAATCGCGGCGGCTCTGCCTGCTCTGGAGCATGGTAAGCCGGTGACCATCAATGGCGCCGTCTGCAACGTCAATCGCAGCGTCGGGGCTATGCTTTCCGGCGCCGTTGCGCGCAAATATGGCCATACGGGCCTTCCGACTGACACCATCGACATTACCCTGACCGGCACAGCCGGACAGAGCTTTGGGGCCTTCTTGGCTCACGGCATTAGCCTGACCCTGATCGGCGATGGCAATGACTATGTCGGCAAGGGCCTGTCGGGTGGCAGGGTCATCGTGCGCCAGCCCTGCGACCTGCACCGTGACCCAACCCAGAACATAATCGTGGGCAACACTGTGCTGTACGGAGCCATTGCGGGTGAAGCCTACTTCTCAGGCGTGGGGGGCGAACGCTTCGCCGTTCGCAACTCCGGTGCAACCGCCGTCGTCGAAGGCACGGGTGACCATGCCTGCGAATATATGACCGGCGGCGTTGTCGCTGTTCTAGGTGCCACAGGCCGTAACTTCGCCGCTGGCATGTCGGGCGGTGTGGCCTATGTCTATAATCCTGAGGGTACCTTTGAGGCCCTTTGCAACCGCGCCATGGTAGATCTAGAGCCGCTTGAGGCCTCAAGCCTTGAAGACAGCGCCAACGACAATGGATTGGCCGACATGCTGCGGTTCGACAATGAGCGCCTACGCCGGTTGATCGAACAACATCTAAAGCACACCGACAGCGCTCGCGCCCGCCACATCCTCGACAGTTGGGAGACTTCGGTTACCCAGTTCGTCAAGGTTATGCCAAAGGACTATCGTCGGGCCTTGATGGACCAGCAGGCCGCCTTGGCCGGCGCCGTCGCCGCCGAATAGTCCCGTCCGTTCGAGAGAGATAAGTTTATGGGTAAGCCCACAGGTTTTCTAGAGATCAGCCGCCGCGACCGCTCCTATGAAGCGCCGCAAGAGCGTTTAAAGACGTGGCAGGAATTTGTACAACCCTTGGCTCCGACCGAAATTGGTCAGCAGGCCTCGCGGTGCATGGATTGCGGGATTCCGTTCTGTCACACCGGTTGCCCGGTCAACAACCTGATCCCCGACTGGAACGATCTGGTCTATCGCGATGATTGGGCCAAGGCGCTGGAGACCCTGCACTCCACCAACAACTTCCCAGAGTTCACCGGACGGGTCTGCCCAGCGCCCTGCGAGTCGTCCTGCACCCTGAACATTCAAGACACGCCAGTCACAATCAAGACCATCGAATGCGCGATCGTCGATCGCGGATGGAGCGAGGGCTGGATCAAGCCACAACTGTCTGAGCGTGGCACCGGCAAGCGCGTTGCCGTGGTCGGTTCGGGGCCTGCGGGTCTGGCCTGCGCCCAAGAGTTGGCGCGTATGGGCCATAACCCCACCGTGTTCGAAAAGAACGACCGGGTCGGCGGGCTTCTGCGCTATGGCATTCCCGACTTTAAGATGGAAAAGCACCTGATTGACCGCCGCGTTACCCAGATGCAGGGCGAAGGCGTGATCTTCCGTACCGGGATCGAGGTCGGGGTCGATATCTCCGTTCAGCGGCTGCTCGACGATTATGATCTGCTGGTTCTGGCCGGCGGCGCTGAGTGGCCCCGCGACCTTGAGGTTCCAGGCCGTGATCTCGACGGCGTCCATTTCGCCATGGACTTCCTTGGTCAACAAAACCGCCGCGTGGCAGGCGACAACGAGACTGTTGCAGCGCCCAAGGGCACCTTGTCGGCCAAGGGCAAGCACATTGTCGTCATCGGCGGCGGCGATACCGGCTCAGACTGTATTGGCACGTCTAACCGCCAAGGCGCGGTGGCCGTGACCCAGCTGGAGGTCATGCCTCAGCCGCCAGCCCGCGAGAACAAGGCCATGACCTGGCCCGATTGGCCGCTAAAGATGCGTACCTCCTCGTCGCAAGAAGAGGGCTGCGAGCGCGACTTCTCGGTCCTAACCAAGCGCGTCATCGGCTCGGGCGGCAAGGTCCAAGCCATAGAGTGCGTCCGCGCCGAATGGGCGGCGGGTGCCAATGGCCAGATGTCAATGCAGGAGGTTGCTGGCAGCACCTTCCAGATCAAGGCCGATATGGTCCTTCTAGCCATGGGTTTCCTAGGCCCCCGTACCGAAGGTCTGTTGGAACAGTCTGGCGTCGAGATCGGCCCTCGCGGAGCCGTCAAGGCCGAGATCAAAGAGCACCGCACCTCGCAAGAGCGCATCTTTGCCTGCGGCGACATGCGCCGGGGTCAGTCTCTGGTCGTCTGGGCGATCCGCGAAGGCCGCGAATGCGCCCAAGCCGTGGATGCCTATCTCACCGCAAACGCCGTCGTTCGGTAGGGGATGGGACCAAAGGGTCTTGCGCATGCTGAGCCTGTCCCAGCCTGTGCGACCGCGCCGACTGTCGAACAAAACCTCGTCCTTCGACAGGCTCATGATGAGGTTGACTGAAACACCCCCTACCCCGGCTTCGGTGCTACTGGCCTAGAGGCGGAAGCAACGAAAAGCGCCTACGAGGGCCTTGTTTTAGGCCACCGCCCCCGCATAGACCAGCGCGTCATCTGGAGCGAGCGGTGCGCGGCCCAAGATCATGTCTGCGGCCTTTTCAGCAATCATGATTGTCGGGGCATTAGTATTGCCCCCAACCAAGGTTGGCATGACCGAGGCGTCGACAACGCGCAGCCCCTTCAGGCCATGAACACAGAGGGTCTCGTCAACCACGGCCAACTCGTCACCGGTTGGCCCCATGCGGCAGGTGCCGACCGGATGATAGATGGTTTCCGCCGTTTGCCGGATCCACTCATCCAGTTGCTCATCGGTTTGGACGTCAGCGCCCGGTTGAAACTCTGCACCGCGTAGCTCATCGAACGCCGATTGGGCCACGACCGCCCGGATCATCCGCACCCCTTCACGCAAGGCGCGGCGGTCCTCGTCGGTGGCCAGATAGTTGGCCAAGATGGCGGGATCATCAAACGGGTCCAAGGACTTTAGCTTCACCTCACCGCGACTTTCGGGGCGAAGCTGGCAGATATGCGCCGAAAAGCCGTCCTTCTCGATGATAACCTTGCCGTGCTCCTTCATGATGGCGATCAGGAAGTGAAGTTGCAGGTCTGGGCGGTCGAGATCGGGACGAGACTTCAAGAAGGCGCCGGATTCTAGGAAGTTCTGCCGCCCCGGTCCTTGCCCGCGCAGCAGATAGTTGATGCCAGTGACCAGCCTATTCAGGCCCTTGTTGAACGTATAGGCGGTGATGGGCTGAGTGCATTCCCAAGAGACAATGACGTCTAGGTGATCTTGCAGGTTCTTGCCGACACCTGGCAGGGGGTGGACGACCGGCATACCGACCTTGGCCAAGGCTGCTGGATCACCAATGCCCGAAAGCTGTAGGATATGGGGTGACTGGACGGCACCGGCACAGAGCAGAACCTCAGACTTGGCATAGACACTGGTCCGCTTGGCCTTCTTGCCTTGGGCATATTCAACCCCAACAGCGCGGCCATCTTCGATCAGGATACGGGTCGTCCGCGCATCAATCTGTGTCGTAAGATTAGAGCGTATATCTTTGATAGGATGAAGATAACCCTTAGCCGCACTCCAACGCGCACCATCCTTGATGGTCAATTGATAGGGACCAAAGCCCTCTTGCTGATAGCCGTTGAAATCTGCGGTAACCTTGTAGCCCGCCTGCTCTCCAGCCTTAATGAAGGTCGAATAGATTGGGTTTGGTGTCGAAGCATGGGAGACGAATAGAGGCCCCTCGCCCCCGTGATAGTCATCCCCGCCGGTATCGAGGGTTTCGGACCGTTTGAAATAGGGCAGCACCTCGGCATAGGACCAGCCGCTCAGGCCCATCTGGCGCCACTGATCATAGTCTCGCGCATGGCCGCGAATATAGATCATGCCATTGATTGACGACGACCCACCCCAGCCCTTGCCACGTGGCCACCAGAGCTTGCGATCCTCAAGATGCGGTTCGCTTTCGGTCCAGAAACCCCAATTATAGGCATTTTTGTCCTTGATCAGGGCACCGACCCCGGCGGGCATCTTGACCAGGATCGAGTTGTCCTTGCCGCCTGCCTCAAGCAGCAGAACCGTGGTCTTGCCATCGGCCGTCAGGCGATTGGCCAGCACACAACCGGCCGAGCCAGCACCGATAATGATGTAATCGTAACGGTCCATGACGCGCGCCTTGTCTTGTCCAATAGGGTGGCCGCAAATTGACCCGCACAAAGGGCCCAAGCAAGTCCTATTGGTTCGGGTTGATGAAAAAAATGACGCAGGTGTCACCTTTGAATGTCAAGGCCCTGTTTAAAAAAGCTCTCTACCCCGGCTGCGCCGATGCTCCCCCCAGAGGGGCAAGATCTAACAACGACAAATCTTCTCCATTGGGGCAAGTTGCGCGAAGCGACGACGGGGCCTTGTTACAAGCCCACCACCGCCAATAGACTAGACAGGATCACGCCTACGGCATAGTGGCGAGGGATGACCCGCACGCTTGAAACACTCTTTGTCACCAAGACCTACCGCTCTGACCTCGCAGCCGGTGAGGCCTTCATCGCCGATCTGGAGGAGGCATGCCGCCAGATCGCTCAGCATGATAGGGCTGGGCAGGCTTGGAGCCGGGAAAAGGGCTATAGGGGCTATACCTCCTATGCCTCGCTCAACGACCTGCCGCGCCGCGACAGTCTGTTCGATGAGCTTAAGCGCAAGCTCGACAAACATGCCGCAGCCTTCGCCAAGGATCTACATCTGGACCTCGGCGGACGGCGGTTGAAGCTGGACAGTCTGTGGATCAATATCCTCAAGCCGGGCGCAATGCATTCGGGCCACATCCATCCACATAGCGTGCTCAGCGGTACGGTCTATGTGTCGGTCCCTGACGGGGCCGGGGCGCTGCGGCTCGAAGACCCTCGTCTATCACGCATGATGGCCGCCCCGACACGCTTGGACGAGGCCCCGCGCGAGCTTCAGACCTTCATCGCTTTAGAACCCGAGGCTGGGACGATCTTGATGTGGGAAAGCTGGCTCAGGCACGAGGTGCTGCCCAACGCGGCCAAGACCGACCGGATCAGCATCAGCTTCAACTATGCTTGGTAAGGGCTAGCCGCAGCCGACAGCGGTAATCAGGCTGGTCTCGGCGTCAAACAGGACGCGCTGGCGGGTGTCTGAGTGGTCCTGCGGCGCGATGCAGGTCGTACACACAACCTGCCGCATCGAGGGATCAACGGGAATTGGGATTTCTGTGCGCGGCCGTCCGATCAGGTAGGAAAGGCTTCGCGCGTTACAAAGGTCAGGCTTGCCCAGTTCCGGCGTGGCCTTCGCCAGGGTCACAGGCGCTATTGTTGGCGCAGGCGCTGCCCACTGCGGCGGCCTTTGGGCGCAGGCGGCCAGAGCGGTCAGGACCAGCGCCAAGGCCATCCGGGACGCCAACCCCTTCACGCCTTCTTTTCCCATCCACGCTCAGTCCCCTGTTGCCAGTAGGACACTCCAAGGCCTTGCGCCTTGAATCTAGACCAGTGAGACCGGGCCTGCGCTACAGCGGCCTGATCTTGCCCGTCAAACAGAACGATGCAGCGCTGGTAACCGCTGGCGTCGCCGGGCTCGGCCCCATCAATCAGGAACAGGGCCTCGGCCCCGTTGAGATTGCTCTCATCGATCCCCAGCAGCACCGGTTGACGCTCGGCAAAGGGCTCGCCGTCCTTGGCATGCGGCAGGAAAGCCTCATTGCGATAGCGCCAAAGCCAGTCGTCAAAAAAGTCGACACAGTCTTGAGACGCCGCCCGTACCCGCGCCTTCCAGCCCTTTTTCAAGGTCTTTTCCAGCAGTTCGGGCAAGGCATGGTCCAGCGACGTGCGCTCTAGATGATAGAACCAAACCTCGCAGACGGCGCTCATGCTCAAGCCTCGTAGTAATCAGCGACGAAGCGGTCGAGCAGTTGCACGCCAAAGCCGGTCGCCCCTTCAGGGATGGTCGGATCGGCCGAGGGCTTCTTCCACGCCGTGGCGGCGATATCGAGGTGGGCCCAAGGCAGGCCATTAACGAAGCGCTGAAGGAACAGGGCCGCCGTGATTGAGCCCGCAGGCCGTCCGCCGGTGTTCTTGACGTCGGCAATCATGCTGTCGATCTGCTTTTCGTAAGAGGCAGGCAGCGGCAGACGCCAGAGGTTCTCGCCAGAGGCCTTAGAGGCTGCGAGAAGATTGTCTGACAGGGCGTCATCATTGGAGAACAGGCCTGCATAGTCATGGCCAAGTGAGATGATGATCGCGCCGGTCAAGGTGGCCAGATCAACCATGAATTTGGGCTCGAAGCGCTTTTGGCAATACCAGAGCGCATCGGCCAGCACGAGACGGCCTTCAGCGTCGGTATTGATGACCTCGATGGTCTGACCCGACATTGAGGTGACAACGTCGCCCGGACGCTGGGCATTGCCGTCGGGCATGTTTTCAACCAGACCCAAGATGCCGACCACATTGACCTTGGCCTTGCGTCCGGCCAGAGCGTGCATCAGGCCCGCGACGGCGGCAGCTCCGCCCATATCCCACTTCATGTCTTCCATGCCATCGGCAGGCTTGATCGATATGCCGCCCGTATCGAAACAGACGCCCTTGCCGACAAAGGCCAGCGGCTTGTCTTTGGACTCAGGCGCACCCTTCCACTGGATGACGGCCATCTGGCTTTCGCGGCGACTGCCCTGCCCTACGCCCAGCAAGGAGCCCATGCCCAGAGCGGCCATTTCCTTCTCGCCGAGGATCTCGACCTCGAGGCCGAGCGCCTCCAGGCGCTTAACCCGGCGCGCGAACTCTTCGGGATAAAGAATGTTAGCGGGTTCAGAGATCAGGTCGCGGGAGAAATAGACCGCATCGGCCAAGGTCGATAGGGGATCGAACGCATCGGTCGTCTGATCAGGATTGGCCACGACGATCTGAACCTTGGTCACCGACGGTATTTTCTCAGCCTTTTGCGTCGTCCGGTATCGATCAAAGCGATAGGCCGCCAGGCGCACACCGAAGGCTGCTTGAGCCGCGATGGCATCGGTTTGATCGGCCAGCATCAAGGTCAGAGTTTCTACGCCGGAAAGCTTGACAGCCTGATAGGCGCTGGCGGCAACGGTCTCAGCGATCTTGGCGGTAAAGCTGGTGACAGGCCCTGCGCCGACGAGAATCACACGCGCGGCCTGCGTGCCTGAGGGTGCGATCAGATCAAGGGTCTGACCCTTGGCACCCGTAAACCGGCTGGCTGCAATGGCACGGCCAATCGCGCCGCTGGTGGCTCCATCGAGCTGCTGCGCCGCTGACCCAAGGGTGCCGCCCTCAAAAACCAAGGCTGCAACGGCCGTACGGGGCGAAAGGACGGTATTTTGGGTGACAAACTCGATCTGCATTCTGTGCTCCTGCGTCCACAACACGGGACGACATTATCCGATTTCCCGTCAAGATAGGGCTTAGGTGCGCTCAGCGGTTGGCACTAGCCCCTTGGGACGTGTAGAACATAGCGACACGGCTCGCCGCTGCAATGGCTGTGGTATCGTCAATTGTTTCGGCTGTTTGAGGACCGTTCCCAGCCTATGAGCCTGATCGAACGTTATCTCTTCAAGCAACTGCTCGGCCCGACCCTTCTGGCAACGCTAGCGCTTGTAGCGGTCGCCCTGCTCAGCCAGAGCCTCGGCACGCTAGATATCATGGTCGAGCAACGCCAAAGCGCGATGGTCTTCGCCAAGATCACCTTCTTAGCCCTGCCGCAGCTTTTGAACATGATCCTGCCGATTGCCATTTTCGTGGCCTCGCTGGTGGCGCTCAATCGGCTTCACACAGAACAAGAGATCGTGGTCTGTTTTGCCGGAGGCATGAGCCGCTGGCGGGTGATTGCTCCTGCGATTAAGCTGGCTTCGCTGGCCATGCTGGTGACGCTGGTCGTTAATCTGTGGGTTCAGCCCTACTGCTACCGCACCATGCGCGATGAACTGTTCGCCGTGCGCACCGATCTGGCGGCCAGCCTCGTGCGGGCCGGAGAATTCTCACAGCCCTCCTCCGACCTGACCGTCTATGCCCAGAGCATCGATCAACAAGGCATCATGCGCAACATGTTCCTCAATCAGGAAAAGGCTGAAGGCGGCTCCACCACCTTCTTTGCGCAGCAAGGCAAGATCGCCAAACGCAACGGTGAACCAATCTTGATCATGCGGCAGGGGTCTAATCAGGAACTGTCGAGTGAAGGCGTCCTCAACTTTCTGAAGTTTGACGAGTACATCTTCAACCTCGCCCCCTTCATGAACACCTACGAGCTGGTCCACTACAAGATTTCGGACCGCTATATGCACGAACTGATGTTCCCCGACCTTCAGCAGGAGTGGGAACAGCGCAACCGGATCAAGATGATTGCCGAGTTCCATTCGCGCCTGTCCTCCCCCCTCTACAACCTCGCCTTTATGGCTATGGCCCTCAATGCTGTGATCGGCGGAGCCTTCAGCCGCCTTGGCTATGGCCGTCGGATCGCCATGATCGCCGGGGTCGCCGCCTTTGTTCGGATCTTAGGCTTTGCGGTTCAAGCCGCCTGCGATGACAATGCGGCCTTGAACGTCCTGCAATATGCCGTGCCCCTGATCGCCACATGGTGGGCCTTGGCAAAGCTGTTCAAGCAGAAATCCTCACGGTCCGGAGGCCTCAGGCTTCTGGGCGCGCGCAAGCCAGAGGTGGAGTGGATCACCTGATGCGCACCCGCCTGAGCCGTCTAGAGACCTATGTGCTTGGCCACACCATGATGGCTGTGCTGGGGGCCTTGAGCATAATCAGTTCAATCATCGTACTGGTCGACTTTGTGGAACTGTCGCGCTCGGTGGGCGTGCGCGCCGATGTTGGGGCCACGCAGATCTTAGGTCTGACTGCGCTGAAGTCACCATCGGTCATCTTGCTGCTCTTGCCCTTCGCGTTCCTGTTTGGAACCTTGGCCGCCTTTGTCGGCCTCAATCGGCGCAGCGAGCTTATCGCCATGCGGGCCGCAGGCGTTTCGGCGTGGCGGTTTATCTTCCCGGCGGCGGGCGCGGCCTTTGTCATCGGCACCTTGACGGTCATCGCCCTCAACCCGCTGGCCTCAAGCCTGAATGCTCAGTTCGAACGCAATCGCGACGCGATGATGAGCAACTATCTGGTCGTCGCCCCGGCCGACATTTGGCTGCGTCAGGGCGACAAGCGCACCCAGATGGTGATCCGCGCCCAAAGCCGAGACTTCGTCAATGGCGCGGTCCGGCTCTCGGGCGTTTCACTGTTCGTTTCCGCCGTCGGCCCTAAGGGTGATCTGGAGTTTTCGCGCCGGATTGAGGCCGATGAAGCCCGCCTCGTCGATGGCAATTGGAAACTGACCGGCGCGCGCGAGGCCTCGCCCGGCGCCAGTTCAGTCAAATATGACAGCCTGGTCATCCCCTCGACCCTTGATGCGCGAGCCGCGCTAGAGAAATTTGCCTCGCCAACCGCGATCCCTTTCTGGGGCTTGCCCAGAATGATCGCTCAAACGGAGCAGGCGGGTTTTAGTGCGACAGCCTATCGTTTGCGGTTTCAGCAACTTCTGGCGACACCGATCCTCTTTGCCGCCATGTCCGTTCTTGCCGCCGCCTTCTCCCTGCGCCTGATGCGGCTTGGCGGCCTAACCGCCTTGGCTGGATCAGGCACGGCGCTTGGCTTTGTGTTTTTCTTCTTGAACAGCTTTTGTGGCGCGTTGGGCAAGGCCGATGTGATCGCCCCCTTTGCAGCCGCTTGGGCACCGCCAATTTTGGCAATTCTGTCAGGGTTCACCTTGCTTTGTTATACCGAAGACGGTTGAACCAAAATCATTGAGTCGTCGCTGCAATATTGATCGACGGATAGAGGAATGGGACGAATGATAGAGCGGCGATCGCGCCTTGGCGGACGGCGAGCAGCGCGGCTTAGCGCCAATGCACTGCTCTGCGCCCTGTTGAGTGCACCCGCCTTAGCCGCGGCGCCTGGGACTGCGCCGAGCGCAACCCCGCCATCTGCTGTGGATGATGGCCTTGGCGATGACGGCTTCTATCTCGAAGCGGACGTTGTTATTCGCGACGATGCGAACAAGACCATTGCCGCGCAGGGCGACGTCGAGGCCCGATATCAGGGGCGCACAATCCGCGCTCAGCAACTGGTCTATGACACCAAGACTGGTGTTATCACCGCCAAGGGCAAGGCGCAGGTCATTAGTCCTGATGCGGGTGTCCAATCGGCTGAAGAGATCACGCTCGACGACCAGTTGCGCGCCGGTGTCGCCTACGGCTTCTCGACCATTTTAGAGCCTAGCATCAAGTTCGCGGCCTCTTCGGCCATTCGGCGCTCTGAGGCGGTCAACGAGCTGAACAGGGCCATCTATACGCCCTGCGACATCTGCGCCAAGACCGGTGAACCCAAGGCTCCAAGTTGGTCAATCAGCGCGGAACGTATCGTGCAAGATCGCAGTCGGCAGCTGGTCTATTACCGTCAAGCGGTCGTCAAGGTTCTGGGTGTGCCCGTTTTCTATGCCCCGATCTTCTGGCATCCAGACCCGCAGGCCGAGCGCAGTTCCGGAATGCTGCCGCCGCGTATTCAGCAGTCTAAACGCCGAGGCTTTAGCTACGAACAGCCCTATCTGGTGGTCATTTCACCGTCGCAAGATCTGGTGATCAGTCCGCAGATCAACACGCTGGTAAATCCGTTCGTGAACCTAGAATGGCGCAAGCGGTTCTATTCCGGAGAGATCGAAGCGCGCGCAGGCTACACTCACGAGCGCGACCTGGAGACCATCAATGGCGATCTTCGCAAGGTCGGAGACAACACCTCACGTAGCTACATCCTGGCCAAGGGGAAGTTCACCATCAATGACAAGTGGGACTGGGGGTTCGGTCTCGAGCGCACCTCTGATGCCCTTTTGTTCGACAAGTACAATATCGGTCGGGTCTACCAGGACAATCGCGGCCTGTTTAACACCGATAGCCGCCGCCTCCTGACCCAGCTTTATGCCACCCGCCAGACCGACCGGAGCTATCTGGCCTTGTCGACCTTAAGCTTCCAAGGCCTTCGCAGCACAGACAATAACCACACCATCCCCTATGCCGCGCCCCTGATCGAGGCGCGCTATGAACCAGCAGACCCGATCATGGGAGGACGTTTGCGCCTGCAGGCCAGCGGCGTGGCCCTGTTTCGCGATCAATCGCCCACCTCAGCCAAGCAACCCGGCGTCGATAGCCGCAGAGCCACCGGCGAAGGCGAATGGCGTCAGATCAACACCTTCCGCAATGGCCTGAGGGCGGAACCCTTCGTCTCGGCCCGTGCGGACTATTACAATATTTCTGACCAGTCCCTTTCCAACACCAAGGGGCAGTCAATCAACCGGACCATGGGCACGGTCGGTGTCGATTTGAGCTATCCCCTCATCCGCAAGGCTGGTGCCTCGACGATCATTCTAGAGCCCATGGCCCAGATTGCCCTGTCGCCCGATTCCCAGAGAGATAGCCGTATTCCAAACGAAGACAGTATCTCTTTCGAGTTTGACGAGACCAATCTTTTTGAAGCCAACCGCTACCCCGGATTTGACCTCTATGATGGCGGCCAAAGGCTCAATGTCGGTGTCCGAACCACAGTTGATTGGGGCGGCGGACGCACAGCTCGCCTGCTGGTGGGACGCAGCTTTCGGACCAACAGGGACCTGATGGTGCAGGCCCGCACAGGGTTGCAGGGCACGGCTTCCGACTGGGTGACTTCCGTCTCGATTGCGCCGATCGCAGGCCTATCGGCCTTTGCCCGCACGCGGTTTGACGCGGACAGTCTAAAAGTCCGCCGCCAAGAGGCTGGGGTCAATCTCAGTCTTGATCGTGTTCGGGGCTATGTCCGCTATCTCGACGACAAGACCGCCATCAGCGGCGCGGCCGTGCAGGATATCCAAGGGGCAGGAGAGGTCTATATCTCCAAAACTTGGGGCCTGACCTTTGCCGGGGTTCGCGACCTTGAAAATGATGTGTGGCGCAACCGTGAAATCGGTCTGCTCTATCGCGACGAATGCACGAGGCTCGAAATCGTGTATCAACGCGAAGAAACCTACAACCGCACGCTCGGCCCGTCCGATAATGTGCTCATACGCCTAACCCTCGCCACATTGGGCGATGCAGGATACACAGACTATGACGACCGCTAGAGCGACTCTGGTGGGCGCATGAGAGGAACGACATCCACGATGATGCGCGCGTTGACTGTTAAACATCTGGTGGCTGCGGTTGCGGCCGTTTGCGTGCTGTCCCAAGCGGCACTACCGACCTCAGCTTCCGCTCAGGCCGTAGGCACTCAGGCCTTAGGCGCTCAGGCGACCAGTGCTCCGGCGACCAGTGCTCCGGTACCGACGGTCAACTATCTAAGCGAAGGCGTCGCGGCTGTCGTAAATGACAGCATCATTTCGACCTATGACCTTCGTCAGCGTATGCTGTTGTTGATCGTAACCTCCGGCATGCAGCCAACGGCCGACAGCCTCGGCCAGATTGAACGGGAGTCTCTTCGGTCGCTGGTCGAAGAATCCCTCCAGATGCAGGAACTACGCCGCGTCGAGAAGGAACAGAAGTTCTCCATCATTGCTAAGGACGAGGATATCGATCGGCAGATCGGCCGTATGGCGCAGGAAAACCGCGCCACAGCCGAGCAGTTGGTCGGCTCCCTCGCCGCCTCTGGCGTCAATCCAGAAACCCTGCGCGCGCAGATTCGAGCGGAGATCAGCTGGCAGCGCTGGATCAACGGCCGCTATGGCTCGCGCCTGCGGGTCGGTGACGGCCAGATCGAGTCCGCCTTGGCCCGTCAAAATGCAGCGGCAGCCAAGCCGCAGTTCTTGGTCAGCGAGATCTTCATTGAGGCCACACGGGTCGGCGGGGCAGACAATGCCCTGCGCGGTGCTAACCAATTGATCGGTCAACTTCAGCAGGGCGCACCGTTCGCCAGTGTCGCCCGGCAGTTTTCCGCCGCTGCGACCTCCGCGACCGGCGGCGATACAGGCTGGGTAACCGGTGAAGAATTGCAGCCATCCCTATTGCAGGCGTTAGAACAGCTTCGTCCCGGACAGTTGTCTCAACCGATCCCCGTGACCGACGGCGTCTATATTTTGGCGCTGCGCGAAAAGCGGGCGGGTGCCAGCGCAACATTGGTCGACCTGAAGCAAGCCGCTATCCGGCTGACTGCAACCTCCACAGAGGCTGATATCGCTGCCGCCCAGTCAAAGCTCTCGGCTCTGAAGCCCCTGATTCAAGACTGCTCCAATATGGAATCGGCTGCTTCAACCGTTTCAGGGGTTATCGCAGGCGATCTAGGCGAGTCAGAAATCAAAGACCTCGCCCCGGCCTTCCGCGAAGCCGCTGAAAAGCTGAATATTGGTCAGGTCAGCGATCCGATCCGCACTCAGGTGGGCCTGCACCTCATCGCCGTCTGCGCCAAGCGCCAAGATGGCGGGCGGGTTCCGACCAAGGAAGATATGGAAAACCGCCTGATCGGCCAGCAGTTGGCGATGATTGCTAAGCGTTATCTGCGTGACCTGCGCAACTCGGCGACGATCGAAACCCGGTGACCGTTCGGTGACGCAAGGCGTACTCGCGCTCAGTCTCGGCGATCCCGCGGGCATAGGGCCAGAAATCATCGCCAAGGCTTGGGATGCGCTTTGCAACAGCGGCCCGGCCTTTATGGTCATCGGCGATAGCGGCCTCTTGGCTGCTCAAGGCGTCGCTGTGCAGCGCGTAAGCGGGCCTGCTGAAGCGATCGCGACCTTCTCAAGCGCCCTACCGGTTCTCGACCAGCCTTTGGGCCATGCGGTTCAGCCCGGCGTCGCCGACAAGGCCCATGCTCCTGCTATCATCCAATGGATAGAGACGGCCGTGGAACTCGCCATAAAGGGAGATGTGCGCGGCGTTGTGACCGCCCCGATCTCCAAGGCCCCGCTCTATGAGGCCGGTTTTAAGTTCCCCGGACACACAGAATTTCTAGCCGCCTTGAGCGCAGATGTGCCCGTAGACGGCGCGCGCGGTCCGGTCATGATGCTGACCTCTGGCGATCTGCGCGCGGTGCTGGTCACCATCCACCTGCCCATTGCCAAGGTCGCCAGCGCCGTGACACAGGAGGCCATCATCCATACAGCAATGGTGACAGCCCAAGCGATGAGCCAGGATTTTGGTATTGCCAAGCCAAGGCTGGTGCTTGCCGGGCTCAATCCCCATGCGGGTGAAGGCGGAACCATCGGCGATGAAGAGGGCCGCGTTCTCGTCCCGGCAGTGGCCGCCCTTCAGGCGCAGGGCATTGATTGCATTGGTCCCAAGCCCGCTGACACCCTATTCCACGATGAGGCGCGCAAGACCTACGACGCGGTCATCTGCCTCTATCACGATCAGGCCCTCATTCCGGTCAAGATGCTCGACTTCTGGGGTGGTGTGAATGTTAGCCTCGGCCTGCCCATCGTGCGGACCTCGCCCGATCACGGTACCGGCTTTGACATAGCGGGTAAGGGCTTGGCACGCGCCGACAGCCTGATCGCCGCCATCCGTATGGCCGACCAGATCGCCAATAACCGCGCTGTGCAAGCACGTCGATGAGCCTTAAGGACCTTCCCCCCATCCGTGAAGCGTTGGAAGAGTACGGACTTCTGGCCAAGAAGAGCTTTGGCCAGCACTTCCTGCTCGACCTCAACATCACCCGCAAGATCGCCCGCTTAGCCGAAGTGGTCCAGGGCCAGACCGTGATCGAGGTTGGCCCCGGCCCCGGCGGTCTAACCCGCGCTCTACTCGAAGCCGGTGCCAAGGTCATTGCCGTTGAGATGGACCCTCGGTTCTTTCCTCTGCTGAACGGCCTAGGTGACGCGGCCCCCGACCAACTCCATTTGGTCCAGAGCGACGCCTTGCGCGTCAAGGAAGCAGAACTAATCGCCGCGCACGCGCCAGGTAGCCAAGCCTCAGTCGTGGCAAACCTGCCCTATAATGTTGGCACAGCCCTGTTGCTGAAATGGCTGACCGGGCCGTGGCAACCACGGTCCATGACCTTGATGTTTCAAAAGGAAGTGGCAGACCGGATCACGGCTCAGGTCGGCGATGATGCCTATGGCCGGTTGGCGGTCGTGGTTCAGGCCACAGCCAAGGCCCGCACCGTTATGGACCTGCCCGCCCGCGCCTTTACGCCGCCACCAAAGGTGACGTCCGCTGTCGTCAACCTGAGCCCCCTGCCAGACCGCCCCGACGCGGCGATGCTCAAGGCGCTAGAACGGACCACACAGGCGGCCTTTGGTCAGAGGCGCAAAATGTTGCGGTCCAGCCTTAAGACCCTTGGCGGGACTGATCTGTGCCTGGCTGCTGGCATTGATCCAGATGTACGGGCTGAAACAGTGGATGTGGGCGGGTTCTTGGCGTTGGCCAAGATCGTCTTGGCACAAACAGCGACCTAGGGCAGCGACCTAGGGCAGCGACCTAGGGCAGCGACCTAG
>Ga0209444_10000587_pt1 | contig 20075 bp, 17 predicted proteins | sample LauGreFaBDMM15DN_2_FD_188215 | JGI IMG/M metagenome (GOLD analysis project Ga0209444, IMG submission 188215) | Freshwater lake microbial communities from Lake Michigan, USA - Fa13.BD.MM15.DN (SPAdes) (version 2) | ecosystem: Environmental > Aquatic > Freshwater > Lake | place: Lake Michigan... | reverse complement strand
TAGTCAAACTTGCCACGAACGTATGCGGCAGTTATGCCAATTGCGCTGCCAATGGTGCCACCAACGAACACTGCTGTAAAAGAAATGAAGAGTGAGATGCGGGCGCCATAGACAACTCCAGAAAAAATGTCGTAGCCATTTGAATCGGTGCCGAGTATGTGACCCTGCTTGAAGGGCGTTACTGAAAGTGCGTCGTCAAAGACTTGATCCCATTTAGGGAGTGGAAGCCATGGCCCAAATATTGCAAAAAAAGCTATGAGAGCAAACCAGGCGATCGTTATCCGAAAGACCCATGATTTCTTAACGGAGTCCACGGCGCTCCCTTGTTCGTGGGTCTATAAACCCAGATGCGATATCAACAACGACGTTGAAGAATACGTAACCAACTGCAACAAGTGCAATAAGCGACTGCAACGCCACGTACTGGCGAGTTCCGAGCGCGTAAATGATTTCGAATCCAACTCCTTGAATGGAGAAGATATTTTCGATCACTACTGCGCCACCAATGAGGCCACCCATGTTGAGTGCAGCCGAAGTCATCAGCGTGATGCTGGAAGGACGAAACACGTGGCGCCACAAGATACGACGGTCACTCAAGCCTTTGGATGCCGCCATGGTGACGTAGTCCTCTTTGAGAGTGGCAATTACGTCTGAACGAAGGAGACGCGTGTAAGCGGCAATGAGGCCGAATGACAGGCTGGCAACAGGGAGCACCATGTGTTTGAAGTGTTCAACGAGGTCTTCGCTCATCGGCACATAGCCAAGTGGCTCGACCCAGCCAAGTTTTACGCCAACGACGAGGGCAAGAATAAGTCCGATTGCAAAACTAGGAATAGATGAAAATGTGAAGAGCGTGCCGCTTACCGTGCGGTCGAACTTGGAGCCTGCGCGGTAGGCACTTGAGAGCCCAAGCGGAATTGACACTGCGAGAGCAACTATCTGGGAGTACAACATAAGCAAAAGTGACTTGGGGAGCGCGTTACCCAGATGGCTTGAAACAGTCTCGGAGCCACCAGCAAAATAGAAACTTCCGAAATCTCCGCGCACAAAATTACCTAGCCACTGGAAGTAGTAGCCAAAGAAACCTTTGTCCAGTCCGAGTTCTTTGCGAATGATCTCCTTGAACTCTTCTGGTTGGCCGGGAAGCATGATGTCCACCGTGTCTGCTGGAAGCAGGCTCATGAGGAACGCGACAAATAAGGTAACGAGAAAAAGCACGAGCAGTAGTTGCCCGATGCGCTTTGTGAGTTCCCCAAGTTTGTTCATTGATCCCGTCCCTCTTACATCATTACAAAAAAGAGGGTGGTGATGCAATTGCACCACCACCCTCTGACTTTTTGGTTACCTCATTGCTGAGGTGCTAACCAGGATTTACTTCTCGATGTAAACACCTGTGAAGTTCATGCCGTAGTTGGCCATTGACTTGGCTTTGCCACCGCTAAGCAGTGGAAGGCCGTCAATGCCCTTGAGCTTCTTGTTCACGACCATGTCGTACTCAGTGGTTGAAATTGCAGTTGAGTAGCCATTTTCTTGAACAATCTTTGTTGCTGACTTGTAGAGAGCTGCTTTCTTTGCTGCATTGCCTTCTCCACGTGCGGCGAACAATGCTGCGTCGAGCGCAGGGTCATTCGTCTTCGACAAGTTCAAAATCTTGCCCAATGGAGCAAGTGTTGGAATTTGTGTGAGTGGGTTTGGTGATGCAGGTCCGAAGTTGTTTGAAACCCAGAACGGCATGACGAATCCTGCGCCCTTTGCTTCGTTCAACAACAAGCCCATTGCCTGGTAGGTCTGTGGGAATGCGTTCTTAATGATGACCGCAGTCTCTTCAACCTTAATGTTCATGGTGATTCCAGCTTTTGCAAGTTGGTTCTTCAAGAACGTGCTGTTGGCCTGTGATTCCGAACTGGTGTCGGTTGGGTAGGTGAACTCAAGTGGCTTGCCAAGTGCGGTTGCACAAGTTGCTGCCAAAGTTTTTGCCTTCGCAGCGTCGAAGCCTTGGAATCCAGCCTTGTTGTACAGGTCACTGCCCTTACCAACAACTGAAGTTGCAATTTCGCCGACTCCGTTTTGACGCACCTTCACATACTGCGCGCGGTCAATCGCTGCCGAAACTGCCAAACGGCATTCCTTCACGTTGAACGGAGCAATGGTGGTGTTGAACCAAATGGATGGGTACCAGAACGCACCAGAATTCAATTTCTGGAATGAACTGTTCTTGCGGAGGCTGAGCATCTGCTTTGTATCAGATCCTGAGGTCATTTGAACTGCATCGAATGTGCCGCTCTTTACGCCGTTTGCACGCTGTGCTGATTCTTTTGCGTAAACAAACTTGATGCTGTTGAGGTAAGGAAGTTGAACGCCAGCAGCATCTTTGCGCCAGTATGTCGTGTTCTTTACAACAGTCAATTCAGTCTGTGACCATGCGCTCATCTTGAAAGGTCCAGTTCCGATAGGAGTGGTACCGCACTTGGTTGGGTCAGTCAGCTGTGCAGGGGAGCGCATGAATGCGCGACCTGATGCGTACAGCGTTTCTGGCATTTCCGAGTTTGCAAGGTGCAAGTTAATTTGCAACGTCAATGGATCGATAACGGTGTTCTTCAAGATGTTCGAGTAGAAACCAAGGTTGGTACCGGCGGTGCATGCAGAACGTGCAAGACCAATGGTAAGAATCTGGGTTCCGTTCGATGCATCGAGGTTTGCCTTCACAGCAGCAGCGTCAAACTTTGCGCCGTCGTGGAAGGTAATGCCGTCACGCAACTTGAGAGTCCACACCTTGAAGTCGGCATTTGGAGTGATCGACGCCGCAAGGTAAGGAACATAGCGACCGTCTGCATTCAACTCGAAAAGAGTTTCGTAGATGGTCTTTGCTGCCATCAAAGCGGAGTTAGCTGGGTTGTCCTTTGGACCCCAACCTGGAAAGGTATCGAAAATACCAACCGTGATTGATCCGCCTGATTTGGCTGCTTGTACTTTTGCTGCACTACTGCCGGATACGCCGACAGTGGAAACAGCAAGTGCGAGACCCAAACCAATTGCGATTTGGCGTACTCGACGTGAACGATTGACGTTCAATGTCATGAATTTCCCCCTATTCAGCCACCGGGTTGGTGGCCATTGAATGGGGTAAGCCTACGGGCGGGTTAAGAGCCGCGTCAAGCCGTGAGCCCCAAGTTTCCTTGGTATATCAGTGCTAACTATTGCTAGCGAGCATGCGAAAGAGAAGTGAAATTACTTCTGTTGCGTGACGCGTAATTGATCAAGCGGTATGTGACAGCGCATGAAGTGGCCAGGCTCAACTTCTTTCAGTTCTGGCTCCACTGTGGTGCACAAACCTTCAACACCACTACCAGCCATGCGTGGGCAACGTGGGTTAAGCACACAACCTGTTGGTGGGTTAGCTGGGCTTGGAACATCGCCCTCAAGTCGAATGCGCACACGTTGCGAACCATCAATGGCAGGAACACTTGAAACCAAGGCTTCGGTGTACGGGTGGTGTGGTCCGTTAAACACCGTTTCCGCATTTCCCAGTTCCATCACTCGACCCAGGTACAGCACAGCAATTCTGTCGCTGATGTAGCGGACTACGCCGAGGTCGTGAGAGATGAATAGGTAACTGGTGTCGTCTTGCTTTTGCAAGTCAACAAGCAAGTTCAAAATGGTTGCCTGCACAGACACGTCGAGTGCCGATGTTGGTTCGTCGCACACAACAAGGTTTGGTGATCCTGCAAACGCACGAGAAATTGCTACGCGTTGCTTTAAGCCGCCTGATAGTTGTGCAGGACGTGCATTGTGCAGCGACGCATCTACGCGCATTCCCGAAAGTAATTCGTGAGCACGGTTATCGGAGTTTGTTCGACTGAAACCAGAGAGTCGCTCTACTGCTCGCGAAACAATGCGGGTAACACTGTGTCGTCGGTTGAGTGCTTGGTCTGGGTTCTGGAACACGATTTGCAAAGCGCCAACGTCAGCGACCGAACGCTTGTTTAACGTGCGTGCAAGCATCTTGCCGCTGAGCGACATCACACTTGTTGATTCTGCACTGGTAAGTCCAAGAATCATTTTTGCAATGGTGGTTTTTCCTGAACCCGATTCGCCTACGAGTCCGAGAGTTTCACCTGGGCCAACGAAGAGCGAAACATCGTTCACAACCTGAACCTTGTTTCCATCCTGCGCGAAAATTTTTGACAGGTGGGTGATATTCAACAAGTCACCTTCTGGAACGACGCGCTTGCTCGGATTCGAGAGGCCTTGCGAAGCACCCTCAATGTTGCGAGGCATTGACGGAGCTTTGTCATGGTGGAAACAACGCGCAACGTGTGATGGACCAACAGCGACCATCTCTGGTTTTTCTGTTCGGCAACGATCGTCCGCCAAAGTGCAACGAGTCGCAAACACGCATCCATCGAAATGCAAGCCAAGCGACGGAGGTGAGCCAGGAATGGTTTCTAGGCGGTCGGTGTTCTTGTGCAAGCCACCACGTGGAATGCAGCGAAGCAGACCAACGGTGTATGGATGTTGCGGGTTGGAAAGAATTTCCGCCGTTGTGCCTTGCTCTACAAGAGCACCTGCATACAACACGCCAACTCGGTCACACATGTGGCGGATAACGCCGAGGTTGTGTGAAATGAAGAGCACTGCGGTTCCGGTTTCACGACGAAGCTCGCGTACTAAGTCGAGTACTTCGGCTTCTACGGTTGCGTCAAGGCCAGTTGTTGGCTCATCCATTACGAGTAGGCGAGGGTTCGATGCAAGCGCCATGGCGATAACAACACGCTGAGCCATGCCACCTGAGAGTTGGTGCGCATAACGACGCATCACCTTTTCTGGGTCGGCAATTTTTACTCTTACCAATGCTTGAAGGGCAAGCATTCCTGCCTCTGCTTTTGATTTTCCAGCAAGTTCGAACACTTCAGCAACTTGGTCGCCAACTCGAATGGTTGGGTTCAGTGCTGAAACTGGGTTTTGATACACCATGGAAATAACAGAGTTTCGAAGTTCGCCCACTTCGCCATCACTCATGGTCACCATGTCGCGACCCTCAAACAGAATGGAGCCACCTGTGATCTTGCCGTTGCGCGGGAGATAACGCATTGCTGCGTAGGCGGCAGTTGACTTGCCACAACCAGATTCGCCGACTAATCCATATGCCTCACCCGGTTCGATGGACAACGAAATGCTGCGGAGAACTTCGCGATCAATTCCGCGGACGGTGTATGCAACTTCAAGATTGCGAAGTTCAAGTGTTGGAGTGCTCATATCTCAAATACCTCGAGTAGTCCGTCCGAAATGAGGTTGACGCTTACGGCCAATGACGCAATTGCAATTGCAGGGAATGCAGTTGGCCACCACTGGTTGTTAAAAATCAGTGCCCAGTTCTCCGAAATTTGGGTTCCCCAGTTTGGCGAACCGTATTCAACTCCTGCACCCAAGAATGACAGTGTGGCAATAGCGAAGATCGCGTATCCAAGTCGCACGGTGAATTCCACGATGATTGGGGGCATCACGTTAGGAAGAATTTCCTTAAACAGAATGTGAGGCGTGCGTTCTGTTCGCAGGCGAGCAGCTGCCACATATTCATACTCGGCTTCGGCAAGTACCGCTGCACGAACAGTACGGGCAATATTTGGGGTAAACACGAATGCGATAATGAGCACCGTCAGTACTGGAGATTGACCATCAATTGCTGCAATTGCGAGCAACGCAATGATGATGGCCGGAATTGCCGAAATCGCTTCAAGTAAGCGCATCACAATGGTGTCGAACCAGCCCTTGAAGTAACCGGTGATCAGGCCAAGTGAAGTTCCTGCAACAGTCCCAATGATCGTTGCGGCAAATGACATGACCAAAATAAGTCGCGAACCGACGATGACTCGAGAGAAAACGTCTTGACCATTCGGGTCTGTTCCAAACCAATATGTTCCATTCGGTGCAACACTGACGAACTCGTAATTTTGATCGTCAATTTTGAATGGCGTGACGAATTTTCCAAAAATTGCGCACAGCACCCAAAACCCAAGAATGGTGACCCCGAAGATGAATGCTTTGTTACCGCGAAGCAGAGCGAGTCGTTCTTTGCGGATTTGCAATCTTTCGGCGTTTGACTTATCCGAAATTTCTGTACTCGTTGTATTCATTCGGAAATCCTTTGACGAATTCGTGGGTTCAAGACAGCGAACAAAATGTCTGCAATGAGTTGGAACGAGACAATAACCACGCTGGTCAGAATGACTCCAGACTGAAGTACTGCGTAGTCACGACCACCAACTGCAGTCAGAAGCACGGTGCCGAACCCGCGGTAGTTAAACACCATCTCAACGGCAACTAATCCACCGATGAGGTACGGGATTTGGCTGGCGACCACCGCGATAGTTGGCAACATGGCGTTGCGAAGAACATGCTTAGTTACAGCTGTGCTTCGGGAGTAACCCTTGAGAACGGCTGTGCGCATGTAGTCGGAGTCGAGCGCTTCGATGACTCCTGCACGGGTAATGCGGGCGATGTATCCGAAAAGTACAAGCAAAAGAGCAATTGAAGGAAGGATCAAGTGCCAGATGCTTTGCAGGACGCCACCATTGCCATCGTCAGGCATGGCCGAAATAGGGAAGAACCGGAAAACCACTCCGAAGAGAAGGAGAAGAATTACTGCCCACACGAACTCGGGAATTACTGCAGCTGATAACCCGCCAACCGTGATGGCACGGTCAACTTTCTTACCTCGATTCATTGCGGCAAGAATTCCGCCAGCGATACTGAGAGGAACAATCAAAACAAATGCAACACCAGCAAGACGAGCGGAGTATCCCAAAGCGGGGATGAGCGTTTCTGAAACTGGGCGCGAAGTGGACATTGAAACACCCAAGTCGCCACTTAGCAACTCTTGGATCCAGTTAAACAACTGTCTAAGTAAGGGCTTGTCGAGGCCGTACAACTTGTTGAACGCTGCGACGTCTTCTGGAGTTGCTTGTCGGCCGAGGCTTTGACGCGCAACATCTCCAGGGAGAATGTGTGTCATAAAAAATACGATGATCGCAGCAAGGCCAACCGTGAGAACGGAAAGGCCAAGGCGCTTGGCAAGAAACGATTTCATGAAATTTAAACTCTACTCATGTAAGTGCGGGTAATAAAAAACCCCCAGCGCACCGGAGCACGCTGGGGGTTTATTAATTGTTTACTTGCGCTTACGCAATCTTTACGTTGTTTGCAATGATCTGGCCCATTGAGTTCACCGAGAAGCCGGAGACACCCTTGCGAGCGCAATAGATCAAGTTCGATGTGTAAGCCAAAATGTATGGTGTCATTTCAAGCGAACGCTCTTGAACCTTCTTACTTGCGGCTTTTGCCTTGGCTGGGTTTGGTGCTGCAATGTATTCATCAATTGCTGCGTCCAAAACATCGTCCCACAACTGAGCTCCCGACCAGTCTGCGGTGGACTTCCACTCGCGCTGGAGGTATTGGTCAGGTACGCCTCGACCTGCCCAGTCAGTGATTCCGATATTGCAAGCCAACCACGAGTTGTTGTCGTATTCGAATACTTTGCCCTTAACCGATGGGTATGGGTTGTAGGTGTAGTACACCGCACCACCACCATTTGATCCGTCAATCTTGAGCGTAACTTTGATACCAATCTTGGCAAACGAGTTCTTGATCAAGTTTGCGTACTTATTGATGTCGTCACGTGCCCATGTTGAAAGTTCTACGGAGAAGCCGTTTGGAACTCCAGCTTCCTTCATAAGTGCCTTGGCTGCAGCAATGTCTTGCTTGCGCTGAGGAACTGACTTGTCTGCTGTTGCGTAAGGATCCATAACGCTGTCGTTTCCAACAACGCCACCGATGCCCTTCATAACACCCTTTACATAACCAACGCGGTCAATGGTGAGTGCTGCTGCTTGGCGAACACGCTTGTCCTTGAATGGACCGAAGTTGCAACGCAAGTGAACGTGTGCGAATCCGGCTCCAGCCTTGGTGGTCAAGATGTTGAACTTGCTCTTGTCGAGTGACAAAGCATCTGCTGCTTCCATCGCTGCGACAGCATCGATGCCACCAGTCTTTAAAGCTGGCAACGCAGTTGCAGCTGAGGTGTACTGAATGAGTTCGAGCTTGTCAAAGCCTGGCTTGAAGGATGGGTCCCAGTAGTACGGGTTCTTGACGAACACGGTCTTTTCGAACTCCTTGTAGCTCTCCATCTTCCAAGGGCCAGCTGAGAGCATGTCTTTCGTCCATGCTGCTCCGCCGTTTGCACCATTCTTAATGATGCACATTCCGTACGACACCGATGACACGGTGTACGGGAAGTTGCCCGATGGCGTCAACAAGTTGAACACGAGGGTTTCGGCGTCAACTTTGATGATGCCGTTGGCGTCAATCAGGCCAGTGAAGTTGCCCTTTGAACGTGATGGGTTGGCAGTGAATACCGACTTGTAGGTGTAGACGATGTCGTCAATGGTGAGTGGAGTTCCATCATTGAACTTCACGCCCTTGCGGATCTTGAATGTCCAAGTCTTTGCACCATTTGATGACTTCCAGCTGGTTGCAATGCGTGGCGCAAGTGTGCCATCGGCATTTTGGAAGCAAAGCCATTCACCAACCTGGGAAAGAATGAACAAACTTCCGTCTGAAGTTTCCCACGGAGCTGCAGGGTGTACTTGCTTACCCGTTGCAACGCGAAGTGTTTTTCCTGCTGCGCTGGCCGAACCAGCACCGACGATGCCAGCAACTGGCAACGCTGCACCGGCTGCAGTTGCTGCTGCACCCTGAATGAAATGACGACGCGAGACACCAGTCTTCGCAACGTCATTTGTTGTTTCGTCAATAATTGTCATTTTTCCCCCATAGGTAGATGGTCTAACGCTTCAGAGAATACGTCCCTGAAGATGGGTAAACACTAGGCAAACACTGGGGGTTTCGCAAACCCATCCTGTGGATAACTTCGAGTAGCTCGTTGCCTCCAAGTGCCATGTTTATTGGGTTTGGCAGTATTTGACAAGAAATTCAGAAAAAAGGAATTGGGGCAGGAGGTCTCAGGGGCCACATAAGGCTCCGCTGACGGTGTCCCTAGACACTGTCCCACTAATTGTACAATATTGGTGTGAGACACCCGTTTGGCAATCTCGCGTTCATGCTCATGTCACGAAATTCGAATTGGTTGCGTTAGGCAGTAGTGGAACCTGAACCCTTTGTCATTCTGGTTGCTGATCGAGACGCAACTGTGGGAGTTATCTCATCGAAGTTGCTGTCATCGGCGCTTGCAACAGAACGTGCAGTAGTTCACGCACAGGTGCGCGTTCTGGTCGAATCAGAAGTCATTTCTCAAATTGAAGAGCCCGAATTGCCGGAAAAAGTTCGCAAGATTGAAGAGCTGGCAATGAGTGCGACTATCGCCGATATTGAAGCGGCGAAATTGATTGTTGCCTTTTCGGGTATTGATGTTCAAAAACTGGATGAACTTCGTGCACGTGGTGTAACCGCGCCGGCCGTGAATTTGTGCCAGTTTGCAGACAATTTGGAAGAGGTTGCCCGACAGACCCGGTCTTCTCGGCTGGACGTGCAGGAAGTCATTGTTGGTGCTGCGCTGCAGTTTGGCTTTAGTGGCGGCTCATCCACGTGCAGCATTTGTGAAGCAAAAGAGCAAGAAAATATGAACTATTGGATCAGCATTGCTGATACGTGTTCACGGTTTGCGCAAACCCTGAACAAATTTTGGTCTTAAGGAAGAACCTAGTTCGCAAGCAAAGTTGATGGCGCAATGCCAAGTGCAACGCTTAAACGCACAATGGTGTCGAGCGCAGGGGAGAAGTGTCCGTTTTCAATTCGGTTGATCGTTTTGCGGTCAACACCGGCAATTTCGGCAAGGCGTGCTTGGCTCAGGTCGGCATTTGTGCGCAATTCAAATAAACGATCAGCAAGAACTTTGCGCATGTCTTTAACTTCACGCTTTAAGGTTGCTTCTGTTGCTTTGCGAACGAGTGTTTTTGCCATATATTTAAGGATAATCAACTTGCGGACGGAAGTCCGAACTTTGATGAAAATTTTTTCAAGACATAAGTCATACATACATATAGGGTGACCTCATGCGAATCGGTGTGTTGACGGGCGGCGGAGATTGCCCGGGCCTCAATGCCGTTATCAGATCCATTGTGCGCAAAGCTGAAACCCAATTAGGGGCTGAAATTATTGGGTTTTTCGACTCTTGGGATGGAGTTATGGAGCAGCGTTATTCGTTGCTAAAAACCAACGATGTGCGGGGGATAGCCCCAAAGGGCGGAACGATTCTGGGCACGCGTCGAGGTGGACCATTCGACACGAACGTCGGTGTTGCCAATGTACAACAGGCATTTAGCGATTTGCAGCTTGATTCACTGGTCGTTATCGGCGGCAATGGATCGCTCACAGTGGCATCGCGATTATTTGAAGAATTTGGATTGCCAACTATTGGTGTGCCAAAGACGATCGACAATGACGTTGTAGGTACAGATGCCACGTTTGGTTTCCAAACTGCGGTGCAAATAGCCACCGATGCAATTGACCGCCTGCACACCACAGCAGAAAGCCACGATCGCATCATGGTGGTTGAAGTGATGGGTCGAGACGCAGGCTGGATAGCCCTTCATGCAGGAATTGCTGGTGGAGCCACCGCCATCGTGGTGCCCGAAGCCCCATTCGACATTGTTGAACTGACCGAAATTGTGAAACGACGTCACGACAACGGACGTTATGCATCAATCGTTGTTGTGGCTGAAGGCGCGAAGCCAAAAGCGGGCACCTTGGAAATTCCACCACCAACAATTGATAAAAACGGTCACGCTTATAACGGGGACGTCTCGCGAGTGATTGCTAGCGAGCTTGAAGCGCGCACAGGTTACGAGTCGCGATTAGTGCAACTTGGTCATGTGCAGCGTGGTGGAACGCCAACAAGTTATGACCGTGTACTTGCTACACGATTTGGTCTTGCCGCAGTTGACGCGTGTGTGAACAAAGAATTTGGTCAGATGGTGGTGCTACGCAGTGGTGAAATGATGCGTGAGTCAATGAAAGTTACAAGTGGAAAAACTCGCACCATCAACTTAGATTTGTACAACGATGTAGTTGCTTCGTTTATTGGCTGACGCCAATCGCTAGATCAGTGAGGTGGACCGAATTGTCGGTCGCCGGCATCGCCGAGTCCTGGCACGATGAACGCGTTTTCATTCAGTCGCTCATCAATAGATGCAGTCACAATGTGCAGGTCCATTCCCGACTTTTCGAGATACGCAATTCCTTCAGGTGCAGCAAGCACGCAGGCAATGGTGATTGGTTGTGGAGCGCCGCGCGCAGCAAGCAACTTGCATCCGTATTCAAGCGATCCACCAGTTGCAAGCATTGGGTCGAGCACGATGCAATGACGACCATCGAGGCGTGAAGGAAGTTTTGCAACATACTCACTTGGCTGATGTGTTTCTTCGTCGCGTTGCACGCCAACTACCGCAATGTCGGCATCGGGCAGAAGTTCCATTGCGGCTGGCAACATGCCAAGACCGGCGCGAAGAATTGGCACAAGCACAGGGCGTTGTAAAATTTTGATGCCGTCAGTTTCAGCAAGCGGTGTGGTCACGCGGACTTTTGTTGTTGGCACATCGCGTAATGCCTCGGCAATGACGACGAGTGAAAGGCGGCGCATTTCGGCACGGAAGAATTGGTTCGAAGTATTTTGGTCTCGCAGATGGGTGAGTGCTTCAGCGACAACAGGGTGATTGACAACGGTGACTTTTACAGACATATCCCTATCTTTGCCGATGGGTAGAGTTTTGACCAATGTCGAATCTTTTGCGAATTCAACTGGCACACAGCCCTGCAGATGCCGCGTTGATTTCGCAGGTCTTTGATGAGGTTTGGTCGGTGAAAACCATGGTTTCCCCGGAGATCATTGTGGCGTCTTTGCATAACGGGGCCTATGGGTCGGTGGTGTGGGACGGCGATGTACCGGTGGCAGCAGCGTTCGCTTTAGTTGGGAAATCAATCACCACACAGCCGAGCCAATTGAACCTGCATTCTCATGCTGCCGGAGTTGTTCAATCGCATGCAGGACAGGGCATTGGCACGCAATTGAAAATGCATCAATGGCAGTGGGCTCGTGAAAATGGTTTTGCCACCATTACGTGGTCGTTCGACCCGTTGGTGCGACGTAACGCCTGGTTCAACATGGTGAAACTTGGCGCGAGAGTGACGAACTATTACCAAAACTTTTACGGCGAACTAGATGATGGAATAAACGCAGGCGAACAAAGCGATCGCGTGCTGGTTCAGTGGCAAGTGTTGGCAGCAAGCGAGCCGCAATCACTGGAAGTAGTAACTGAGCGAGACGGCGATGTGGTGATTGCAACGCCAGAAAATATTGAGTCATTACGTAAGACCGATAAAGCAGACGCGCAAGTGTGGCGTGCTCGGCAGCGTGCAGCCTTTGAAGAAGCCATTGAAGATGGTTTCTCGGTGCGAGGATTGAACTCAGAGTATTCATATGTCTTGAGCAGGGGATAAGTCATGATCCGCAGAATTGAAATCGTGCGCGCTCACATCAATTTGGTATCGCCGTTTCGCACATCGTTTGCAACCGAGGTAGATCGAGACTTGCTGTATGTGCATGTTGTCGGTGACGACGAAGAGGGTTGGGGTGAGTGTGTTGCAATGGCTGCCCCGCTGTATTCGTCTGAATATGTAGACGGCTGCGAAGAAGCGATGAAGCGCTATTTGATCAAGATGGTTACGCCAACAACGACTGCCGAAGAATTTGTTCAGAAGTCTGCGGTGATTCGCGGTAACTTTATGGCGAAGGCAGCAATCGAGGCAGCGCTGTTGGATTATCAATTACGCAAAGCCAACATGTCACTCGCGACATTCCTCGGCGCCACACAAACCAAAGTTGCCTCTGGTGTGTCGGTTGGTATTCAGCCAACAATTGATGACCTGCTGCGAGTAGTTGCCGAATATCGAGCAGATGGTTACGTGCGCATTAAATTGAAAATTGAACCCGGCCTTGACATTGATCGCGTGCGTGCAGTGCGTGAGTCATTCGGCCCAGACATGTTGTTGCAAGTGGATGCCAATGCTGCATACACCGTTGACGATGCAGCACACCTGGCCAAGCTTGACGAATTCAACCTGTTGTTAATTGAGCAGCCATTGCCCGAAGAAGACATTGTTGGCCACGTGGAGTTGAGCAAACGTGTGGGCACCCCAATTTGTTTGGATGAATCCATCACTTCGTACGACGTTGCTCGTGGCGCACTCGATATCAATGCGTGTTCCATCATCAACATCAAGCCGGGTCGCGTCGGTGGGTACTTGGAGTCAAAACGCATTCACGACTTGTGCGTGTCACGCGGAGTACCCGTGTGGTGTGGGGGAATGTTGGAAACCGGCATTGGCCGCGCCGCCAACCTTGCGCTCGCTGCGCTTCCAGGGTTCACGCTTCCTGGTGATACATCAGCTTCAAAGCGTTACTTTTCTCAAGATGTAACGACGCCATTCGAATTAGTGGACGGTTATATCGACGTTCCAAACACAGTTGGCATTGGTGTGCGACCGATTACTGAAGTACTGAGCCCAATGACGTCGCGCGTCGACTCGTACACCATTACGAACTAACAGTTATGCCTGACGGATTCACGTACTGGTCGGAGTGACAGGATTCGAACCTGCGACCCTCTGGTCCCAAACCAGATGCGCTACCAAGCTGCGCTACACTCCGCTAACGAGTTCATCCTAGCGATGACAAGTGAAATACAGGCGAGAGAAAACTAAGCGCGCTTTGCAGCACGAGCCAAGCGACGAGCAGTTTTGCCAATCGGTTGCAAGTGGCGATGGTCGAGATCGCCAATTTCGGTGCCGTTCGTAAAGCGCACGCGATAACGCAGCCAGTTAAAGCCATTGGCCAAAATGACTTTGCCCTCAGTACCAACGGGAAGTCCGTCCACTTCGGCGGTGAGGGAGACCAAGTCGCCCATCTTCAGGTTGATCTGGCCCTCATGGGGCGTTGCGAGTGCATGGGGCTTCCACGAGGCTGTCACGAATGCAAAGGGTACACTTTGCGCCCTGTGAAAACCATTATTGAGACCCTCGAGGGCAACAAAGTCAAAGTGTCGGTGGAAATTGACGAGGTCGAGTTCGACCGCAATATTGACCAGGCATTCCGCAAAATCGCACAAGAAGTTCGCATTCCGGGCTTCCGCCAGGGCAAGGCTCCACGCCAATTGCTCGAAGCACAAATTGGCACAGGGGCTGCGCGCTCACAAGCCATTCAAGATGCAGTACCCGAGTACCTCTCGCAAGCAGTGCGCGAGAACAAGATCGACCTCATCGCGACTCCTTCTATAGAAGTGACAAAGGGCGAAGTTGAAGGCGTAGTCGGATTCGATGCAACGTGTGAAGTGCGACCAGTTATCACCGTTGGTGGTTACAAAGGGTTGCGTGTTGAACTTCCGTCAATTGCAGTGAAGGACAGCGAAGTAGACGATGCAGTTCGCAGCGAGCAGTCACGCCACGGCAAGTTGCAAGATGTTGATCGCGCAATTGCTAAGGGCGATCATGTATCGCTCGACTTAAGCGGTGTTCGTGAAGGTGCTCCAGTTCCAGGACTCAACGTTGAAGATTGGGCATACGAAGTTGGCAAGGCTTGGGTGTCTCCAAGTTTCGATGACAAGTTGATTGGCAAAAAAGTTGGCGACAAGGTGGAATACACCGAAGCACCAAACGGAACCACCGACGATGCAGAGATGACTGTCGTTGTGAAAAAAGTGCAAGAGATGGTGCTCGAAGAACTTAACGATGAGTGGGTGTCGGGCCACGTTGCAGAATTCGACACAGTGGAAGCATGGAAGTCCACCTTGCGCAAGCGCTTGGAAGACATGAAGTTGAACCAGGCTCGTGGCGTGTTCGTAGACCGCACCACAACAGCACTTGCCGAGTTGGTGGAAGTTGACTCACCAGAAGCAATGATCAACAGCGACTTGCAATCACGAGTACGTGGCACGGTTGAACAGTTCCAGGCACAAGGCATTGCCCTTGAGCAGTGGTTGTCGGCAACTGGCCAATCGACAGAAGCATTCATTGAGTCGTTGCGCGGTGAGTCTGTCAAGGCTGTGAAGATTGATCTTGCGTTGCGTGCAGTTGCACTTGCCGAAGGTTTTGAATCTGATGCAGACGACCTTGAAGCAGAACTTTCGCGCATCGCAACGCAGGCCGGCCGCAAGTTGGCCCAGGTGCGCAAGTTGTACGAGCAAAATGATGCGATTGCAGAACTTGAAGCACAGGTTCGCAAGTCGAAGGCTGTGGACTGGTTACTGCGCAATTCAACCCTTGTCGACATTGACGGAAACTCAATTAGCGCCGACATCTTGTTTGGTGAGGAAGAGGGCGAATAACCCTCAAACTCGCGCTTTTGTAGCGAGCAGTGGGCAAGTGCCACACCTAATTGACGCAAGGGCGTGAGCCCCCGCAACTATCATCGTTTCCAGAAGGTTCGCCCCGAGGAGATGCACCATGCGTGAAAATAATGTGATGCGGAATTACTACATTCCGAGTGTCACCGAAACAACTAGCCGTGGTGAGCGCACGTCCGACTTGTACAGCCGGTTGTTGAAGGAAAACATCATTTTCCTTGGCACGCCAATTGACGACACCATTGCCAACTTGATCTGTGCACAGCTCATCCACTTGGAGAGCGAAAACCCAGACAAGGACATCAACATCTATATCAATAGTCCTGGTGGAGACATCACGGCGTTGTTCGCTATTTACGACACCATGCAATTCATCAAGAATGACATTGCCACCATTTGCTTGGGTCAGGCAGCCTCTGCTGCTGCAGTGTTGCTTGCAGCTGGCACGAAGGGTAAGCGTCTTGCGCTTCCGCACGCACGAGTGTTGTTGCACCAGCCGTATGGCCAAGTTGGCTATTCACAAGTCACCGACCTAGAACTTGCTGCGCGTGAAATTTTGCGCATGCGTGAATTGCTCGAAGAAATTTTGTCGAAGCACACAGGCCAGACTGTTGAGCGCATTCACGGCGATACCGATCGTGACTTCACGCTTGAAGCGCAAGCAGCACTCGACTACGGCGTGATTGATGAAATTATTTCGAGCCGTGGAATGGCCGACCGCTCCGGCCCAATTCGCTGAGGCTCGGTTAACTACTCATGGCAAAGTTTGGCGACACCGCAGAGTTGGTGAAGTGTTCGTTCTGTGCAAAGTCGCAGAAGCAAGTAAAGAAGCTCATTGCTGGTCCTGGTGTCTACATCTGTGATGAATGCATCGACCTGTGCAATGAAATTATTGACGAAGAGTTCACACAATCACCAACAGTTGGTGTCGAAGAACTTCCAATTCCGCGCGACATTCGTGCGTTCCTCGATGAATATGTAGTTGGACAAGATCAAGCCAAGAAAGTGCTCGCCGTTGCGGTGTTCAATCACTACCGACGCATTAGGCACAAGTCCACGAGTACTCGCAAAGATGATGTTGAACTGCAAAAGAGCAACATCTTGCTGCTTGGTCCAACTGGTTGCGGAAAAACGCACATGGCACAAACTCTTGCCAAGTTGCTCAACGTTCCGTTCGCCATCGCCGATGCAACTGCGCTCACCGAGGCTGGTTATGTGGGTGAAGACGTTGAAAATATCTTGCTGAAGTTGTTGCAAGCCGCCGACTTTGATGTGGCTCGTGCGGAAACCGGCATTGTCTACATCGACGAAATTGACAAGGTTGCGCGCAAGAGCGAGAACCCGTCAATTACTCGTGACGTGTCTGGCGAAGGCGTGCAGCAAGCGTTGCTTAAAATTCTTGAAGGCACCGTTGCTGCCGTTCCGCCACAAGGTGGACGTAAGCATCCGCACCAAGAGTTCATTCAGATCGACACCACCAACGTGTTGTTCATTGTTGGTGGAGCATTTGCAGGTCTTGACTCCATTATCGAACAGCGCATTGGCCACAAGGGCGTTGGCTTCCATGCCAACGTTCGCTCGAAGGCAGAAAAAGACCCAGGCGAATTGTTTGCCCAGGTACTGCCAGAAGACTTGCAAAAGTTCGGCATGATTCCCGAGTTCATTGGTCGTTTGCCAATGATTGGTGCAGTGCACAGCCTGGACAAACAGGCGCTCATTCAAATTCTTACCGAGCCAAAGAACGCGTTGTTGAAGCAATACCAAAAGTTCTTTGAGTTTGAAGACATTGAATTGGAAATTACGCCAGATGCAATGGTGGCGATTGCCGATCAAGCGTTGAACCGTGGCACCGGTGCCCGTGGGTTGCGTGCAATTCTTGAAGAAGTATTGCTCAACACGATGTACGAATTACCAGGCCGTACCGATGTGGCGAAAGTGATTGTGGACGTGGACTCAGTGGTAAGCAAAGCTGACCCAACCATCGTTCCTCGTTCCACACGCGTTGCCCGTCAGCGCCGCGCCGCTTCATAGTCCTAACCTCGTCGTTATGAATTACGCCGAGGCGCTCGTCTATCTAGACGAGCACGCAAGCTATGAAAAAACCGGGCGAGTGGAATCACCATCGCTCGACAACATTTCGGCATTCATGGATGTGATGGCACACCCAGAATTGAATTACCCAGTCATTCATGTAACGGGAACGAACGGCAAGGGTTCGACAACGCAAATCATTTCCAAGTTGCTGATGGCCCACGGTTTGCATGTTGGTACGTACACAAGCCCGCACCTCGAACACTTAACCGAGCGCATTTCTCGCAATGGTGTTCCAATTACTCAGGAAGCCTTCGCCGAGTGTGTTGCAGCAATTGCTGATGCTGAAGTGATTTCTGGAGTGCGACCAACCTATTTTGAAATTGTTACTGCCGCAGCCTTTCGACATTTTGCTGATGAAGCAGTTGATGTTGCTGTCATTGAAGTGGGCATGCTGGGCCGTTGGGATGCCACCAATGTGGTGCGCTCAGAAGTCGCAGTCATCACCAACATTGCTCTTGACCACATGGAGTTCGCTGGTCCGGCACTTGCCGACATTGCATATGAAAAAGTTGGAATTTCCAAGGAGCACAGTTCGCTGGTCATTGGTGACATCAACCCAGATTTAGATTCGGTTTGGGAAAACGCTCTTGCAGCAAAAACTTTGAAGCGCAACGATGATTTTGATTGTGCCGATAACGAGCTTGCAGTAGGGGGCCGATTGCTCGATGTTCGCACTCCGCGTGCGATGTATCAAGAATTGATGTTGCCTTTGCACGGACAACATCAAGGCGATAACGCAAGCGTTGCGCTAGTTGCAGTGGAAGAATTTTTTGATGCCCAACTCGATGTTGAAGTCGTGCGCGAAGGATTCGCCATGGTGGAAATGCCAGGGCGTTTTGAAGTGCTTGGCCGTCAACCTCTTGTTGTTGTAGATGGCGCCCATAATCCGGCGGGTGCAGATGTATGTGCACAAGTATTCTTCGATGATTTTTCTCCAGAAGGTCGTCGTATCGCTGTGGTCGGTCAGCTGATGGGTCGCGATCCTGAACTGTTGCTTTCGGCATTGCGAATTGATGAGTTCGATCTGGTGGTGTGTTGCACGGCGCCTTCTCCTCGAGGCATGAGCGGCGAGCAAATTGCACAGAGCGCACGTGCAATGGGGTGCGATGAAGTAGTGGTGTGCAACACCGTTGAAATGGCGTGTTCACGAGCGCTCAAGGATGCACGTGCTGAAGATGCCGTATTGATAGCGGGATCTTTGTACGTGGTTGGCAGTGCACGCACCTATTTACGGCGTAACCTATAGCCCGTGAGCAACAGAACCCTCGTCCTCCTTAAGCCAGATGCAGTTGAACGCCAATTGGTGGGCAGCATCGTTTCCCGTTTTGAGACCAAAGGCCTCAAAATCGTCGCCATGGAATTGCGCACGCTTGATGCCGCAATTTTGGAGCGCCATTACGAAGAGCACAAGGGCAAGGGCTTTTACGCCGAGCTTGTGTCGTTTATGTCGCGCGGTCCAGTTGTTGCTTTGGTCGTGGAAGGCCCAGAAGACACATGGGAAATTCTGCGCAACATGATGGGTGCGACAAACCCACGTAATGCAGCACCAGGAACGATTCGTGGCGATTACGGCACATTGTTCACCGAAAACCTCATTCACGGAAGTGACTCTGCAGCATCTGCAGCCCGTGAAATTGGTATCTTTTTCCCAAACCTGTAGGCGTTAGGCGCTCGTCGCCTGCTGAGGAGACCTAATACATGGCTGGTGGAGGCTCACTTTCGTTGGGGCGAGATATCGCGATCGACCTGGGTACCGCAAACACGTTGGTGTATGTCAAAGGTGAAGGCGTCGTGCTTAACGAGCCAAGCACTGCGGCAGTAGATAGTCGCACCGGTCAACTGGTGGCCGTTGGGTTTGAAGCCAAGCGCATGTGGGGCCGCGCTCCGCAAAACATTCGACTTGTTCGTCCGCTTAAAGATGGCGTGATTGCCGATTTCGATGTGTGCGAAAAGATGTTGCGTTTTTTCATTCAAAAAGTGCACACCAGCAAGTGGAACAAACCACGCATGATCATTTGCGTTCCTTCCGAAATTACGGGAGTAGAAAAGCGTGCAGTGCAAGATGCAGCAGAGTTCGCTGGCGCGCGCAGGCCGGTGTACATCATTGAAGAACCGATGGCAGCAGCAATTGGCGCTGGTCTTCCAGTGCATTTGCCAAGTGCAAACTTGATTGTTGACATTGGTGGCGGAACTACTGAGGTTGCGGTTATTTCCATGGGTGGAATTGTGACAGCGCATTCAGCACGCGTTGCTGGCGACGAATTGAACGAAGCCATTGTGGCAATGTTTCGCAAAGAGTTTTCGCTTGATATTGGCGAGAACACTGCAGAAGAAGTGAAATTGCAACTTGGGTCAGCCTGGCCATTGGCAGAGGAGTTAACTGCTGATGTTGGTGGTCGCGACATAAACACTGGTCTTCCACGTGCGCAGGTGATTACGAGCGAAGACGTTCGTGCGGCACTTGATGAATCAGTCGGCATGATTGTTGCCGCGATAAAAACGACGCTTGAACGAACACCGCCAGAGCTTGCTGCCGACATCATTGGTCACGGTCTTGTGCTGTCGGGTGGT
>Ga0209444_10000586_pt1 | contig 20082 bp, 18 predicted proteins | sample LauGreFaBDMM15DN_2_FD_188215 | JGI IMG/M metagenome (GOLD analysis project Ga0209444, IMG submission 188215) | Freshwater lake microbial communities from Lake Michigan, USA - Fa13.BD.MM15.DN (SPAdes) (version 2) | ecosystem: Environmental > Aquatic > Freshwater > Lake | place: Lake Michigan... | reverse complement strand
TCACCAATGTTGGCAACGTGGCTATGCAACTTGAGTGCTTCAACAAACTTCTTACCGGCTTCAACGCCGCCCTTGATTTCAAATGCGAGAACTGAGCCGTAGCCCTTTCCACCGAAGTACTTCTTCGCACGCTCGTGCCAAGGAGACGATGACAAACCTGCGTAGTTGATGCTCTCGACACCCTTTTCCTTCTGCAAGTACGCAGCAACTTTGTCAGCGTTTGACCAGTGACGGTCCATACGCAATGACAGTGTCTCGACACCTTGCAAGATTGCCCATGAGTTGAATGGGCTTGCAGACATACCGAGGTCGCGCAACATTTGCACGCGTGCCTTGATGATGTATGAACCTGCACCAAGTGCTGGCCAGTACGACAGGCCGTGGTACGACGGATCTGGTTCAGTGAAGTTCGGGAAGCGACCGCTTGCAGCAAAGTCGAACTTTCCACCGTCAATGATTGCTCCGGCGATTGAGTTGCCGTGACCACCGAGGAACTTGGTAGCTGAGTGAACAACAATGTCTGCGCCCCACTCGAGCGGGCGAATTCCGTACGGAGTTGGCACTGTGTTGTCGAGCATCAAAGGAATGCCGTGATCATGTGCAACTTTGGAAACGCCTTCAATGTCGAACACGTCGTTCTTTGGGTTGGCAAGCACTTCACCGAAGAACAACTTTGTGTTCGGGCGGATAGCGGCTTTCCACTGTGCAAGATCATCTGGGTCGTCCACAAACGAAACTTCGATTCCCATCTTCGGGAATGTGTAATGCAACAAGTTGTATGTGCCGCCGTAGAGCGATGGTGATGCAACGATGTGCGCGCCAGCTTCAGCCAACGTAAGGATTCCCAATGTCGCTGCGCTTTGGCCGGATGACACAACAAGTGCACCTGGCAAGCCAACTGCAGTGGCGGTGCCGCCCTCAAGGTCTGACAAGCGTGCTTCAAGAACACCAGTAGTTGGGTTCATTAGGCGGGTGTAGATGTTTCCGATTTCAGCAAGCGCGAACAAGTTCGCTGCATGTTGCGTATCGCGAAATTGGTACGAGGTTGTTTGGTAGATCGGAACTGCGCGAGCGCCTGTCGTTGGATCTGGCTCTTGGCCGGCGTGAATCTGGCGGGTATCGAAACCCCATGTTGCGTTTGTCATAGGGGTGAACGCTAGCCCCCAATTCCCGACCAACCAACTCGGGAATTGCCAAACCCAATCCAGGCAATAAAAAAGGGCCCGCCGAAGCGAGCCCTTTTTCAATTCTTAAAAGAATCAGCCGCCTGAGACGTCTGAAACCTTCTGCTTGCCAGCTGACAACCACGGCATCATTGCGCGCAGGCTCGTGCCCACCGCTTCGATTGGGTGCTTGGCTCCGGCTTCACGCAATGCATTGAAGTTGGTGCGGCCTTCTTCTGATTCCTTGATCCATTCGCGAGCAAACTTGCCCGACTGAATTTCCTTGAGAATCTTCTGCATTGCCTTCTTTGTGGCTGGCGTAATAATGCGAGGACCACGTGTGACATCGCCATATTCAGCAGTGTCAGAAATGCTGTAACGCATTCCGGTGATTCCTTCTTCGTACATCAAGTCAACGATGAGCTTTACTTCATGCAAGCACTCGAAGTACGCCATCTCTGGCTGGTATCCAGCTTCAGTGAGCGTTTCGAAACCGGCCTGAACAAGTGCTGCAACACCACCGCACAGAACAGCCTGCTCACCGAACAAGTCGGTCTCAGTCTCTTCGGCGAATGATGTTTCGATGATTCCGGCGCGTGCGCCACCAATTGCTTCTGCATAGGAAAGCGCAATTTCTTTTGCCATTCCTGTTGCATTCTCTTCAACTGCGATCAGGCAAGGAACGCCTCCACCTTCAGTGAATGTACGACGCACCAAGTGACCAGGACCCTTAGGGGCGATCATGATGATGTCGACACCCTTTGGCGGGCGAATGCGCTTGAAGCGAATGTTGAAACCGTGTGCGAAAGCAAGTGCCTTACCTGGCTTCATGTAACGCTTGATGTGTGCGTTGTATGTTGCCTTCTGCTCAGTGTCTGGCATGGTCAACATAATGAGGTCTGCCCACTTCGACGCTTCGGCAATGCTCTTGACCGTGAGGCCTGCTGCTTGGGCCTTGGCTGCAGATGCAGATCCTTCGCGCAATCCGACCACTACTTGGACACCGCTCTCCTTCAAGTTCAACGCATGAGCGTGACCTTGTGAGCCGTAACCAATAATGGCCACTTTCTTGCCACGAATAATCGACGGATCAACGTCTTTTTCGTAATACATCGTTGCTGCCATCAGCTTGCCTTTCCTTTGAGGGCACCCTTGCGTGCCTCTCGTTCCAATTTCGGCAGGGCTACTCGCCCCGTTCTTTGGCTCTCTACGATGCCATAACCCTTCAATAATTCCTCAAAATCATCGATTTTCTCGGGAGTTCCGTCCATAGAAAGGCTGATTGCATCACTTCCGACGGCCAAAACCTTGGCCTCGAAGATATTCGCCAGTTCCACGATCTGACCCCTGTGCTCCCCATCGATGCGCACGGTGGCCAGCATTAGCTCGCGCTCAACCGACTTTCGGGGGTCAAGTTCGGTGATCCGGACCACGTCGATCAGTTTGAAAAGCTGCTTGACGATCTGCTCGAGCGGAGTGGCCGAAATATCAACCACGATGGTGATGCGGCTGTAGTCAGCGTCGTCTGTTGGCGCAACAGCTAACGAATAGATGTTGTAACCACGACGAGCAAACAAACCCGACACGCGCGCAAGCACACCAGGACGGTTCTGGACAAGCACTGACAACACATGATGTTGGTGTGAATCGCCAAACGGATTGTTCGAGTTAATGGTTCTCATCGGAGGAACTCTCTCTGTGATTCTTGAGATGGATGCAGCAGAACGTCATCGTTGCTCTGGCCGGCCGGAACCATAGGGAACACTTTTTCAAATTCTTCAACGCGGAAATCAATAACAACCGAACGATCGTTAATGCTGTTTGCCAACTCAATGGCTCCGTCAATTTCTTCAACTGATTCAACACGAATTCCGACGCAACCCATTGCTTCGGCCCACTTAACAAAGTCGGGGCAACCGGCAAGGTTTACTTCTGAATAGCGCTCGCCGTAGAACATTTCTTGCCACTGGCGAACCATTCCAAGATACGTGTTGTTCAAAATTGCAACCTTGATATGAATACCTTCAGTTGATGCTGTTACTAATTCTTGTGCAGTCATTTGGAAACAACCATCGCCGTCGATCGCCCATACTGTGCGATCAGGGCGTGCAGCTTTTGCACCAATTGCAGCAGGAACAGAGAATCCCATGGTGCCAAGTCCGCCTGAGTTCACCCAGGTGTATGGCTCATTGAATTTCCAGAACAAGCTGGCCCACATTTGATGCTGTCCAACACCGCTGACAACAATGGTTCCTTCTGGAGCAGCATCACGCAGTTTTTCCAAGCAGAACTGTGGCTTCAAACGTGCGCCTGGCTCTGACTGGTCATATGCAACAGGGAACTTTTCACGCCAACCACTGACTTTGCTGCGCCAAGGATCAATGTTGACTTGCGTCGAACCTTCTGCAAGAAGTTCTTGAACAGACTTCAGAATTTCTTCCACAACAATGCGGCAGTCGCCAACGATGGGAACGTCTGGTTTACGTACTTTGCCTTGTTCTGCTGGGTCAATATCAACGTGAATGACCTTTGCATCTGGCGCAAACGTAGAAACTTTCCCGGTAACGCGATCATCGAACCGTGCGCCAAAGTTAATTAGCAAGTCGCTCTTTTGCATTGCAGTAATAGCTGTTGCGTTTCCGTGCATGCCTGGCATACCAAGACACAACGGATGATTGTCAGGGAACGCTCCACGAGCCATCAGTGTTGTCACAACCGGAATTTGCAAGAGTTCTGCAAGTTCACGAACAACGTCTGCTGCGCGAGCTTTAAGAACTCCACCACCGATGTATAGAAGAGGCCTTTCAGCGGCCAAAATTAGCTTTGCTGCTTCCTTGATCATCTTTGGATGACCCTTCGTTGTTGGTTTGTATCCAGGCAACGACGCAATCACTTCTTCATCAGTTGGCCACGTCCAGGTCATGGTGTTTTGCAAAACGTCTTTTGGTACGTCGAGCAAGACAGGACCAGGACGACCTGTTGTTGCAATATGAAATGCTTGACGAACAGCCATCGGAATGTCATCAGGGTGCATGATGAGTTCGTTGTGCTTCGTAACACTGCGAGTGATGCCGACGGTGTCACATTCTTGGAATGCATCAGTACCAATTGCAGTTGTCGGCACTTGACCAGTGATGCAGATCATCGGAATCGAATCCATAAACGCATCGCACAACGGGGTCACCATATTCGTAGCGGCAGGACCACTTGTCACCATTGCAACGCCGGGACGACCAGTGACATGGGCATACCCCTGCGCCATGTGACCAGCACCTTGTTCATGGCGAACAAGGATGTGCCTGATGCTGGACTTCAGCAACGGGTCGTACGCAGGCAGAATGCATCCACCCGGCAGACCAAACATGATCTCCACGTTTTCCATCTCGAGAGAACGAATGAGTGCTTCGGCTCCTGTGAGTGTCTCTTTATTCGACATCGTGTGTCTCCTAGTTGTAATCGATTGTTATGAACTTGTGCTGAGAAATGAAAAAACCACCCGAATGGGTGGTTTTTAGCGCGTTCGGCAATTTGCCGACGCGCTACAGAACTACTACGACGAGTGCTGAGGTATAAAACTCCGTTGTCATTGCCCTCAGTCTGCCACTAGTCGTAGGGCTTGACAACCCCTAATAGTTCAGCAGGCCGAATCCGACCACCCGCTGTCAGGACCGCGATGACTATAAGGAACATGGTGACCCCGGCATTGGCCTTGACTGCCGCCAACGGGTCCCCCGACAGCAGGAACAAGCCCGCTCGGGTTCCGCCACAACTAGGACAGGCAACCCCCGTGACCCGAAACAACGGGCACAGGCTTGGCTGATGGTTCAACTGCTCGGCAACCCACTGCGTGGCCGGACTGGAAATCACCACGCCCGCACACGACAGAAGCGTGATTTTAGGATTCACGTACCACCGTGGTCTTTGAGATGTAATCCCATACGCCCTGTCGACTTGGCACCACCAGAATCAGAACTGCACTGATAATCCCAACGATGCCCGTGATGGCACTCAGCACAATCTTTCCCAATCCTTCGCGCAACAACATCTGCACCATTGATGCTGGAGCCCCGGTGTTGATATCAACAATCTTGAGATTCAACATTTTCTTTGCGGGCGATGTGGACTGTTGCCACAACACGATGTCCCAAATGAGCCAACCGATTCCACACGTCACGATAAACAGCAATGAGTCAAGCAGTAGAGCTCCAAACCGAACGCCATTGCCGCACGGCACTACACCTACACCTGCACCTGCACCTGCACCTGCACCAAACGAACCCGAATTATTTGATGGCGGTGGAGGTGGAGGTGAAGAAAATGGATCAGACATTGAAGTCTCCTTTAGGGGGCTGCAAAGAATGGAGCGTGTTAACTAGACAATAGTTCATCACCGCATAATGTCTGAGTCAAACAAGACAGGAACAATATGAAATTCGCACGCACCCCGGATGAACGTTTTATAGATCTCCATGATTGGCCATATGCACCTTCGTACACAGATGTTTCTGCAGGTGATGGAACTTCAGACACATTGCGTGTTGCGCATTATGACGGTGGGCCGAAGGATGCAAAAACAACGGTGTTGTTAATGCACGGCGAGCCAAGTTGGTCTTTTCTTTATCGCAAAATGATGGCGTCACACATTGCTGCAGGGCATCGCGTCATTGCGCCAGACCTCATTGGTTTTGGCCGCAGCGACAAGCCATTAGACACAAGCGAATACACATACGAGCGTCACGTTGCTTGGATGAGCGAGTGGTTGACTAAAAACGATTTTCGTGGGATGACTTTTATAGGCCAAGACTGGGGTGGCCTTGTTGGGCTGCGTGTCGTCACAGCAAATGTTGACCGATTCGATCGCATCTGCATCGCAAACACCGGCTTGCCGACTTATGGCCGTGAACCAACTACGGCATTTCGTGATTGGCAAAAGTTTTCAAAAGAAGTTCCCGTGTTTGAGGTGGGGAAAATGATTAGAAACGGTTCGCTGACAAAATTGTCACCGGAAGTGATTGCTGCATATGACGCACCGTTTCCTGATGAGTCATTCAAAGCTGCCGCCCGAATCTTTCCTTCGCTCTACCCAGACGGTGAAGATCACCCATCGAATATTGCAAACAAGATTGCATGGGACGTTTTGCGGTCGTGGAAAAAGCCATTCCTCACTGCGTTCAGTGATAGCGACCCCATCACAGCTGGTAGCGACAGGTACTTCCAACGCGAAGTTCCCGGTGCGGCAGGCCAAGCGCACACCACCATTGTTGGTGGCGGTCACTTCCTTCAGGAAGACAAAGGTGAAGAGTTCGCAGCCATTGTGAATGCATTCATCGCCGCCAACCCCACATAACGGCACTCCTGTTATATATAGCAACGATTTAGACCCCGTAACCGAGGTGCGGTGGCTCAGGTCGCCTAGCCTGAACACCATGTCTGAACCCCGCACCATTGCCCCCGCCGAAGGAAGGCTTGGTGTTCTCACCGTTGGCCTCGGCGCAGTGGCTTCCACTCTCATTGCCGGCGTCGAGCTCACAAAGCGCGGCCAAGGATCACCCATCGGGTCAATGACCCAAATGGGAACTATCCGCCTCGGCAAGCGCACTGAAAAGCGCAACCCAATCGTGAAGGACTTTGTTCCACTGGCCAAGCTTGAAGACATCGTGTGGGGTGCATGGGACGTGTTCCCTGATGACGCATATGTTGCTGCATCACGTGCAGGAGTTCTTGAACAGGGCAAGCACATTGAAGCAATTTCTGATGTCTTGCGCGACATTCGCCCCATGAAGGCAGCTTTCATTCGCAAATATGCGCGCAACCTAGACGGTGAACACATCATGGAAACACCGAACCGTCGCGAGATGCTCAATACCATTCGCGCTGACATCAACAGATTCCGTGATGAAAAAAAGATTGACCGTTTGGTCATGATCTGGTGTGCAAGTACTGAGATCTACATCGAGCCAGGACCACAGCACGCAACAGTGGAAGCTTTCGAGAAGGCAATCGATGCCAACGACGAAATGATTGCACCGTCAATGTTGTATGCGTACGCCGCAATTCTTGAAAAAGTTCCGTTTGCTAACGGTTCGCCAAACCTTGCTGTTGACATGCCATTCCTTCGCCAACTTGCAACCGAGACAAACGTTGCAATTTCTGGAAAAGACTTCAAGACAGGACAGACACTGATGAAAACAGTGTTGGCTCCAATGTTGAAAGCTCGTCAACTTGGTCTTGCCGGTTGGTACAGCACAAACATTCTTGGTAACCGTGACGGTGAAGTTCTTGATGCTCCTGAAAACTTCAAGACAAAAGAAGAATCAAAGCTTGGCGTATTGGAAGACATTCTTGACCCGGCGAACAACCCAGAGCTATACGGCAATGTGTTCCACAAAGTCAGCATCAACTACTACCCACCTCGTGGTGACAACAAAGAGGGCTGGGACAACATCGACATCTTTGGTTGGATGGGTTACCCCATGCAGATAAAGGTTGACTTCTTGTGCCGCGACTCGATCCTTGCTGCTCCCCTTGCGCTTGACCTCATCTTGTTCTCAGACCTTGCACAACGTGCAGGTCTTGGCGGTATCCAGGAATGGTTGTCGTTCTATTACAAGAGCCCACAGGTTGCACCTGGCCTTCATGCCGAGCACGACTTGTTCGTACAGCTTGAAAAACTGCACAACACGTTGCGTTGGATAATGAACGAAGACCAGATCACGCACCTTGGTCGTGAGTATTACGACGACGTTGATTAAACAATCATGAGTCGTACTTCGCTTCGGGCATTTGTATTCGATGCGTTATGCGTTTTGCTGATGGTTGTCATAGGCACGCGTAATCACGAAACAGACACCGGGATAAATGGCATCTTGTTTGTTGCGGCACCATTTTGGATTGCAATGTCGATTGCCCATCTTGCACCGCTCTTACAACGGACGAACCGTAAAGACCCAAACACGTACGTTGTGTGGGGATACACAGTGATCATGGGCATGTTGTTGCGCAACATGGTCTTTAATCGCGGCACCGCCCTTGCCTTCATCATTGTTGCCACAGTCTTCTTAGGCTTCACAATGTTTAGTTGGCGTGCATTGCTGTCACGCCGTGTAACTACGTAGTTGGTGCAAACAGACCGAGATAGCCGTCGAGGCCTTCGCAACGTTTAATTGCCTGCTCTACAAATGCAAGATCGCGAGCAAAGGTTCCTTTTGGCGCAATGATTACTGAATCAACAACCACATAAATACTGCCGTCATTGATCACCAACTTTGCGTTTGCCAGTTCAGCATTGAGTTGTAATAACTCCATCATCAGAGGTTCGGTCAGTGATGAAGTGCGAGCGACAGGTGACGAGAGACGCACAAGTTCTGGGCAGTCATTCACTGACTCAACGATCTGTGCAGTAATCACTGTTGTTCCAGAAATGTATGACTCTGACTCTTGGGTAAGTGGCACATTTTTCTCCACGGGCATGTAGCCAGCCTCTGAAAAATTTCCGGACAAGAAAGACTTCCGACGAACCATCGGTTCGAAACAAGCTGGAATTCCAAAACCCCAGTCGTCACCCGTGATGTACAACGCTTCCGGGTTTGCTCCGACAATGTGCACCGAAATGTCTCCGCCTTCAGGAGTCAAATTCATTGACCCCCACAGAAAGGGGCCAAACACAGTGACGGTGGCAGACCCAACTGTTTCAGCACGCATTGCACCAGATGATGGCGACTTATTCCAATGCGACCAATCTGACGTGTGATGTACCCAACCTTCACCTACTTCGAAAGTAGTAAACGCCGGCATAAACGGATTCTCTGGGGAAAGCGCGTGAAGTGAATTGAAATACGACTGAGCTACGCGATGAAACATGTCAGCCGGCAATGTTGCAGTACACGTTCCTTTGTTCGCTGGTTCAGCTGGCAACATTCCAACGATGTGAATATCTGTATCAAACCCGTCTACTTGATCAATGCAGATGTATTCATCACCTGCGCGAGCAATGAAAACATTTTCCGTTTCATGGAATGTGAGAACTACCTGGCCGTATGCCAACGCAAGATCATGCATAGTGTCCAGAAAAATTTCCGGAATTGCCACTTGCTCTTTCGGATCCGTTACATCACCTGCAGCGTCGACCCATGCGTGGATGAGATATCCCTTCGTAAACCAACGCCGAGTAGCAGGCCCAATTGATTGGACCCACACCACAGTTGACTCATTCGCGTTCATAGGTGACTGCATTGCCATGACGCGCTCAAGTTGGCGTGGAGAAATACTCATCGACCAGTTCTCAAGACCTTCAGTAAAAAGTGTTTGCAAGTTCATTTACTGCCCCTTCCGTGCACGGCGGCGTACCAAATGTGGAGATGACTTCATCTGCAATTGTGTGAACAAAGTTGGAACGTATTCCAATGCTTTCTTGTACGACGGCACTTTTGTGCGGACGTCTGCAGTATCAATGAGACGCTCAATTTCTTGCATCGCTGATGTGAGACGAAATGCATCAACCAGAGTGAGATGAAATGCGACTTCACCGTCAGTATTCAACGTGAGCCACTTACCATCGTCTGTTGTTGGACAAGCGCCAAGCAGATCTGTGAAGTGACGGTTGAAATCGCGAACAATGGGTTCGCTGGATGTGATTGCTTTTTCAATAGCTGCGAATGAAGTATCAAATTCATTCGGATCGAAACCCTCGAAAGGGTCGTTGGTGGGTGATGACATGTGGATGCTCCTTAGTGAACGGCGGTTTGGTTACAAAAATCAAGATCTAACCCTCTGACAGGTGGGTACCTGTTGTGAGTTAGATCTGATCTCTCTCGTGCCGCATTCGGAACATTCGGTCTCCCATCGAAAAGTGTCTGAGACGTTAAGTCTCAGGGGTTTACTTTGCCATATGGGTGTGTCTTACAGGGGGGGGTAGGGCCCCCCGTGCGGAGAGCTACGTCGTGGGGTTTGTGATGGCGCCAGTTTCGGCACCCTGGACGAGCTTTGCAAACTTTGCCAGTACACCAGTTGTGTAACGAGGTGGATTTGGAACCCATCCCTTGCGTCGCTTTTTGAGCTCTTTTTCACTGACCAAAAGGTCAAGAGATTTTGTCGGAACATCGACACGAATCAGGTCGCCTTCACGCACGAACGCAATGGGGCCGCCGTCAGTTGCTTCAGGCGCAACGTGACCAATGCAGAATCCCCATGTGCCGCCGGAGAAACGGCCATCAGTAATGAGCGCCACTGTTGAGCCGAGACCTGCACCTTTGAGCGCACCTGTGATTGCGAGCATCTCACGCATGCCTGGGCCACCCTTCGGACCTTCGTAACGAATAACAATGACATCACCATGGTTAATGGTGCCGGTCATGATTGCATTCATGGCGCCATCTTCACCGTCAAATACGCGTGCAGGGCCTTCGAATTGCATCTGCTCTTTGCTGAGCCCTGCAACTTTGACAACGGAACCCTTAGGCGCAAGTGAGCCAGTGAGGATGTTGATGCCACCTTCAGTATGAATGGGGTTGCTCAGCGGGTGAATGACATCACCATCGGGTGCAGGCGGGTTGATCTCTGCCAAGTTCTCGGCCATGGTCTTTCCGGTGCATGTCATGACATCGCCGTGTAACAACCCAGCATCAAGAAGATGCTTCATAAGAACTGGCACGCCACCAATGCGGTGAATGTCTGACATGTGGTACTTGCCTCCTGGCTTCGTATCAGCGATGTGCGGAACTTTGTCTGCAATTCTGTTGAAATCGTCAAGGTTAAGAGCAACGCCTGCTTCGTTAGCAATAGCAAGAAGGTGCAACACGGCATTGGTGCTTCCGCCGAATGCATTCGTGACAGCGATGGCGTTTTCAAAAGCCTTCTTGGTCATGATGTCGCGAGGACGAATGCCGAGGCGCAACATATTCACCACTGCTTCACCCGCGCGATGGGCATCACTTTCACGGCTGGTATCGATTGCAGGTGCTGATGCGCTTCCGGGAAGACTCATGCCCAATGCTTCAGCAATAGATGACATGGTGTTTGCAGTGAACATTCCGCCACATGCACCTTCACCAGGGCATGCAGCTTTTTCAATGTCTGTTAGTTCTTCTTCAGTAATGGTGCCAGCAGCACATGCACCTACTGCTTCAAACACGGTGGTGATATCGATGTTGTTGCCTTTGTAAACACCTGGCATTGTTGATCCGTTGTAGACAAAAACGCTGGCAAGGTTTAGACGAGCTGCTGCCATGAGCATTGCAGGGATACTTTTGTCGCAACCGGCAAGGCCGACAAAGCCGTCAAAGCGTTCTCCGTGAACCACCGTTTCAACGCTGTCTGTAATTACTTCACGCGACACGAGTGACGCACGCATACCTTCATGGCCCATGCTGATTCCGTCAGACACGGTAATAGTCCCGAATTCCATGGGCACGCCACCCCCAGCACGAACTCCGGCTTTTGCATGTTCGCTGAGACGGCGCAACGACATATTGCACGGAGTGATTTCATTCCATGCAGATGCGATTCCGATTTGAGGCTTTACCCAGTCGTCATCACCGAGACCGACGGCGCGCAACATGGCACGCGCTGCAGCTTTTTGAACACCGTCAGTGACGTCGCGGCTGCGAGGTTTGATATCGATGGGGGTTCCGTCTGAGTTCATTGACATGACTCAACCGTAATGGCTGAACTACTACTTCTTTGAAGTCCGTAGGAAGAGCCAACCAACTGGCAACAAATATGCGAAATATGTAATGACTCGAATGTTCTCTGCTGCCTTATGCCAACCAAAGAAGCCCTTCATGAAGTCATAGAAAGTGCCCTCGGCCCAGATTCCTGACGTGATTTCCCAAGCAGGTGAGACAAGCCAGCCATCTTCAAAGCCGAACAATTCGCGGTACTCATGGAAGAACTTGCCAAATAGGCCTGCAGCGAAAAGAAGAAGAAGAGCACCAGTAACTCTGAAGAAGAGACGAAGATTCAGCTTGTTACCGCCTGCATACACAAGACGACCAAGAATGGCAGCGACTGCTAGACCGAGGAAGCCTCCAAAAACAACACTGCCTCCACTAGAGGACTCTGTTTCTGCCGATAACAAAAACAGCACTGTCTCAAACCCTTCGCGCAATACAGCAACAAACGCAATGATGCTTAACGCTCGCGTTGAAGTAGCAGCATCAACTTGACCGCGCAAGTCGGCGCCCATGTTGCGTGCATTTTTGCCCATCCAAAAAATCATCCACGTAAGAACAGACGCAGCGACGATGGCAATTGTTCCTTCAATAAACTGCTCTGACTTGCCTTCGAAATCTCCGACAAAAATGTTAAAAGCTAATCCGGTGACCACACATACAATTGCCGCGATTGCAGATCCTCTCCACACGGCTGGGATGTCAGATGAACGTCCGCATTTGACGAGGTACGAAATAATGATCGCGAGTACTAGCGAGACCTCGAGGCCTTCGCGAAGTGTGATGAGAAAGCTTGCGCCCATGGAAACTCCTAAGTAGTTAGGTATGCCTAATGTTAGGATTGCCTATCACGGAAAGCAACTCCGCGTAAGGAATTCCTTCCAGCCTACTTACGGTCTGGTGAAGCGCCGAAGCCGAACAGGTTGCTGGCCACTTTGCGCATCTGGATCTCTTCAGACCCTTCCGTGATGCGGTATCGGCGGTGATGACGGTAAATGTGCTCGAACGGCATATGGCGGCTGTAGCCGACTCCCCCGCAGGTCTGCATGGCCCGGTCAGCTGCATCGCAGGCCAAACGGTTCGCTCGGTAGTTACACATGGCAACGAGGTGCGTGACTTCCATGTGATGTTTTTGGTCGAGCATGGTTGCGGTGTACCGAATGAGTTGGCGCAACATTGCAGCTTCGGTGTGCAGTTCAACAAGTGGAAATTGAATGCCCTGATTCACGCTGAGTTTTTTACCCCACGTGATGCGCTCGTTCGAATACTTCACTGCTTCGTTAATGCAATATTGCGCGGCGCCAAGTGATGATGCAGCTTGACGAATTCTGTTTTCATGCACGAAGTGTTGTGCAAGTTCGAGACCCATCTCTGCTGGACCAAACAACGCTTCAGACCCAACGCGAACATCAGTGAGACTGACTTCAGCGTGATCTGTTGGCATGTTGAATGTCCACCAGAAGAATTCCACTTTGAAACCTGGTGCATCAGTTGGCACCAAGAATGCGCTAATTCCCTTTGGTTCACCATGCTTTCCGCTGGTGCGGGCAAAAATGATGTCATGTGTTGCGTGGTGAAGGCCACTATTCCAACGCTTCATTCCGCTAATCACCCATTCGTCTCCGTCGCGATATGCAGTGGTTTCTAGGTATGTGGCATCACTGCCGTGGTTAGGTTCCGTTAAACCAAATGCAAGACGCTTGGTGCCGTCTAGGAAACCGGGCATCCATGCTTTTTTCTGCTCTTCAGTTCCAAAATCTCGCATCATCAACACCGTGGGAAAGTTGCCCACAATGCTTGATTCATTTTGTAGGTCGTTGTGAAGACCGAGCCCCTTCGTAGCGAAATGTTCACGAATGATTGCCATCTTTATATTGCTGGCACCTTGCCCACCAAATTCAACGGGCAACGCAAGCCGCAACCACCCTGCAGCATCAGCACGCCTGCGCATTTCACGCAGCAAAGCTTCCCAATCAGCGCGGGGAACGCCATCATTTTCGAAATCAGTGCGCGCCCACTCACGTCGATGATCAAAGAAGCGTTCATTGTCATCTTGCGCTTGTAACGGCTTGATCTCTTTTTCAATGAACGCATCTAGTGCGTCGAGCGTGTCTTGAATGTCGTCGGGGATAGCAAAGTCCATGAGCGAAGAATACGCCTCATTCTTGTGCTGTCTGTCAGTGGACGCCCAGCCATTCTTCACTTGTTCTTAATCATGAAACCCCGCCCTTGCAGTGCAACGTCGGTACCCTCATCTTCATGAAAAAAAGAATTATCACTTCATTGACTTGGATGATTCTTGTAACGGCTGGGTGCTCTGCACAGACGAACAACGATTCTGTGGCAACAACATCAGTTGCCCCTAGTTCCACTGCTGTAGTTATGGCACCAACCACATCAACTGTTGGCACCGCACCCACCACACCCACCACAGTTGTTGCCGTCACCACAACTGCGGGTTCTGTGGCGAAAACTTCATTCACTCTCACGAGCCCCGACATGGTTGCTGGGGGTGCAATGCCAATTGCATTCACATGTGATGGACAATCACAAACTCCATCTCTGTCATGGACAAACGGTCCCACCGGAACCACTGGATACGCGCTTGTTATGCACCACTCCCCGGGCCCAGGCGATACGCACTGGTATTGGGTGGTGTACAACATTCCTTTAACAACTATCAAGGTTGCTGCAGGCGCATCTGCAGCAGGAACGCTTGGCACAAACAGCGTGAACAGCCAACTTGCGTATGCACCACCATGTTCTAAAGGGCCAGGCCTAAAGACGTACACCTACACAGCGTATGCACTGTCTGCAACACCAAGTTTCACCGCCGGAACCAAGGTGTCACGCGATGTGCTCCTTGCAGCAATCAGCAACATCACATTGGCAAGTTCTTCTCTCGACGTTACATACGACAGGTCATAATGCAATTTCACGAACATCCCCACGAACATCCACACCATCATGAACAGGAACAGGTTCTTGATCGACGTAGCGCTTTACGACTTGGTGGTCTCGGACTAGGCGGCATCTTGTTGGCTGCATGCGCACCATCTAAAAGTGCAATTTCTTCAACATCAACCGAACTGTCTGCTAGCACAACAACTGCTGCTACTGCCGATGTCGCAAGCACTATTGCGTCATCGACATCAGCTGCAGCCAATCAGGCAACCACATCCTCAATTGCGGCTGCACTTAATACATTGCCCGGCTTCGATGAATTTGCAAGCACCGTAAAAGTGTTCGCGAGCGGTGACTACTGGCAGGTTGAAAGCAACGGACTACCTGCCCACAACATGATGGTGGGCATCACGAGTTGGCAGCAGCAAGTTCCACTAGCAATGACATACAAGGGCAGCAACGCGTGGCAACTGCCGAAACAACCGGCTTTGGCGGATAACCCAGTCTCTGCGAAAACGTCTTTGTTCCGGGGCGCGATCGCGCTTGCGGTCAATGGTGTCCCTATTTTCAACGCATTGAACAACAGAGGCGAAGATGCCTTTCTTGTTGGAGAACTCGATAAATGGGGAGGGCACTGTGGACGTGCTGATGATTACCACTATCACGTTGCCCCCTTGCACCTAGCCACCATTGTCGGAAGTGCAAAACCAATTGCGTATGCCCTTGATGGTTTTGCAATCTACGGATCTACTGAACCAGATGGTTCAACAATGAAGAAACTTGACGACTACAACGGCCATGTTGGAACAGATGGCGTGTACCACTATCACGGCACCACGACATATCCGTATATCAACGGCGGCATGCGCGGTGTTATTCGTGGCGTGGTCGGAGACCAGGTTGACCCCCAACCATCGGCAAAGCCACTTCGCCCAGCAGGAACCCCATTGCAAGGCGCAACTATTACAAACTTTTCTTCCCCAAAGTCTGGTCAATACGCTCTTGAGTATTCACAAGCCGGCAAAACTGGCCTAGTGGAATACACAGTGACTGATTCAGCAGTGGCATTTACATTCACCTCACCTACAGGTGCCGTGACTACTGAAAAGTACACACGATGAAAGCTTTTCGTAGCCTCTTAGTCCTCACAAGTATTTTTATAGCTTCATGTTCCTCCGAAGCGACAAGCACAGTACAGGTTGACACAACAACCGCAGATGCCGTCACTCCGACAACGAGCACGATTCTTGTCGATACAACGTCAGCATCAAGTGAAACCATGACAGAACCTTCAACGACTGCGGTCAAATCGGTTCAATCATCATTTACTGCAGAAGTATGGGCAGACAACTGGTTTTCTTTGTACATCAATGGAAAATTAGTGGGACAAGATTCTGTTGCGATAACAACAGAGAAATCATTCAATTCAGATCGAATAACTTTCACTGCCTCCTACCCATTCACGATTGCAATGGTGACAAAAGATTTCAAACAAAATGACACGGGTCTTGAATACATCGGAACCGATCGTCAACAAATGGGTGACGGAGGATTCGTCGCTCAGTTCACTGACACTTCCACCGGAAAAGTTGTGGCATATACCAATAGTTCTTGGCGCGGATTAGTAGTTCACCAAGCTCCTTTGAATGTGTCGTGCGAAAAATCTAAAACTCCCGGCACTGAATGCACGTCTCGCATTAGTGCTGAACCAGCAGGTTGGTCAGAATCGTCATTCAATGATGGGTCGTGGCCCACTGCCAGTACGTATTCAAAAGAACAAGTGGGCGTTAAAGATGGCTACAACAACATCTCATGGTCATCCAATGCACAGATCATCTGGACATCAGATCTAGAGATTGATAACACCATCTTGTGGCGCTACGTGGTGACAGCGTAAATACTTAGCTGCGACGTGACTGCATGATGGCAGTAACGATTTTGCCGTCTGCCTTGCCCTGTGAGGCTTTCATCACGCGACCCACGATGGCACCTGATGCCTTTTCGTCGCCAGCCATGTACTTGGCCCATGCACCAGGATCAGCAGCAATTGCCTCATCAACCATGGCTTCAACAGTAGATGTATCCATAGCTTCAAAGCCCTTTGCAGCAGCAATTGCCGCAGCATCGCCGCCGCCATGTTCTACTAATTCAGCAAGAACTGTTTTGGCTTGTGTTGCAGACAGTTTTGCGTCGCGCTCGAGCACGGTGAGTTTGGCAAGATCTGCTGCAGGAACAGCAGGAACTGGGCCGGCATCTGCAAAACCTTGTTGAACATAGATCAGTGCACGCACTGCGTCGCCACCAGCATCAACAACTGCTTGTACGTAGTCATGTTGACCACGCTCAACTACAACGATGACTGCTTCTGACTGAGTGTCGTACCCAGTTAGCACAGACAATGCTGTTCGGCGTGCGGCCGGAAGCATTGGCAAATTGTCGCGAACAGCCTGTACCCATTCAGCAGACGGTGCTAGTGGCACGAGGTCTGGTTCTGGGAAGTATCTGTAATCGTCAGCGTCTTCTTTCACACGCAATGTATGTGTGCGGCCTTCTGCATCATCCCAGTGGCGAGTTTCTTGGCGAATAGAGCCACCGGAATCAAGAACGTCAATTTGGCGACGAGCTTCGTAATCAATTGCACGCCCGAGAGCGCGAATGGAGTTCACGTTTTTGATTTCACAGCGAGTACCGAACAATGTGCCTGGTTTATGAACAGACACGTTCGCATCAACGCGCATTGAGCCTTCTTCCATCTTGGCGTCTGATGCGCCAATGACTTCGAGAATGGCACGCAATTCCGCGACATATTCTTTGGCATGTTCGCTGGTGCGAATGTCAGGACGTGACACGATTTCAACCAATGGCACACCGGCGCGGTTGAAGTCAATCAGTGAGTAATCACTTCCGTGAATTCGCCCTGTGGCTCCACCAACATGTGTGCTCTTGCCCGTGTCTTCTTCAAGATGAGCACGCTCCACACCAACGCGTGTTCCGCTTGGCAACACAAGAAACCCGTCGATATTCAAAGGAATGTCGTATTGGCTAATTTGGTACGCCTTTGGCATGTCTGGATAGAAGTAATTCTTACGGTGGAAAATGCAGGGTTGAATGTCGCAGTTCAAGGCAATACCAATACGCATCGCAAGTTCAACTGCTTGTTTGTTCAACACAGGTAATGCGCCAGGCAAGCCAAGCGTGACAGGGTCAATGTTGGTATTTGGTTCGTCGCCGAAACGGTTAGGTGAACCACTAAACAGTTTCGTCTTTGTGGCGAGTTCAACGTGGACTTCAAGGCCAACGATGAGTTCCCAGCCGCCCTCAAGCATTTGCTCGTCTGTTGCGATGATGGAACTGAGTGGATCTTGTGTCATTTCGATCCTCCTGCAGCATTTTCAAGAGCGCCACCAACGCGGAACATTGGTGCTTCACCAAGAGCGGGTGCAAGAACTTGAATTCCAACTGGCATACCGTGTGCGCCAGTACCAAACGGCACGCTCATGGCAGGGTGCCCTGCAAGGTTTGTGGGGATTGTGTAGATGTCGCACAAGTACATGGCCATTGGGTCATCAACTTTGTCACCGAATGGAAACGCAACCACCGGAGAAGTTGGCGTGAGGATTACATCTACTTGTGCATACGCACGTTCAAAATCCTCCGCAATCAGGCGGCGCACTTTCAGGGCCTTGCCGTAATACGCGTCGTAATAACCAGCAGACAATGCATAAGTGCCAAGCATGATGCGACGCTTTACTTCGTCACCAAAACCAGCAGCACGAGTAGCTCCGTACATCGAATTGGTATCAACGGCGTTGACACGAAGTCCGTAACGAACACCGTCGTAGCGGGCCAAGTTGCTGCTGGCCTCTGCAGGCGCAATGAGGTAATACGCCGTCAGCGCATACGACAAGCTTGGCAACGTGACGTCAACAATGGTGGCGCCGGCAGCTTCAAGTGCTGCAAAAGCCTCGTTGAGCCGTGCAATGACTTCTGGTTCTGCACCAGCAGGAAGATCTGTAACGCGACCAATGCGCATACCAACGACACCCTGTGACACAGACGCAACAAGTGCTGGCGCTGGTTGCGGAATGGATGTTGAGTCCATTGCATCGTGACCAGCAATCACTTCGGTAATCAATGCAGCATCAGCGACTGTTGTGGCGAATGGACCAATCTGGTCGAGTGAGCTTGCATATGCGCACAAGCCGTAACGACTGACTAATCCGTACGTTGGCTTCACACCGACAACGCCACACAATGCTGCGGGTTGGCGAATACTGCCACCAGTGTCACTGCCAAGACTGACAGGTGCAAAACCAGCAGCTACGGCCGCAGCGCTGCCACCACTTGAACCACCAGGAACTCGCGATGTATCAAGCGGGTTACGAGTAGGACCGAACGCCGAGTTTTCTGTACTGGAACCCATAGCGAATTCATCGAGGTTTGTTTTGCCCACCATGATGGCGCCGGCGTCACGCAAGCGAGACACAACAGTGGCATCGTACGGAGGCTTCCAACCTTCAAGAATCTTGGAAGAACATGTTGTCTCGATTCCATGGGTGCACAAGTTGTCCTTTATGGCAATAGGTACACCGGCGAGTGGCCCAATTGGTCGACCCGCCGCTATGTCGGCATCAATTGCGTCTGCATGAGCACGTGCCGCATCAGCCGTTACGAGATTGAAGGCATGAATGTCTGTTTCACGTGCAGAGATTTGCGCGAGGTACGAATCAATTACTTCACGTGCAGTGATTTGCTTTGAAGTAATCGCTGCTGCGATTCCCGATGCAGTTTTTGGAATAGTGGCCATGACTAGTCGTCTAATCCGATGATTGGTGGAACTCGAAAACGACTTTGGTCGGAAGATGGCGCTGCGGCCAATACTTCGTCTGTATCAAGACATGGTTGCTCGACGTCTTCACGCAACACATTGACCAGTGGGAACGGCTGAGTCATTGGGCCAACGCCAGACAAATCAAGCGCATCGATATCACTGAAATGACCCATGACTTTTGCGAGTTGCTCAGTGAAGTGCACGACCTCGGCCTCGTCAATGTCGAGGCGTGCCAGACGAGCCACTTTGGCTACATCAACTGCGGATATGGGGGTACCAGAAGGGCTCACGGCTTCTCAGCCTACGAGCCTCTGATACGGAAAGGCGAAAACGAAACTTAGGCGTTCGGGTGAACAGGCGGAAATTCAGCCTGGCGCTTCTGAAGAAAGCTTTGAACGCCCTCTTTAAAGTCCGACCGAGTGAACGACTTCTGCATTAAAACTAGAGCGTCCTTGCTTGCGGTTGCCACGTCTTTGCCGTAGTCGGAATAGACCTGACGCTTCATGACGGCCATCGA
>Ga0209444_10000585_pt1 | contig 20152 bp, 17 predicted proteins | sample LauGreFaBDMM15DN_2_FD_188215 | JGI IMG/M metagenome (GOLD analysis project Ga0209444, IMG submission 188215) | Freshwater lake microbial communities from Lake Michigan, USA - Fa13.BD.MM15.DN (SPAdes) (version 2) | ecosystem: Environmental > Aquatic > Freshwater > Lake | place: Lake Michigan... | reverse complement strand
ATTGGCGATGATATCACGAATGAAGTCAGATTTGGTTTCGTCGGCGTCGGACATAGAAAAATTCGGAGTTGTGCCAGAGTGGCGCGGCTCAAGATAGTGCTGAATCCGTCTCTTGAAAAGAATTTTCCCGAAAGCATCGCGCGGATTAGGAATCCTTTCTTTTTGCATGCAGTCACAAAAACATCTTGCGATGTGATTACATCGTATGATATTACTCCATCACTAACCGAAGCAACCTTTCCTATGAAAAAACTTCCCAAAGCTCCCCGGGGATTCACCTTAGTGATCACGATTTCCCTGCTCGTGCTTTTGACTATGGTGGCTGTAGGCGTGCTCTCGCTGAGCTCTGTGACCTTGCGTCAATCCAGTTACCACAACGATTATGCCACGGCGCGCTCGAATGCGCGGATGTCCTTGATGCTCGCCCTTGGCGCATTGCAGAAAGAAGCGGGCGCCGACACAAGGGTCACAGCGCGAGCTGACATTCTCGACAAAATCAATCCGCCGATTCTCGGTGTATGGAAAAGTTGGGAGGGGTCCGATCACACCCAGTCCGGTTCTTTTCAAGGCCGTCCCATTTCCCCCGGAAATTACAAATCTATGAAAAACCAGCGCTTTCTCCGCTGGCTAACCTCTCACTCCCCTGCGACTCCTGGCAACTCTGCCTCCCTGCCCGAAACGAAAATCTCGCCGCAGAGTGTGCCCCTCATCGGCGAATCCAGTGTGGGCAAAGGTGCAGACCGCAATCAGCTGCAAATCCACATTCCGCCGAGCAACATCCGCGTCGATGCCTTAAAAAGCGGCGGCTATGCATGGTATGTCAGCGGAGAAAATCAAAAAGCTCACATCCCCGCGCCCTACCAACCCACCAACGATAACGCGGCTGGCTGGTCGGGCATCACCAAATCGCATGCCATCGCCGATCCCGAAGTTTTCCGCCTTGAGTCCCTCAACAGCAATCCGACTCAAGTCGATAAAATTTCCTCGCTCGATCAAATCAACCTCATTGCAGACAAAGGCGACGTCCTAGCCTCGAAGGAATTTTTCCACGATCTCAGCCCCTGGTCAAAGGGCTTGCTAACCAACACGGCGACAGGTGGCTGGCGCAAGGATCTCTCGATTTTTACCGAAAATTACGCCTCCGTCGGCAGCAGTTCCCTGCCTCTATTCCGCGCTACACCGACGCAAGATGTGCTGTGCTCGGTGCCTGCTGGCTCCAATACACGGGCAAGCAAATCCATGCTTTATCCGTGGGCGGCATATCGTGGTAGCGGCAGTGAGATTCCCATCTACCAATTCGGCGCAGTATGCTCGTGGGAAAACCTCAAGGAGTATGCTACGATGTACAAACGTCTCAGCGCTACAGGCAATCGCATCCTTCTCTCGAACAGCACGCCGAACTCCTACGCCATTGACGATACCGCAAACACCTACAGCTTCATTCACAAAGTGCGAGCCATTCCGGTGATCGCCCGGATTCAGTGGGTATTCTCCCACTGGGCTGGGCCGGCGCCCACGAGTCCTACGACACCCGCTGGCAGCCTGCAGCCGCGACTTTTGCTTACGCCAATCATCACGATGTGGAATCCCTACAATGTAGAAATCACCTCTTCTCCCGCTCTTAATTTCACCATTATCGCCCCCCTTCCCGCCGCATTAAAATACACGGTCAATGGTGCTACAACTACTGGCTATAATGCATTGACGGCAGGAGCTACGAATAATACTCCGTCACTAACAACCGCCAGTAATCTCAATTATATCATTGCCACTGGGTTTACTCTCAAGCCAGGAGAAACACGGGTCTTTAGTCCGCAATCCACAACTCCAGTAAGCATAACTGACACGAATCCATCGTTAAATCCATTGCCATTGGCGGTTGGCTATCGCAGCAAAGGCGGTCATTTTTTTCCTGTATTGAATGCTCAAGGTCAGCCGATTGCTGCCCCAGCAAGCTCGACGATCAAGGCAGACGCAAAATTTGATACCACTTACTCCGATCGCGCACTGGGAGTGGGCATCTATCTGGACATGAGCATCGGTGGACGCCGCCACCTCGTTTACCGCATGGTCTATCCGCCCGATGTCGCAGATAAAGTCTATCCGCCGCTCACACAGATGGCGCAGAGCACCTTGAGTGCCGCCGTATCGAATCCCACGCCGTTTATGTCCACGATGTTTGGTGCGCGCATGGCCAGTAATACACACATCGCCGCCAAGGGCTTTGTGCAGTCGAGCCCACTCGTCAACTACACCGCGATGGGTGGAAAAGACGAAGTCGAGAGCACCATCGGACGCGATTACAACGGAACGGGACATCCTGTGAATTCCCCCTTTGACTACAGCTTCATCAAGCACTCCGGAGCGGGTGATAGCTGGCTACCGAATTCGAGTGATACGACAGGGCGCGGATACATCGTCACTGGCTTCAACAAAGCAGATGGACTTTCGCGCTGCGTCATCGCTGAGTTACCCACTCGTCCGCTATCCTCCCTCGGCGAGCTGCAAAACTGGGATCTGCGTTATGAAAATCCGATTCCTCCCTTCGCGATCAACCTCATCGGCAATAGCGATGCCTCACCTCTGCTTCCGCCCAATGCCGTATTTAACAGTACCTCTTACGATGCCGTCAACCTCCAGCACGATGACTCCTACTGCGCCAATCACATTCTCTTCGACGATTGGTTCTTCTCCTCCATCGCGCCCAATCCGACCAACTTCGGCTCCTCCGGCAAATCCATGCAGGTCGTGTATCAAGAATTTGTCACAGGCACCACACCGCTGCAAAACCGCGCTTACCAAGCCATCCCTCAAGATCTTCAAAAGGCGGCCATTTCTGCCACCGAGGCCACCACTCTGTTCAACAAAAATGTCCGCGATCGTAACGGCTGGAAAACCATCGCCTCGCGCCTCGAAGTCGAGGGCATGTTCAATGTCAACTCCACCTCAGAAACCGCCTGGCGCTCGCTGCTACGTCATGCTCGTCAACAAAAGACAGCATACATCGCCGAGAGTGGAGCCTCATGGTCGATCGCTACCTCGGGCAAGGAAGATTTCCCCCACAGCCGATTCAGCATAGCGGGTGATGTCGAGGCTGGTCGCCAAGGCACTTCAGGCTCATTTCCTGAGTCCGCAGAATTCGCCGGCTACCGCAGCTTTGACGAAGATCAGCTGGATGAGCTCGCTCGCCTGATCGTCGAGCAAGTCCGCTTGCGTGGTCCATTTCTCTCCTTGTCCGAATTTGTCAATCGCCAGCTCAGCTCCGGCAATCTCGCGCTCGCTGGGGCGATTCAATCAGCCCTCAATGAGCTATCGAAAAAATCCGCTCTCAACCCCTACTCGGCCATCCAAGGACTCTCCAAAGACGCCGGAGCCATGCCACTGGGTGGTGCCAGCCCCGAATACCAGTTCCCCGATGCCGCCGTCGGCGAAAGTGCCTACGGACTCCCAGGCTGGACCCGCCAATCTGACATCCTACGCCCCCTAGCACCCATCCTCTCCGCCCGCGATGACACCTTCCGCATCCGCGCCTACGGCGATGCACGCGATGCCAACAACAACATCAAAGCGCGCGCTTGGTGCGAAGCCGTTGTCCAGCGCACCCGCGACTACACCGACCCCAGCGAAGCGGCCGAACTCGCCACCCCCACGGTCAAAGCCCTCAACAAAGCCTTTGGTCGCCGCTTCACCGTCGCCTCCTTCCGCTGGCTCCGCGAGGAAGAAATCTAAACTGCCGATCCTCTTAGCATGAACCACCGCACCCTCTACCCGCGCCTCGCCGTTCTCATCTGCGCCTCACTGATTTCCTGTGCCTCCTCACTTTTGGCACAGACAGAACGCACCGTCCGCATCCTCTTCCTCAACGGCCCTGCCAAGGCTGCCGAAAAAATCTACCTCCACGCCAGCAATGATCCCGCCCTCGCTGGAGACGCACAAGAGGTAGAACTCCCGCGCCTCAATCTCTCGCCGCCCTACGTTTTACCCGCAGGTGATATCAACCTCAGCCTCGCCCCACAGGCACTAGCCGCAGACCAAGCAGCACCCGCCACCAGCCCGAAAATCAAGGTGCCCGCCACCACCACCGAATTCTATCTGCTCATCGCGCACGAGCCCACCAACAAGGCAGTCCCTATGCGCATGCAGGTCATCCCCGCCAATCCCGATAGCTTTCGGAAAGGCCAAATGCTCTGGTATAACCTCACCAGCACCCGCGTCGGTGGCCAAGTGGGATCACAAAAGCTCGATATGAAACCGCAGAGCCGTGCCATCCTTGATGCCCCCGCCAGCGGCAACGAAGACTACAACGTCAACCTCAGCTACTACATCGAGAGTCGCGAAAATCTCTACCCCCTTTGCGAAACCAAGTGGACCCACGATCCACGCTCGCGCAGCATTTACTTCATCATCAACCAGCCCGGCAGCCGCGCCCCCCGCGTCATGGGCTTCCCCGATTTCCGCGAACCCGAAAAAAAGCCCGAGTAATCATCGCACGGGGTAAAAGAGCAGTCCCTAACGCCCATCTCGATGCCTTTCCTTCCATGCCCATGAGAAAAAACTCATGCACCTGATTTATGGATCGAGTGGTAAAAGTGCCGCCAAAAGAGAAAAACGTGCGTATATCAGCGTCGCCATCTGTATTTTAGAAAAAACGTGAAAATCAAGTGATATAAACACGGCAAAAGAAAATCTCCTTGCAATACCAGTGAAAAACCTGTTTTCTCATGCTATCAAATCCATGAGATATACCACTTCGGGATCCTTCTAATAAACACTGTTCGGCAAAAAAAATCTGTGAGCATCGAGACAGCAACTCATAAGCCTAAGAGCAGTCCAACTGGTTGCTGCTCAGTCGGCTGTGCCAGCATTTTTGTTCTGATCGGACTTCTGTTTCCATTTCTGCACATGCTTGGTGGCACGTGGGAGGGTGGCGAGATGATGTTGCTACCAATGTTCATCGGCCTTCCTTCGATTATTGTCGCACACATCCTAGCTATTGTGGCAATTTGTTCGGTTTCGCCTGCGGCGCGACGAGCCGGTAAGGGGGCATTATTGCTCATTTGGTGCAGCATAGCGCTTGTTTTCGCCATTGGTTTCGTTGCCGATACCTTTTTCAGGAAGCCTGGGTATGAGTCATCACCGAGAGGAATAAAAGAAGCCGAACAAGACGTGCATGGCAACACCCACTAGCCCCTCTGTTTCCAATGTTTCCATCTAATTACAACCCTAACCCCGCGATCAACGTTGGCTCCCGCTAGTGGGTGTGCCATCACTTTGACGTTATGCATAAAATGAGACTAACTCAGCTACTTTCAACACTGCTCATAACCACTATCTTCACAGGATGTGGTGAACCCAAGGCGGATGTTTCAACCCCGCAAACGCACAGTTCTGGTGCGATTACATTAGATTACCCGAAGAATTGGAAGATTACCGAAGAATCAATCACATCAGGAATACATTCTTTCTTTATTGAAACTAATGGCAATGCTCTTGTGATTTTCCAATCTTACCCAGCTGAAGATGCGGATGATCTTCCTGCTTTTTCGAAGTCATTTTCCGATGCTGCAACTGAGACACCAGTTGGAAAGATTGCAGGCGTAACTTTTGCTGGCTTGCCTAATGAAGATGGCTTCGAATGGATCTTGGAGGATTTTACCATTAACTTGCTCGGCGAATCGATTCCTCACCGGCGACTCTACGGGACCAAAGATGTCGGAGGCAAAAGATTATTTTTGATACTTCAAGTTGCATCCGAGGACTCTGCAAAAATTGAGTCAGGATTCCAGCTCATACGAAAATCTTTACGTGGCAAGCAAACCGCAGAATAAAAAAAGGGTATACGGAGGCGAGTCTTCGAGTCTCCGTCTATGCCCATGGTTGAACAAGCCCGGTGAGGTGCGCGACTAAAGGATCTCAAACGCGTATTGCAAGAATCGTTGAGCGCGCTGTTAGCACTTGAAGCATCCTTACACTCCGATCTGATTCTCGGAGTTTCCGCCAAGCCGCGACTCGGCAAAACTGGTCACTCTTTTCGCCCCATGTGGCCATTTGCCATGCTCGGATGCTTGAATCTCTGTCATTCTCCTCACAATTTGCGCCGATACTGGCACGATTCGTGATTCATCTCACTTGACATACGTCGCTCCATCCGCTTACCCACTGCGCATGCCCAAGCTATCCATTCAACATCTTGATGTCCGCAATAAGGAAGTTCTCATGCGTGTCGACTTCAATGTCCCGCTCAAAGACGGCGCGATCACCGACGACACACGCATCACTGCAGCGGTGCCATCGATCAAGCATCTCCTTGCTGGCGGAGCAAAGCTGGTATTGTGCTCACACCTCGGCCGTCCGAAAGGTGTGACACCAGAATTGACCCTCAAGCCTGCCGCTGTGCGTTTGAGTGAACTGCTCGGCCAAGACGTTACACTCGCGCCTGATTCGATCGGTGCGGAAGTTGAGGCTCTGCGTGCTGGACTGCAATCAGGCCAAGTTCTTTTGCTCGAAAATACCCGCTTTTACGCAGAAGATGAAGCCAACGATGCCGATCACGCGAAGAAGCTCGCTGGGCAAGCCGAAATTTTCGTCAATGACGCCTTCGGCACCGCACACCGCGCTCACGCCTCCACCGAGGGTGTGACCCATTTCGTCAAGCAAAGCGCCATGGGCTTCCTGATGGCTCGTGAGTTGGAATACCTCGTCGATAAACTTGATCAAGGCGAGCGTCCGTTTCTCGTGATCATGGGCGGGGCCAAAGTTTCTGATAAGATTCAAGTAATCAACTCACTCATGGCCAAGGCAGATACCTTCGTGATCGGTGGCGCCATGGCTTATACCTTCCTCAAGGCACTCGGCCACAACATGGGCGGCTCTCGCGTGGAAACAGATAAGCTCGATTTGGCGCTGGATATCTTGAAAAATGCCAAAGATAAGGGCATTCGTTTCCTTCTTCCTGCCGACAATCGCATCACTCAGGAGTTCAAAGATGGTGCTGAGACGAAAGTCACCGCTCCTTATGCCGATGGTGGAGAAATCCCCGAGGGCTGGGAAGGCATCGACATCGGCACACTAGCGATCGCCGAGTTCAGCAAAGAAATCGCTTCAGCGAAGACCATTCTCTGGAACGGCCCGATGGGTGTTTTTGAGATCGGCTCCTTCGCGGAAGGCACCCGCGCCATCGCACAAGCCGTGGCAGATTCTGACGCCGTATCGATCGTCGGCGGTGGTGACTCCGTGACCGCAGTTAACAAGTTCGGCCTCGATGACGACATGAACTTCATCTCCACCGGTGGTGGTGCCTCGCTCGAATTGCTTGAAGGCAAAGAGCTCCCTGGCGTCGCTGCTCTCACCAGCATTTAATTTTTCACCCAAACATTACCCATATTATTATGTATCGCCGCCCTATTTTCGCCGCTAACTGGAAAATGAACAAAGGCCCTTCGGACACCGAGTCTTTTGTGAAATCATTCCTCAGCAAACTCACTGGCCGTCAGACCTGTGACATCGTCATCGCCGCGCCCTTCATTGCGCTGCCTACCCTTAGCGATGCTCTTCTCGAAGCTCGCGGTGTGGAAATGGCCGCCCAAAACTGCTCGCAGTATGATGATGGTGCCTACACCGGAGAAATCAGCGTCAAAATGCTGCGCGAGATTCTCGTTCGCCACGTGATCATCGGTCACAGCGAGCGTCGTTCGATTTTTGGCGAAACCAACGCCGTCATCAACGCCAAGATGAAAAAAGCCCGCGAGGTCGGTCTGAAGCTGATCTTTTGCATCGGCGAAACCCTCGAAGAACGCAATGCGGGACAACTTGAAAGCATCCTGCGCTCACAAATCACCGAGGGTCTTAACGGCATCACACCTTACGATATGGAAGACACCGTGGTCGCCTACGAGCCTGTCTGGGCGATCGGCACTGGCGTCACCGCCACCGCTGAGCAAGCACAAGAGGCGCATGCCTTCGTCCGCAGCGTGATCTCCGATCTCTACGGTCCCGAGGTTGCCGGAAAACTCCGCATCCAATACGGCGGTAGCGTGAAGCCGAACAACGCGGCCGAGTTGATGGCCTGCCCCGATATCGACGGCGCCCTCATTGGTGGGGCCTCGCTCGATGCGCAAAGCTTCGTGGACATCATCTCCAACGGTTCACCCGCCAACTAAACGCCGACCATTCGTCGAATCAAAAAGCCACTATTCGCATAGGATGGTGGCTTTTTTCGTGTGAGAGGATCACGGATGATTTCTTGAATCTTAGACAACGATGGCCCAGAACAAAAATAGGGAATCACCGGATTTCTACGCTCGTACCTGGACTAATCAAGGTAGGGAGTCGGATCACATCCCAGTTCGAGAGGCGGATGCAACCAGCAGACTGCGCGCGTCCGATGGTTTCAGGATCAGCGGTGCCGTGTAGGCCGATGCCTGATTTACTCAATCCGCACCACATGATGCCTACAGGGCTGTTGGGGCCAGAAGGCAAGTCATATACCTTGGATGGATCGGTGCTGCGCTTGCCCGTTTCGAGCAAAGATTTATCGTAGCGCCAACTGGGGAACTCGACACAATTGCGTACCTCCCACATGCCGTAGTGAATGAAACGTTGTTGGCCGGGAGTGATGGGAAAGGTCGCGATGAGTGAACGGTTTGCGGCAGGCTTCGCAGGGGTGTCAGACCCATCAGCTGGTTCTTCTTCGATGACCAATGCTACGGGTGTTGCTTCAAAAATCCGCAATTGATTGCGCTTGGTGTCTACGACTACATGGCGCTGTGCTTTGGCTTCATTGTTCTTGTGCTGAATGCCGGCAATTTTTTCGATGAGAAATGGGGTGACATTTGGCACCTTGAGCTCACTGCCTGCTTTGAGACTATACACTTTCTTGGCGCCATTGAGCTCTAGCAAATATTCGAGATCCGTGTGATAGCGCTCGGCCATGAGTTCTCCGGCACTGCGATAACTGAGTCGTTTTGTTTTGGATTGCAGAATTCGATCATTGGGCAACTTCGGGTTGACCCATTTTACCAAAATATCAGGTACTATGACCGTAGTAAATGGTTCACTCACGCCCTTGCGCGCGGTATCCATGACTGCGGACCAATCATCGATCGGATGGCCATTGACTTCATTCCATGCGTTCACGGCGTGCTCGGTGAAGAGCCCTGGTTTACCGTCGATCACTCCGGGACCGAAGTTCAATTGATCGAGAAAAACCTGAAGTTTTACCGCATCGTCACCTGAGGGCTTGCCCTGCACGGCTGCATCACTTTCTAACGGTTTCGCTAAGGGTATGGATTCCGGATCAAGCATTGGCTCGACTTTCATGGCAGCTGGTCTCACCAAGATCGCTTTGGGAGGCGGGGGAGGTGGCTCTTGTGCTATGAGACGGATTGTCGTCAACAGAGTGGCGGCGATGAGGAGCGACTTTGATTTCATGAGCGTGAAGGCGGTGCTTCGGTAGTAGAAAATGCCATCAGTTTCCCTGCGATCGAGTCAGGCACAACTGCTGAGACGATGATATCATTGTCTTCGTAAGAAGTCGAGAGCACTTTTGCATCGCGATGCAGAAGATTTAGTACGTCGCCGCGTGTTTGCGGAATGCGATAGTGCATTTTTTGGATTCGATCGGCCAGTGCCTCGGCGCAAAGTGTGAGCAAGGTGTCGAGATTTTCACCTTGAGAGGCAGAAATGTAAATCGCCCCCGGATAGCGGTTTTCTAAGAGCAAGCGTTGCAGTTCGTCTTCGAGCAAGTCGGTTTTGTTGAGTACGGTGATGATTTTTTTGTCACCTGCGCCGAGTTCATCTAAGACCTCCAAGGTAGTCTCGTAGAGCCGATCAATTTCGGGCGAAGAGCAATCGAGGACGTGTATGAGGAAATCTGCTAGCACGGCTTCTTCCAGTGTGGCCTTAAAGGCCTCGACGAGGCGGTGAGGTAGGTTGCGCACGAAGCCGACGGTGTCGGTAAGAAGCAGTGGTTGGCCATCGGGCAGTTCAATGCGCCGCGTTGTGGTATCGAGTGTGGCGAACAGCATGTCCTTGGCGAGCACATCTGAACCTGAGAGTTTGTTGAGCAGGGTCGATTTTCCGGAGTTGGTGTATCCGACGATGGCGGCGTGAGCCGTGCCGAGTTTTTCACGCTCCTTGCGCTGAGTCTTACGCTGGCTGCGAACATCTTCGAGCTCACGTTTGAGGCGATCGATGCGTTGGTAGGCGAGTCGGCGGTCCACCTCAATTTGTTTTTCACCCATGCCGCGGTTGGCACCGCCGCCGCCACCACTGCCACCACCCGAGCCACCGCCCTCACGGTCAAGGTGTCCCCACATGCGTGCCATGCGCGGCAGGGCGTATTGCATGCGTGCGAGGTCAACCTGGATGCGTGCTTCACGGGTTTGTGCGCGTTTGTTAAAAATATCGAGGATGACTTCTTCGCGGTCGATCACTGCTGCGTCGCCCAATTTTTCCCAAGATCTTTGTTGCGATGGTGAGAGACCATTGTCAAAAATGATGACATCGCACTCAAAGGCTTTCGCGAGATCAACGATTTCTTGGGCTTTACCCGTGCCGCAAAGGAATTGCTTGTGGAGAGCCCGGCTGCGGTAAAATACCGTGTGCACAATGTTAATGCCTAGGGTCTCTACGAGCTCGTGCAATTCTTCTAACAGCGATTCTGCTTCCACTTCTTCGCGAGGATCAAAATAAATGCCGACGAGCATCGCGCGCTCGACCATTTCAGGGCGTTCTCTAACTTCAAACATGTGCTGTGGAGAGCTTTACCACGGAATTCTGATGAATGCTATGGAAAAAATGAATGCAGAAGCAGTTGCGGGATGGGTAAAAATATCGCGCTCTAATTATTTACTGACAATCACCGCTCCCTCGATGAATCATCGAATTCGATGGCTCCTGAGTTTAGGGTTTCCAGCGAGGTTTCCACTCGGGGAGTGGTGTGCGAGCTTGGCGGAGATATCGATCAATCGCTGCGCATACATCTGGGTGCATACTTGCCACGTTGGTTGATTCCGCTGGGTCGTTTTGTTGGTCGTAGAGAACAATGGGGGCATCTGCACCCCCACTGCGCATGCCTTTCCAACGTCCTTGGTAGAGGGCGGCTTGTTGAAACCCACCTTCGTGAAATTCCCAGTAGAGAAAATCGTGGTTGGCTTGTTTCTTGCCGCGGAGTGTAGGTGCGATGCTGATGCCGTCTGTTGGCTTGTCAGGCTTCTTACCGGCGAGCTCAGTTGCCGTGGGTAGCCAATCGGCAAAAGAACCAACGTGGTCGCTGATACTCGCGGCTTTTACCGTGCCTGGCCACCAAGCGATGAAGGGGATGCGAATGCCGCCATCCGCGAGGCTGCGTTTGATGCCGCGATAGGGACCGCTTGGTTGGAAGCGCTCGAGGTGATGTCTGCTTTCGTTGTGAGGCCCATTATCGCTCGTGAAAATCACAAGGGTATTTTCTGCGAGGCCGAGGGCGCGAAGTTTTTCGAGCATTTTGCCAACGTATGCATCGAGCCGGCTAATCATCGCCGCGTGACCACGATCCTGAGCGGGCCATGGTTTTTTCGCATACTGTCCGTAATCGGGCACATGAGCGCCGTCACTGAGGACGCGGGCGCGCTCATTGTTTGCATGCGGTGTGACCATGCTCCAATAGAGAAAAAAGGGCTGTTTCTGGTTTTTTTCGACAAACTGCAAGGCGCGTTCCGCGAGCAGGTCATCTGCAAACTCGACAGCCTTTATCGCATAACCACTGCCACCTTGGCCAACGTGCGTGACCACATTCGGCAGCGATATTTTTTCCTCCTGATCCCAGAGGAAGTCAGGAAAATGATTGTGCGCATGTTGGTGATTGAGGTAACCAAAAAATTCATCGAATCCCTGTGCTGCAGGCAATCCAGACTCAGCACCACAATACTCGCCGAGTCCCCACTTTCCGAGAACTGCGGTGCGATATCCCACGCTTTTGAGGAGCTTAGCAACACTGGGATCCTCGGGCAGCAATCGGATTTTTTTCGGATCACCATTGCCACGAATCCTTGTATGCCCCTGATGCTGACCTGTCATCAACACACTGCGCGAGGGCGCGCAGACCGTGGCGCCGGAATAATAATGAGTGAAGCGCATGCCTTCTTGGGCCATGCGGTCGATGTGCGGAGTGGCGATAATTTTTTGTCCGTAACAGCCTAACTCACCATAGCCAAGGTCATCGGCCATGATCCAGATCAAATTCGGCGGTGTAGCAGCGTGGAGCGAAAGACTCGACAGTAAGGCAAAAAGCATGATCTTCATGGTAAGGGAGAAGCACTATGTTAGCTGACGGGCTCTGTGAAAAATGGATTATTCGCACGCTCTTGAGCTACGGTAGTGGCGGGGCCGTGTCCGGGCAGGAGGATGGTATCACCAGGGAGTGATAAGACGTGATGGTGCAGGTTACGCAGGGCCATTTCGTAGGTAAAGGAATCAGGGCAGCCGCCGATGGAACCCGCAAAAAGAGCATCTCCCACGACGCATAGCGGCTTCGATAAACCCTCAATGAGATAGCCATAGGATGGGAGGCAATGTCCGGCGAGGTCGAGACACTTGATCTTCAGATTGCCGAGGGTAATGCTGGAACCGAGGGGCAGTGAATGTTGCTTTTGTGTGAGTGATCGCAACGCGGAGATGCCGCCAACATGATCGCGATGGTCGTGTGTGAGGAAAAGTTGCAGGTCTGCGGCACCGATTTGATTCAGCAGTGCTCGTGCATCATTCTCGCCGTAGCCTGTATCAAAGAGCAAGGTCTGATCTTCATCGCGGATCAGCCAGGCATTGACGATGTCGTTCTCAAAGGGGAGTTGAAGCCGACTCACGGAAGTAAGATGTGGAACTTCTGGTCGGTAGTGAGAATGATGACGCAAAGCTGCAGGCGACAGTTGCCATGCGGCAGCTAGGTTTTCCGCTTGCTTACTCCATTCTCCCGCCAAAATGGCATCCCACTCGGCAGCCGAGACTCCCCATCGCGTTTGAAGATCCGCAACGCTGAGTTCATGCCCGCGCAGGGCCTTTCTCCAGACGTAATGAAGATCGTCTTCGAGCGGTATCGCCGCGGCGAGACGTGTAAGTTTTCCCGATGAGGAAGTGGACATCACTTAACGGTGAAGTTGCGACCTTTGCCTGATGTCCAGGCATTTTTGAGGCTAGCGTAGAGTGCTTCGAGATCCTGCAACTGCATGACGCGGAATTCCACGGTGTGTGCATGAGTGGTGGCTGGATACGATTTTTGTACCAATTCGTGAAGCTTGGAGCCCGTGCGCGCGGCGTTGTTGTCGAGCACTTCCTTGGCGCGGTCAACGATCTTGGTGGCGGCATTGGCGGCTACTGCTTCGCTTGCGGGCACGACGTGGTAGATGCGGGTAAGTGATTGACCGCCAAGGGTATCGATCACGACCTCAGTGCATAGCAGGCCGCCATCGAGTAAAAACTGGGTTTTGCTAATAGCGCCGATGCGATCCACGGCGACCATGATTTCGCCGCCATTGATGTTACCTTGCCAGAAACGATTGTTACCGTTGCTTTCGAGCTCCTTAACACGTGCCTCGAGTTCGTCTTCCTTTTGGGTAGCGTCTTGATTGGTTTGATTGTTATTGTTATTTTCGTTTTGACCTTGAGCGAGCAAAGAAAAGGTCGTGCAGAGGAAAAAGCAGAGGCTGAGTGTTTTCATGATGCGCAACAATGGCACAATGGGCGGACGCTGACCAGTGCGGAATGAATAAATTTTTTCACCTCGGAATTTCGCGATTGCATTCGCGCGGGCACCCATTATCCTGTCATACGTGGTTCGTTTTCGCCCCAATGTAGCAGCTTTGTTTCTTCGGCCTGAAGGGCATCTTCTGGTTTGTGAGCGTTCTACATTTAAGGGGGCATGGCAATTTCCGCAAGGCGGAGTGGATCCGGGTGAATCACTTGAGCAGGCGCTGGCCAGGGAGGTTCGCGAAGAGATTGGACTTTTGCCAGAGCACTACGAGGTCCTGCGCAAGGCTGATGGATACCGCTACATTTACCCGCCGGAAGTTCGATTGAAAAAACGCAAAAAGCATGGGTTTCATGGGCAAGAGCAGACCTACTTTCTGTGCATGCTCAATGCTGGTGCGCCTCAAGTGAATGTAAACCAGCGGCCGCGCGAGTTTTCTGCTTATCGTTGGATCTTGCCGACGGAGTTTGAGCTTGAGTGGCTGCCGGAATTCAAGCGTGAGGTGTATAGACAGGTGATGAAGGACTTTTTCGACGTAAACCTTTAAGGCTTAGATTGTCAACAGTGCAAAATGCTTCCGATTGATGAAGGATTTCCATCCTTTGTGACACCTTGGTCACAGAATTTTCAGTTGCAAGTGAGTTGTTTTAGTATTCACATAGTGCTGGCATTAAACTTGCTGCATTGTGTCCACATACGACATGCTAGTCAATCACTCCAATCCCCAGTGGCTACGATGGTATCACAGGCGTTTTGCTGGTGAGGTTCGAGGTTTTTCGTTGACGGAACTGATGGTGGTGATGGTGATTTTGGCGGCATTGTTGGTAGCAGCGGCTCCGATTTTTATGAAATCGAGCACGAAGGCGCGGCAGGCATCGCGAGAGCTGCTGAAGGGGCATTTGAATCGAGCACGCTCTCATGCCATTGCTACGCAGCAGGCCACGGCAGTACTTTTTGCTAATTATAACACTGGCCCAGAGGCGGGAGGCAAGATGCTCGGCATTGCGGAAATGAAATGGGAAGATGACCCGAATGATGCGCAACCGGGAGCCTATGAAGTGAAGTCGGTTTTGCAGCGTTGGGAAAAACTACCTGGCTCGATGATGGTGATGGATCAATCCAGTGTCGGTCATCATAAACCATCGATCATGGATGTAGATGAAAATTTTCGCGTCCGCCTGAATCGCAAGGATGTTGATGCGAGAGCGATCATTTTTTCGCCATCGGGGCAAATCGTAGCTCCGGTAGATCAGGCGATCGAGATTTTACTAGGTGCGGGAAATTTGACAAATGGGCAGGTCACCGCTACCGAGAAAAACGGCGGCAAGATCTCGTATGATCGCTTGCAGATCAATCGCCTTACGGGGCGCGCCCGACAGACATTAGCCGAATGAGAATTAGCTCGCCATCACCCCGACGCAAACACCGCGGTCTCACCTTGATGGAGGCTGTGATCGCGATTGGCATTGTTGCGGTGGCGGTACCCTTGATCTTGGCGGCGACATCGGCGGCATCAAGGTCACGCATCAATTCGGAGGCTGACACCCGCGCTGCATGGATCGCGAAAGAAACACAACGGCAGTTGACCGATGCCTGGCGCGATCTGCCTGCTACGTATTTCTCGACAAAACCAGCTTTTCCGGCATTTTCCTCTGAAGCAGAACCACTGGTCTTGTTATTCAATCAATCGGCAGGCTTGATCGGTCCCGGCAATGCCGAAGTCCATGCGAGTGGCTCTAGCAATCCAGAAGCATACTACATGGTCACGATGTATGGTGAGGCAGCGATCCCCAGCACTGCAGATCAGGCCGATAACACGCTTTCCAAAGTCTTCATTTCTGTCGAGCACAATGCGAAATCCCCACGCTCGAAGCGTAATAGCAATCCATTTCTCGTGTTGATCCCTCGTCAGACCGCACCATGATTGTCCATCTTTCATCAAATGCTTTCCCCACTGCGCGACGCTTACTTTGGCGCCGGGGTTTCACTGTGGTGGAGCTCATGACCGCTATGGTTGTGACATCGATGTTGATGATCGCGCTGTTTTCCCTCGTCGGACAATCGAGCACCAACTACCGTCTCTCTCATCGAAAAGTCAACACACTCGCAGATACGCGGGCGTTTTTGCATTTCCTGCAAAATGATCTATCCTCGCGCATCAGCGATACACGGTTTTTCTATCGCGAGACCAGCGCTGGTTTTGTCGAATTCGCCTTCACCCGCACCCGAAGTGCAGACGAAGATACGAGCAAAGGGGATTTGGCGACGACGATCTATTATGTAGCTGTCACCGAAGACGATGCTCGTCATGAATCACCGAAAATTTTTCGCCGCACCCTGAGTGTCGAGGAGACGCAGAAACTGCTCGCACAGGGGGAAGCAGCTCCATTTCCCACCTACGATGCCAACGTCGACGAACCATTAGTGTACAACGTTGTGAGCTTCATGATCAAGCCTTCTTCCCGTAATCCGCTAGGTAATTGGCGCGAATGGACGGCCAAAGACCCCAAGGCACCTGAGCGCTTGCAACTCACTCTAGATCTTATCGACGATACTACCGCGCAACGCTTCGCAAGCAAGGATGATTGGGTCAGCGTTAGCGCCAGCACGGATCCCAAACAACGTGAGGCCATACGCAGTTTCACTCATAACATCTCCCTCACTCCATGAACATCTCCTCTCATGCGGCTCGGAAAAAACGGCGCCCGCAACGCGGATTCGCCCTCCTGATGAGCGTTCTTGCCGTCGCTGGACTAATGGTCATGCTCATTGGATTGTTGTCCATGTTAACGCTAGAACGCAAAACGGCGCGTTCATACTCGGATGCCGCGCGCGCCGATATGGCATTGCAAAGTGGTCTGGCCGAAGCCATCGGCACCATCAGCCCAATTGCCAATCGCGACGACACTCTGGTTTTCCGCATAGAAGATCCTACAGTAGCGCTAGATAATGCTAGCGCTGACAGCAAAGTCCTGCCGCCCCAGCATTTTTTCACTTTTGGAGCGCAGTATGATACGCAGAAAAAAGCATGGCGCATGTCTCCCTTCGCAAGCGGCTTCAAGCAACTCACTGGGGGCAGTAATGTTCCTAACACAAGCCTTATCAAAGAAGCCATCAACGGCTACGATGCCACTGAAATCGCTGGCGTAGGTCGTGGAAATGTTGCGGTTCCCCGAGCGAGTTGGGTCGTCATGGGCAAAAAAGATGACCCTTTCACTATGCGCTATGCTTGGTGGGCAGAAGACCTCTCTGGCCGCATCGATGGGGTCAATGCAGGCTCTGAGGTGAGGCAATTGGGCCTCGATGCACGCGAACTTGGCCTCTTCACCATCTTCAATCCGACGGCAGAAAAAGATGGCGCAGGACCAGAAGATGCACTCATCACCCAACGCGCGAATCTCCGCAGCCCTGCCAGCGTGAGGCAATTCCTTACCGAAGAGAACGCGAAACTCATTGAACCCTTCCTCACTTACGATCTCCCGCGCGAGGTCATCGCCGCGCCGCTCATCCCCCATGGATTTGGTTACCCCGATGCCGGGAAAAAAGCACTGCCGCTCGATCAGTTAGTATCCAACCGCAACATCGAGGAAATCGCAAGCCACATCGATCGCAACTTGCCCGATTTCACTCTGCGCAGAGGCGGCTTGTTGGCCACGGAAAATTATACCAAAACCATCGCTGCGAGCATTATCGATTATGTCGATGTGGACACCAATCCCACCCTGGGTCTGGGCTACCGCGGCATCGATAGCTACCCTTTTGTCAACGAGCTCTTCGATCTCTATGAATGGACAGGCACGAGCAATGGGCAAGTCACCATACGCGTGACCACCTTTGTCGAGCTATGGAATCCTTCAAACATCAGCATTAGTGGAGAATTTCAGTTAGAAAATGACAATCGTCATAGCATCAAGATCCCACCAGCAGCCACGGCCAATTTCACCAGCGTCACGCATCCTCTCTTTAAAGTGACGATTCCAGCCAATGCATTCATTGTGCGCAATTGCGGCTTTAAGGATTACAATTTTCCCGTAGGAGCCTTTCCTCCGAGTTCATTGGAATTCCCCACCGAAACCAAGAATAGCACTTACCGATTGAAATGGAATGCCCAGCAAGTCGATTGGGCGCGCGGCGGTGTGACGCGCACTACAGGCACGCTTCAAGCAGGGTCTACCAAAGCCAAATGGAAGGGAAATGCCTCTCCTGCTCACGATCACAGCATCGGTCAACACGGCGACCCGCGCGCTTCGCATTACATCAATGTGCCGATTTTTCCTAACAATTACGATGCAAATAGTAATTGGGGTGGTCGTGCGCTGAAGGCGAACATATCGAATCAAAATTATCGCGAGGTAAAAATCACTCGTTGGCCTGATCGCGGTTCTGAGTCGAAGACTGGAGTTGTTCCCGGTAGTGACACCAAGCTTCCTACGACCTTGGCATTTCCCGTTACCCAGACTTCGATGGCTCCTGCCTTTATTGCGAATCGTCCATTCATCTCAACGGCCGAGTTAGGAAATATTTTTGATCCCGCCCAATGGACCATGATTGAGAACACCAGCGGCACTGCCTCAGCTGGTTCAGGTGGTGGATTTTCGTTAGCAATTGGTCGCCCTGAATTTGCTAAATTTGACCGAGAGGGTCAGCGCGCTGCGCAGTTGTTAGATTTGTTTGCCTTGAGTAATACCAGCACTTCACAACGCAATACTCGCATTTCCAAAATCAATATCAACTCGGCACCTCGTGAGGTTCTCCGCACTTTAGTGGCAGGTCAACCCCTGGTCAACGACCCCGTGCAGTCAACGCTCTATCCGCCCAAGGACCAAAGCATCGGTGATCGCTTCGCGGATGCCGTCATCGCGACACGTCAGCATACGCCCTTGCGAAGCCTTTCCGATCTGAATCTCATTCGCAAGAATCCGCTTGCTGCGCGCAATTACACCACGCCCGATCGCGATTCCGAGCCGTTTTTTGGTAGTCGTGAGCAATACCCAGTAAATGCTCGTCCACCCGATACTTGGGATGATGCAGGTCGCGAGGAACTTTTCCAACGCGTGGCTAACATGGTTACATTCCAGAGCAAAACCTACCGCATCATCGTGGCTGGGCAGGTCTTAGATCGTGCGGGAAAAATCATCGGCCAGCGCACGCGTGAGATCACACTGCGTTTCGAGCCAAAGCGTGATGCCGAGGGCCTGATTGACACGAATCAGCCCTTCGTCATCCGTACACTGGGTGAGCGGAGTTTGTAAAAAACCTCAGCGTCCGGGGCGGATGATCTCATTGCGATCATTCAACACCACTTTACGAGCGACGACGGGAGTCTCGGACAAACCAAATGCCATGATCGCGACGCGTTCGCCTTTTTTGATGCGATGGGCAGCTCCACCATTGATGATGATGTGGCCAGTGCCTGCAGGCCCCGGTTGCGCATACGTTTCGAGCCGATTTCCGGTGCTGATCGAGGCGACGAGTACCTTTTCACCTTCCCAAAGTCCGACAGCTTCCATCAGGTCGGTAGGAATTTCGATGCTGCCCTCATACTCCACATCGGCTTCGGTGATCATGGCGCGGTGAAGTTTGGATTTCAGAACTTGGTGTAACACGCGCCAAGGGAAGCGCGGAGCGTGCGCGAGGTCAAGCTTTCGCTGTAAAATTCTCGAAGACGAGTAGTGGATCGAGGCATGATGCGCTGGAGTTAATCCGGTGAACCGTCTGGTCTACGAATTATTGTTGTGTATGTTGGCTCCCATGTTAAGGTGCATTTCACACGCAAATATTATGTCTGTAAGCCTCCACCCCTATTTCAAAGCTCATGCGGGAAAGCGTGAAGCATGTCTCGCGTTGTTGCCTGCATTTGTCGCCGCCACGCAGCCTGATACGAATTGCCTCTACTACGAGTTCACCACGCACGATGACGAAATCTTTTGCCGTGAGGCCTACGTAGGTGGAGCAGCGGCACTCGCTCACTTGACTGGCGTAGGACCACTACTGGAGCAAATGCTAGCGCTGGCGGATTTGACACGCTTGGAAATTCATGGACCTACCGAGGAGCTGGAGTTGATGAAACCGACGCTCGCAGGCCTGAATCCATCTTGGTTTGTCACCGCTTGTGGCGTGACGCGTACGAGTGTGGGCTGAGCGCCCCACTAGCATAGAGCAATCGCGGCATCCTTGCATCAATCCAGCTCTGCGTTCTGTGATAGCTCACGGGATGCAGATTGGATGCTCGTTGCTTTTTCAAGCTACGATCGTTTGCTCGCGGTCGGGACCGACACCCACGAAGGCTACCGGTGCATCGCAGAGTTCGGCGAAGCGCGTGAGATAGGCTTTGGCGTTGGCGGGAAGCTCGTCGTAGTTGCGGCAGGCTGTGGTATCGACTTTCCAGCCGGGCAGCTCTTCGTAAATTGGCACGGCACGATCCCAGGC
>Ga0209444_10000582_pt1 | contig 20161 bp, 49 predicted proteins | sample LauGreFaBDMM15DN_2_FD_188215 | JGI IMG/M metagenome (GOLD analysis project Ga0209444, IMG submission 188215) | Freshwater lake microbial communities from Lake Michigan, USA - Fa13.BD.MM15.DN (SPAdes) (version 2) | ecosystem: Environmental > Aquatic > Freshwater > Lake | place: Lake Michigan... | reverse complement strand
CTATATGATTGAAGTGTTGCAAAAGCTTAAGACTGAACGAGCTAAACAAGCAGATAAGCTTCTGAAGAAGATCTCCAAAAAGTAATTGACTTGTCCCAATCAATCCCTGAATATAGATCCTGTAATGAAAACCAAACTATCCACTGAACAACTCGAACAGCTCGACAACCTCATTTCACAAACTATTCTTCCAGCACTTTGCGAAGACGTTTGTGTTGATCCAGACATGAGTGACATGGTAGAAGATCATCCTTGTTTTAATGACACCTACGAAGATCGCATGAATGATCTTTACGTAGAAGCACTTAACTATCTTAAAAACAACCTCCACTAATAGAAAGAATTATATGGGAACATCAGCTATTGTCAATCAAGGAAACATTTCCTTTGCCACTGCAGAATCTGCAAGAGAAGCATTTAAGTCTATTGAAAAATGGGTCACGAATGCTTTGTCTGGAAATCTTCCTAAAGAGCAGAACGGAGACTACAATATCCACAACGTAGACTACGAGAACGGAGCAAACTTTATTACGTTCAAAGCATACTCAAGTCGTTATCAGAACCTGGAATGGCAAATGGAGACTTTTTGTGACTTCTGCAAACAACTGAAAGACATTGAGTACTTTGATGCTTCTGTCTGGATCCAATCAGATGATTCAATTTTTTGGGATGCATCTGAAGAAAAAGATCTTGAACTGTCCGAAGCCAGCCTCTAATATCAATACTGTAATGATTACTACTACATATAAAGACGCAGACGCAGCATGGGAAGCAGGCAACGAATGGGTGCAGGCTACTCGCCGATGGGAGAAATTGGACTACCTGATGGAAACAGCTACACCAGAATTCAAAGACACTATCCTTAACGAGCTTGTCAAGTTCATGCCAGAAAATGACTTCGACGAGTTCTTCGATCATCTTCGACGCAACTGGGATATCAAGACTCCTCCGGAGCTTGACTACGCGATGAATTCCTAATTGACCTGTCCACCATCAACCTCTAATATCAATCCTGTTATGAAAGCAACCAACACATACAACGACACCACGACCAGCCACTACTTCAACGTTGAGCATGAGGGCAAAGAGTACGCTGTGACAATGTACATGAACATGAACGGAAAGTTCATCGACGAGAACATCACTCATCTTGGAGAAGAGATTGGATACGAAGGAGAAGAGGGACAGATTCGCGAGGACATCGTGAATTATCTTGACGAGAATTGGGACGATCTGGTGAGGCTTTAGAAAAGACTCGACCTGTCTACAAACAACCTCTAATATCAATTCTATGACATACAAAGAACTACTCGAACAACTCCAACAGCTTCCACAAGAACGTCTCGAAGACACAGTCACTGTACATGATCCTTATCAAGATGAAATGGTTGCAGTGGTCTATACAGAAACAGCAGAAGAAGATGATTGTGATGTCCTGGATCCAGGTCACTTTTATCTCGTACTAAAAGCTTGAGCTGTCCACCATCAACCTCTAATATAAATCCTGTAATGATTAAAACATCCACACTCCACACAATCAACGCAACCGAAGAGCAACTCAAAAAGAATCTTTATTCTTCTTACGTAGACATCCTTACTGATGGACTTAAAGAAGATACTGTCGAATTCTTTGAACATGACGCACATAGGCTTAGTGAGGCAATTCAAACTGTTGACAAACATGGGTTTGCAAGTTTGTTTAAGGAAGGTTACACTATGATGCTTCTTAATACTGAAGACTTTGACTTTGTCGATCGTTGGTTTAATAAGGTAGGAAATGGCAGTGAGAGCTTGCAAGTAGTTGTTACTAAATCCAACGGAAGTGTTGAGATTATTTTGCAAGAAGATCTCAGCTATTGAGATTGACCTGTCCACCATCAACCTCTAATATAAATCCTGTTATGATTCTTAACTTATTCCCACATCTCAAAGGCCACAAAGTGCTCCACGGTTCTCCTGGTTATGAAAATCAGGAAGTGATCAAGTCTATTCGGACTGATCGTATCAAGAAGTCCTTCATTACGTTAGAGTTTGAAAGCGGACACTTCACATTCATTTCCAAAGAAGACTTTGACAAGTTCCTGGAAGATGGTGATGTGGGGTTTGTTAGAGCTGGAGGCTTTTATGCTTTCGAAAATTTGATTGACTTGTCCACAGCTAATATCTAATATCAATCCTGTTATGACAACTACTACATACGGAACTGACTGGAACAATATCGACATGCACTCTCCCTACGAGACGAGTTTGAACCTTATTGAGAACCTGACCTTCGACACTCTGCTGCTGGAGATCCAATGCAACTGCAGGACGATCAACGAGCAGACTATCACTGCTCAGTTTGAAGAGGACTTGCGGTCGAGGATTGAGTCTGCACGGGAGATCCTCCAAGCGAACCTTGAGAGCATCATCCGTAAAGCCAAGCTAATTCGAGCTTCTCGTTGACTTGTCCTACATCTGACATTAAGGTCTTATCTGTAATGAATGCTACTAAATCTAAATTCGAAGTTGGTGACTTGGTTTATATCCCTAGTCAAGACCCCAAAGCAAATACGATTTGGACTATTGACAAGATCCGTAAAGGAGAAGTAGATCTTTATCACCCCGTGAAACAAGAACTGACTGTAGGTCTGGACGAAATTGCTGATTGTCCCTTTTAATATGAAGATCAATCCTGTTATGAACAAGACAACAATTCAATTCAACGAAGAGGTCTGCACTCTTGAATACGATCGTACGGTTGAGCCTCAAAGATCTAAACAAAAGCATACTATTTTGTATGTTTCAAATCCTTATAGTCCAGAGGATCTCAACTGGAATGGAATCACAAAAGAACCAGATCGTTCTGTAAAAGGAGATAATCCTGCACTCGATAAAGCCTGGAGGAAATATAATAAGGCTGAACTAGAGATGCAGAGAATTATTATCGATCGAGCTGTTGAAGCTGGCATTCTTGATGTTTCTCTTATAGATAAGTTTAGTTGGTCTCGGAAAGCCGGATGTTCGTGCGGATGCTCTCCTGGCTGGAAGACACGCGACTATGGTAAGCAGTCGATTTGGCTGACCGTCAAATCTCCTTCAAAGGAACAAGAAAAAGAATTGCAGAAACAAAAATATGCTTCTGAGAGAGAGGCTAAAACTCTTGCATCTGTAGTAATTTGAGGTAAGCTCTGTTCAAACAACAAAACGATTTATACGCGGTTTTAGAGCCAGCAATCGCGATGTTTGTGCACGAGGAAAAAAAGCCTTTTTAAAAACAAATAGTTGACTTGTCCTTCAAGATTTTGGATAGTCTTTTGTAGATGAGAGCGGCTCGGTCTCATAAGTGGGTTGATCGCCATGAAAGAGAGGGACCGAAGTAACACTCCCGGATGTAATGACGCAGGCCCCTCATCTAAATTAGTATGCCTTGTAACCTCAATCGGTAAGAGGTCCCGTAGTAACATTCGGTGCGTGCTGGTTCGAGTCCAGCCTTGGCAGAAGCAAGATGTGTAGCTCAGTCGGTAGAGCAGCAACTCCCTCGTAAAAGCCTTTAAAAGCTTTTCCGGTAAAGGACCGTAATGCTGGGAGATAAAGCAAGCCGTTGGTTCGAATCCAACCACTTCTTCCAATTTCTTATTGACCTGTCCCAAGTCCTGACCTGAATATAGACAATATGACCACCAATAGAATCAATCAAGCAATCAAGCATCTCGGCCTGGAGATTGTTAGGGGACATGGATATCAGTACTTCTGCGACCTGGATACAGGAGCCCAAGTTGGAGAGAGTGTGATAATCTGCTACCTGAATCATTGTACCCTTCAGGAATGGGTGCAATACGCAAAGAATGCAAAAGCAGTTGACCTGTCCTTATCCACCGTCTAATATCAATTCTGTTATGACATTTAAAATAAACGACGATAATACCTCTGTAAACGGAACCTCCCATCAAGGATACCTGACGACGACTTATGATGCACTTGTAGCTCGACTGGGAAATCCTATGAAAGGTTCCGATGACCATAAGACAACAGCTGAGTGGTGTCTCGAGTTTGAAGAAGGTACAGTAGCTACAATTTATGATTGGAAGCTTTCATCTACACCAAAGAATCTATATGACTGGCACATTGGAGGAAAGTCTTACGGTGCTTTAGATAAAGTCGAAGAAGCTTTGGGGATTCAAACTCGGATCAGTAAATTTTGAAATGAAAAAATACTACATTCAAGACAAAGAGGTATCAGCTCTAGAAAAAATCCAACACAAGCTTAAACAGCTTAACGAAGCACTGGAGCTTGTTGAAGAAGTATCAGATCGCTGCGCTTGGGCAGACGACTTTGCTAATTATGGATCCATTCGCGAGGCTCTTGATCCAGTTTATTCAGCAGCAGAACATGCAAGGGAAGAGATCGAAGAACAGATTAACGACATCGAAAGTTGGATTGAAGATATGAAAGAGAAGAAGCTCGGTGCAGAAGCTAAAGTTGAACAAGAGTTTGAACGCACCATTCAATACGCTTTATCATGAACAATGCTGTAGAAGAGATAACAAAGCTAACAGAAGAGTGGTACAAACTAATTGGTGGAGATCATCACAAAGACCGAGATTGCCATTGGTACATTGAGACTAAATGGAGTTATGGAGATCATCCAAAATATATAGTCCGACATTATGGATACATTCTCGATGAAGTACAAATCGAGTCTAGTACATATGACCAAGCACTGATTTGTCTGAAAGCCACGCTTGAGGAATCAATCGAATGTGAGAAAAAGGTGAAAGATCAAATCGATTTTATATAAAAATGTTGTGATGTCCTAGTCAGTACTGTAATATGAATACTGTTATGAATAAGAACACAATCATCAATGACTATCTAGAAGCACTGACCGAACGAGCTGAAATGGCTGGAGACGGCCGGCTTGAATATGTTATGGGTTTCCTGCAAGGATCACTCAAGACTCTCAAACTTGAAACCTATGAGCTTGAAGTGCTTCAACGAGATACAGTCAACCTTCGTAAACTTATTGCTGGAAAGTAATCCCATGACAAAACAACAAAACACCATCAATCTTGTCCGATCAATTATGCGAGCAAGCGGCAAGACACAAGTCTGGAACAACAAGTACGATGACGGACTTCGTACGGTGAAGTGCTATAGGGACAAATGTCCTCATGGAAGTTCGATTCCATGTGTAGACACTATGCTGAAAAACGTCCTGACTCAGACTCTGACAAAGCTTCGCATTAAGCACGAGATTAAACTCACAGAGCCTTCGAGCGATCCTTTCAATCCAGGTACGGGAGGATTCATTGTCAAACTCCCAGCAGAAGATTAAAACGTATTTGAAAAACACACTTTTAGTTTGTTTTTCAAATATGAAAAGTTGACCTGTCCGCGACCTTACTAGAGAATAATAACTGTTATGAATACTACCAACTACGCAAATCAAATCGTCACCAACCTTGAAGCTAAGGGTTATTCTAAAGACATGGTCATTGGATACCTTGAAGGAATAATCAACGGTCTTCGCTATCTGGAGAACAAGAAAGTGGAAGAGTATCTTGCACGCACAGTAAAGGAGACTCAACCCTAATGAAATTCTTCCGAAACTGGTTCCGTATCTGGGACTTCATCGATAGCAAAATATCTTATCTAAAACTTAAATGAAACAATTAATCCTCCTAACAATCCTTGTCAGTGCAACTGGTTGTGCTTCAGTGAAGCAAGCAGAAACAGATTTCCAGAACTTCAGAAAGACAATTAAACTCAATGCAGGCCAAACAGTAGTACATCAATATAGTTACTTTTAAAATGAAAAAGACCATCACAACCATCTTGTCAGTCCTCTTCCCTTTCCGAGAATACAATGATCGTCCTTCGGTCTTTATTCAGTCTACATGGATTGAGAAAATTATGACAACTCCTCAAGTGAAGGACTATTTGTGGACTGCTAAATAAAAAACTGTCGGGCTTGTAGCTTAACGGTTAAAGCAGCCGGCTCATAACCGGTCGACGAGGGTTCAACTCCCTACTGGCCCATACTTTCATTACACGCGGGAACTGCGAAGTGCCTTTCATAACACTTGGGAGTCGCTGGAATCTAAAGCCAGCGACTTTCTTGTTGTTCTGTCCAATAAATATAGAGAGGCTGTCTTTGTTATGAAAAAGATTCTTACAAACTTCGACTGTTACAAACTAATCCGTAAACCAACTCCAAAACCTTCCATACGTATGAAGTCAAAGAAAGACTATAAACGTTCGCTGTGGAAGAAGCTGCTTGATTGATATGCATCCAGACCTAGAAGATTACACTCCCTGGGCAGACGAACTTGAGCACGACGAGGAGCCAAGACGTTCTATCCGAATAGCTCCTAATGTTCTCTCTGAAGAAGAAGAGGAACTTTCTCTCTGGGTTTCTCTCTAGACGTTTCTCTCTACGAAGGGGGAAACAGCTCATCAATGGTTTACAGAAACCAGAGCTTGATGACTAAATTAGCAACACAACTTTTGGATAGGTCAACAATAAAGAAAAGAGTTGATCTCTCCACCTCGGCCTTGTATGCTCTTATCTGTAATGAACACCACATACTCAACACTTATCTGTATTCTTGAAGGTCACTGTAAATGTGTTGGGATTGTGAATTAACTTGACTTGTCCAAATAAATTCTCGAGAATAAAGACTGTAATGAATAAAACATACAACATCAATCAACAAAATGTACTCGAACTTCTCAACTCTCGTTGCAAGAAAGTCGAGTTGCTTGACAATAAAGAGAACATGAATCTGCTTCCAGATACGTACATCTGTCTGCTTGAAGATCAAAAGACTATAGAAGTTACTTTCTCTTCAGAAGAAGACAAAGTTTGCGTCGACTTTTATCAGACAAACGAAGAGTGTAGCAATCAAGAATACTTTGAGACTTACAATCTTGATAACTCGTACATTGACAGAATGTTCAAAATTGTTGCAACTGATACTGCAGAACGTCTTCAGTATGTAACAAATAAAGCTTATGCTGCTCGAGTTTTAGAATTCTTGAAATAGATCTTGAGCTGTCCAAATAAATTCTCGAAGATATTATTGTAATGAATACAACAAATACACAAAAACGTTGGTTGAATCTTGAATCTGAACATGATCAGTCACTTATCAAGTTGAGTTTGATGGATAATGGTGATTGGGAATATAATAGACTTGGTATTGGTAAGACTGATACTGGTTGGTTCTTAGTTGATCTTGACGATACTGGTGAAGATAAACGAGTTATGAATATGTGTAAGAAAGGCATGAATGGATCTAAGATCTTGATTGCTGGAGTGAAACATAACGTGTTTGAAAAGATTGATTGGGGTTATGATGAACGAGATACACATAGAGTTAGGTGTGATGATGATCAAAAACATGACTGGGAAGGTTTTTACAAGGAAGTACTTGTGAATGAATATTTTGACGAAGGAATTGAAGATTAACTGATTTGACAGAGAGTCTCTCTGACTGAAGAGGTTAGAGAGACTCTTTTTTTTTTGTCGACTTGTCCAACTGAATTCTCTATACTCTTATCTGTAATGAATATTGAACTTACATTCCACTCAAACTATAATGGTTGGTCTTCTTCCTTGAATAACACAAGGTTATTAGAAGACCTGACAGACTACTCTTCAACATGTTATGACGAAGATGGAGAGTATGTAGAAGATATTGATATTAACGAGGTTAAGACAATTGTCAGCAAGTACGTCAAGAACGCAGTTGTTGAAGTTGTTGAAGATAGTTTTAGTTCTTGAGCTGTCCAACTGATCTCTCTATACTCTTATCTGTAATGAAAAAAGTACAAATCACACTCGAACTGAACGAAAAAATTGTTAAGAAAATTGAAAAGCTGACTGAAGAGAAGCTTAAAGACTTGCTCGAGAAAGAGATAAATGAGTCAGGTGAAGTCTTTATTGAGATGATGGGTTATGATAATATCTAAGTCTCAGTAGTTTACAAGAGTCTCTCTGACTGAAGAGGTTAGAGAGACTCTTTTTTTTGTTGAGTTGTCCAAGTAAATTCTCGAAGATATTATCTGTAATGAAAAACAAATACACAGTCGTCACTAAAAACAACGAATTCAATCTTATTGAAGTACTTCATGTTGAAGTTGAAAAAATTGAAGAAGCTTTTAAAGTTGCTGTTCAACAAATTGTAGATCAAATGATTACAGATTCTGGTGAACTTGATGAGAAAGAGACACAAGAAGTGTTTGAGAATGAAGAACTTATCTGTATTCTTGAAGGTCATTGTAAATGTGTCGCAATTGTAGGTGAGGAATAAATTTGACTTGTCCACCATCAACCTCTAACATCAATACTGTAATGAATACAACAAACACACAAAACAAAACTGCACAAAACTATCAACTCATCACAATCAACAGGTATGACATTGCTGACTCAGAAGTACATGTTGTCACTGAAGAGTTTATGAAGAAGTGGGTCAAGTTCATGAAGACTCAAACTGAAGCTTCAATTGCTTCTCTCAGAGGTGGTTATAAAGGTTTAGATTCTGAAGAGATGTCTTGGTTGTGGGTCAAGACTGACAAGAAGGTAGATGCTGAGTCTCAAGAGTTTATAGATCAGCACATTGAAGACTTTGAAGAGTTCTTGAATGAAGCAGAATAATCTTGAACTGTCCATCTCAAACCTCTACAATCTTATCTGTAATGAAAAAACAACTACACATAGCAGCATTAACAAGTTATACCGATCAAGTTACTGACATTGTCACAGCAAGTAGTGAAGCTTTACTACTCAAGGAGTTAGAAAAACATTTTTCTAATGAAAGAACTTTCAAGACGAAAAAAGATCTTGAAGAGTATCTTGCTGAGTATGAAGATGATGATGAAACTTGGAAAGTTGAGTTTAAAGTGGTTGATTTAGAATAACTTAACAAGGACAGGTCAAACTTGAAAAAAAGTTTGACCTGTCCATCTCAAACCTCTATAGTCTTCTCTGTAATGAATATCACATCTCAAACAACTCGCCTCTTGTCACAACGAACTGAACTCGTCGCTCTTCTGTCTGAAGCTATTGACGATCTGCGCAACATCGATTGCGACGATCTTGCAAATAGCTTGGAAGAACGAATGAACAATATTCTTGACCTGTCCACAACAAACATCTAATATATAAATCTCATGAAAATACTTGATAACGAGGGTGAACTAATTGTTAACTTAACAGATGTAAAAGATGAGCAACATTTGCAAAGTCTTTTAGATCAAGAGGATACAGAACTAACTGAAGTAATGTATGATACTCCTTACTTTGCAATGAGTTTGAAAGAGTATAAAGAGCATTATGGAGAAGAGTTTGAAACTGTTCAAGATGAACGGGTTTGTACATATGAAGAGTGGATGAGTGAAGTACGACAGTGGGCTCGAGAATGTCTTGAGTAAGAAATAGTTACAAGAGTCTCTCTGACTGAAAAGGTTAGAGAGACTCTTTTTTTGTCGACTTGTCCAACTGAACTCTCTATAGTCTTATCTGTAATGAAAAATAAATCTAAATTCGAAGTTGTCAAAATTGATAAAAAAGTTCGTTCAGCTATCGTTCGTTATCATTCTCAACGAAAAGGGGATGTAGACGTTGAATTATTTTTTCATTTCAACGGAGATATAGACTTCGAAAATTTTGAACGTCTTACTGAAAAGGAATTTCAAGCTTTGAACGACTTTGCTATCTTCGATGAAAAATTGAACGAAGCTTTTCCTTTTAAAGACTAATTTTTTGTCGACTTGTCCAAATAAATTCTCGAAGATCTTATCTGTAATGAAAACCATCCTCAAACAAATACTAAACGACATTAACATCGACAACTCATTCAATCTCAAAAATGTAGATTTGGATGCTCTCAAGGAAGCCGTTAAAGACGAAGGGGTTAACAAAAATTCTGACTACAATGACATCAAAGATACTGTTATAGATCTCTTTGAGACAGTAGGTTACGAAGAATTTGGAATTGTTGATAACGAAAAAGCTCTCAACTAAGTTGACTGTCCATCCCAATTCTCTATAGTCTTCTCTGTAATGAATACACAATACAATCACATCTATCTCACTGACAAGTCTGAACAATACGTCTCCAAAGTTCCAGAAGAAGCTCTAAAGCAGGCTACTGAGGGTTTGGAAATGATTAAAGATGATGGTTTTGTAACCATCTGGGATGGAGAATCTTATCTAGTCTTTGCAATCAAAGCTTGAGCTGTCCACAACAAACCTCTAATATCTTATCTGTAATGAAACAAATACATATTGGAGTTATCACTGAGCCTGGATTATGCGTTGTCAAAGTTGGAGTTACACAAAGTGACTTGTTAGAGAAGTTAGTGTTGTGGTTGAAGTCGTTTTATAATGAAGAGGATTGGAATGATAACGAAATGACATTCAACACGTTACAAGACTTCGAAGACTACGTGTATGAGCGTGAAGAGTTTAATGAAGTTGAGATATTTTTCAAAACAGAAGATCTTGACTTGTCCAACTGAAATCTCTAATATCTTACTTGTAATGAATACTTTGACGAAGGAATTGAAGATTAACTGATTTGACAGAGAGTCTCTTTTTTTTTGTTGAGGTGTCCGTGTCAAGAGCTGATACTCTTATCTATGGTTAACACTACTACTATCACAACTGAACAAATCACTAAAACAATCAACATCTTAAATGAAACTGGTATGTCAGTAGAAGATGTTGGTATTGAATTCAATGAGTTATACAACCTTACAACTCAAGAAGATATAGAGAAGTATTTGGTTGAATATCTTGTTGGTTTTGGTTTGATCAAACTCTCTGAAGATCAACAACTTATCTATAAAGGTTTTGATCTTACTGAATATTATCAAGATGCATACTTCAGATACTTTGAAGATGGTGTAGAATAAACAAGTTATAGAGTTTCTCTCTAGATTAAAAGTTTAGAGAGAAACTCTTTCTCTCTCAAAAGTTTCTCTCTACAACTCTGTCACTCAATCTCTATCAAGGAGTTACAAAAGCAGCGGGCCAACGTTTAGGATTAGCGACTGTTTTCCTGGACAGAACAACAACAATCTTTTTTAAAATAGATCTTGAACTGTCCACAACAAATCTCTAATATCTTATCTGTAATGAATACTACTACTAAACAAATTGTCAAAGGCTATAACTTTACTCCTCAATACAATATCAACAGATATGAAGATGAGATAATTTTTCAAAATTATGTCAAAGAGAACTATGTAGAAGATGTTGATTATCACATGTATATTGGTTATGGTGATAATGTCTTAAATGGTCTTGAGATCTTTAATGCAAAAATGCTTGCGGATGAGAAGTTTATAGAATTGCTTGAAGAGTGTGATTATGAAGATGATGATGATGATGATGAAGAATAATCTTGAACTGTCCATCTCAAACCTCTACAATCTTATCTGTAATGAATAAAAACACTTCAGAAATGCAAAAATTCGAAAAGATTCAAGAAGATCTCCTTCCTATTTTGTCTTACGTTAAAGGCTTTAAATCTCAAATTACAGACAAAAAAACCGAAAAGTTTACTCTTAAAGTAGAAGTTCTAATTGACAGTCTTCGAAGAGAGATAAATGACTTTGTTTTAGGACGATAATAGAATCCTCCATACTCTTATTTGTAATGAATACTACTGACACACACATGCAAGAAGCACTTGAACAACTCAAGTCTGTTCTCACTCCAGATCAAATCACATTCGGACAAGCAGTCTCTGTCTGTTCTGTAATGATTGAGATGGGTCTGCAACGAGCTACTCTTGAGGACGTTACGGACGGCCTCGAGCAAAGGTTCAAAGGGTTACTGGAACGCTCTGAGATCCAGGACGTTGCAGACAATGCTATCACATTCGGACTCAACTGTGGACTGATGGAGTCTGTTGATAGGGAGACCTTTAGTCTCTCTAGTCATGGACTGATGTATGGTAGGGACTGGTTGCGACAGATCCAACAAGCAGCTTGACCTGTCCACTCTTCTCCTCTATACTTCTTCTTAGTGGTCGAACAAGACAGATTCGAAAGAGTCGGGTCAGGCCACAATGAGGCGACGGTCTAACCCTTAAATGCGGAAACAGAGTTGCACAGATGTCTGATAGGAAATGATCAGCGCCACGAGATCTCTATAAAAAAGGGGTTTCCCAACAACCTTTTGCCGGACTAGGGGAAAAGGGGCTCCATGCCCCGTCCTGTAAGCTACATTGAGATGGAGCGACAAAGGCTTACCCTAGTCCAAGGCAAACTCCTTAAGCAACACAATCGTTGACCTATCCTTAAACAAACCCGATACTCTTATCTGTAATGAATAACGACATACAACTCCTCGAGCAAAAGGATAGGAAAGTAGTTCAATCCTATTTTAAACTCAAGCACAATAACAACACTTATACGTTTATAGATTATATCTATACGGACACGAATGAACCCGTTGAGTGTGGAGAGTTCAGCTCAGTCTTTGATGCAACAGGATCTCTTGTAGAAGATGAGGCTTTGAAAGAAATGTTTGGAGTATTTACAGATCAAAGTAGAATTTAATTGATCTGTCTCTCTGAGATTACTGACACTCTATCCATGATGAATATCACCTCGACACTCCTAACAACCAATATCGATAATGAAAATTAATATGTCTGGTCTAACTCTTCTCACAATCCTCTTCGTCGGACTTAAGCTCACCAACTACATCAACTGGTCTTGGTGGTGGGTCCTTTCTCCAACCCTGCTCCAAGTCGGACTAGTCGTCTTGTTCTTGCTCCTTGGATTCGTTTGTGCCTTTGCGAGGGAGATGTATCGCAAGTATTAAGAGGTTTCCTTATGAACAACATCTATGCACAGCGAGCTGAACTAGGCGAAGCACACGGACGCCTCAAGGAACACCAAGACACTCTTTTGGATGTATATGATCCAAAGAATGCTCGACTGAATGCTTTGCTTGCCGAGCTCGTGGGACTGGAACAAGAGCTGGAGAGTCTTGATAGAGAGTTCGAGACTCTCCAGCAAAGAGGTTGACCTGTCCAAAGCAAACTACTAGAATCTCATCTATGAATAAACAAGTTCACGTCGCAGATAACGAGCTTCATGATCAAATTAAAATCTCTTCTGAAGAGACTCGCCCATACGATGGTTGGTCTGGATTTCCGGGTTGTGGAGATGGTCAAGACGACTTGGCCGACTATAACCAAAACGAAGGCTGGGGAGATTGGTAAACCAGAAAGAACAAAATATATGTCACTCGATACAATCCTTCTTCTACTGATCCTGATTGTTCTTATCGTAAGAAGGTAACTATATCCGTCAGCTGCATGCGAGTCTCACAAAGACAATAACAGCTCGCAACAGTCAGCAAAGATTTCATTACAACAAAAAGAGAAGGGATTCCCGGAAACAGGAGTCTCTTCTCTGATTTTCAACAAAACGATTTATACGCGATCCTAGAGCCAAGAATCGCTATGTATTGCCACGAGAGAAACAGAGATGATTTAAACAAAATATCAAATATCCGTTGATGTGTCCACTCTTCTCCTCTATACTTCTTCTCAGTGGTCGAACACGACAGATTCAAAAGAGTCGGGTCAAGCCACAATGAAGCGACGGTCTACTCTCCTTGTGAGAAACAGAGTTGCACAGATGTCTGACAGGAAATGGTCAGCGCCACGAGATCTCTATAAAAAGGAGGTCTTTTCTTGATGTTGCTCGTGGTGTAGCGGTTAGCACTACTCCCTGTGGAGGAGTCAGGGCGAGTTCGAATCTCGTCGAGCAACCAATTCTTGACTTGTCCTACAAAAACCCTGAAAGTAATTCTTGTAATGAAAAAACCACGTGCTCCAAAAGGCTCTGCTAAAAAATTCAAAGCAGTCAAAGGTAAACTTCTGACTGAAGATCAAATTCAGCTGTTCATTGAATTCTATAATGCTCACAAGACAATTCCTGGAAATAAAATCGTTTGTAATGCGACAGGCAACCTGACGACATGCGTTGGTCCTTGGAAAGATAAAAAAATTAAAGAGTACGGAGGTATTGAGAACCTTCTTCGCAACTACAAACGACGTGAAGCTTCACCCAAGAAAAAAACAAACATCACATCAATTCATCAAGAACGAGAGACTGTTGTATATGATTTGCCAGCATTTAAATACGAAAAGATCATAATGACTAGCGAGCAACGTGTTCAATTTCTTGCTCGTGAGACAAAATCAGCTTGTCTTCGGCCAGACATCTATCTGTCGAATGGTCGGCATTGCGAAGGATGTGAGTACGTTAGCATGTGCTTAAGCAGATTGAAAAAACTTCCCAGCTACGCAAAAGCAGCTTAACTGTTGACCTGTCCATAAAAATCAAGGTTAATTACATTATGAAAACATTAGTAGCAACTCTCCTCATCACAGGAGCAACAATGTCAAGTGGCTTTTGCAAGCCTGGAGGTTGGTTTATTGACTTGCTAGATCGAAGCTCAATCAGTATCAATTCTGGATATTCTTGTGGAACCCAGAGACCAGTATACTACCAATCAGCTCCTGTTTACTACGTTCAACCTGCTCCTGTGTATTACACCCCTCGTGTCTATTATGCTCCTCAGCCAAACTTCTATAATCAGCGTTGTGGCTCAGGGTCATCTTTCTACTATCAAGGAAACCGTTTCAACAATCACAGACACTAAACAACAAACACATATGACAATAAACATCACAGACATCAAATACGATCTATACGATCCTGAAACTAATCCGAACGACGACATTCTTCCAGAAGATCTCGACTTGCCGTTGAATATTAAAGTCGAGCAGAAGACACTAGACGAACTGTATGAGGGACAATTTGATGCTAGTCGAGACACAGCCGACCTAATCGTTTGTCGTACTGGCTTTGAAGCAAAAGACTTTAAGTATACAATCGAAAACTAATTGCGCTAATGATCAATTCCCCAAAAGGTTATAGATGGCTTTTCATAGACAACAATGGAGAGACCCGTTCTACGCACAGCAGCCTAGTGAATGTCAATCCTCCAGGACGTGAAGTGTTCTCGTCTGTAGAGGAAGCTGAGCAAGCACTATCAAAATGGATACAAAAGTCTAACTCTCAAGAGAAAGATCAATATAAACTTTTGGAGGTATTCTGACTTGATGGCAATCGAGCACGACAGAGCGACTTGTCTTCCAATAGAAGCATACATCAAGCTTATGAGCTTGTGCGGAGAACAAGGCAAACCAAAAATTAAAAGTTCCGTATATCCAACAAAACAATCAACCAAAGAACACAATGGACAAAATACAACCAATACAAAACATTCACTTCGGATCAAACATGACACAAGAACAAAAGGATCGCTTTCTAAACATGAAGAATCCCTTCACACGCCAAGTTTCAATCTCAGGTGAAAACATTGAGAGCAAACCAGCCTCCGATTTCCCTTCTCCGGAAGACTCCATCCGATACACAGCTTAACCATAAACACAAACACATAAACATTATGATCTGCAAAGTTTGCAATAACCAAATTGAACCTGAACGTCTCGAAATCCTTCCTACGACTGCTTGTTGTGCTCCATGCGCTCACAAACATAACTTTGTCAAACCACGCAAAGGTATTATGGTCTTTGATGGAAAGACTGGAGGAGAACTTCAAACGATGTCTGCTGAGTTCTTTGAAAGCAATAGGCATTACTTTCTTCCTATTGGAACTACCGTCGAGACATCGTACAGTGAATGATTTTTTGTTGACGTCCAATAATAAATTTACTAGGATTATAACATGAAAACAATAAAAACACTAGCAGTTGCAGCTCTGATCGCGATTGGTTCAACAGTAGCCTCACAAGCTGGATCATGGGGATTTGCAGTCAATACTGGATCGACAAGCATAGCATATAGCTCTGGAGGATACACGGAACGTCATTGTTCTCCTCGCGTTGCTTATGTTTCTCATCCTCGCAGGGAATTTGTCAATCCTTATATTCCTACAGTATATGGTCCAAGGGAATACTATATTAACGGACAGCCGTACATGGTTTATCCTCAGGTTGAATACGTTCGCCGTCGCTAAAAGAAATAGAAACTAATAAAAATGAAAGCAACAGCCCTCCTATCCCTTGTGGGATCTATGGCATGCATTGGATGCACGGTATATCCAAAAAACTACACATATAGTCCCACCGTAACCGTCAACGGTTCCAAAGGGGAAACACAAGTAACACTCCCAAACCCGTTCGCAAAGAACTCTCAAGCAGAATCTAAAGTGAGGTCCGGACGCCCTCTTATTAGTACATACTACGAGCCGACATCAAACCGTCTCCCTCCTTATATCCCAACACCCTATATTCAAACTCATGGGACATACTATTATGAGGCTGATCCTGATAGCTCTTATACAAGAGTCAATCAAGAAGAGCTTTCAGGGTACGTTGTGGAAAATACTCGAAACCAAAGTATTGACTTTGATCAAGAGCTCGAAGACTTCATTATTCCATAACTACTATGAAACAGCTTGAAAAAAAAAGCATTTCTTTTAAAGGAGCTTTTGTAATAGTTATTGCTCTGCACATTGTAGTAGTATTAGCAATAATAGCATTCTCGAATATAAAAAAGAATGCAAAAGAACTTCTAGCAAAGCAAGAGACAGAGAGGCAAGACCGAGAGTTCATTACGAGAGAAGACAGGAACGAATGGCCACAAGCCAATCAAAAGCCAAAGGTGGTTGCGACTATCCCTAAAATCAAAAAGCAAGAACAAACTTCAATGAAAGTTTCTTCGATAATCATACCCATCAAACCTTCGAAGTCACCCCCTCTATCAGTTCCTGTCCTAGCCCAAACTACACCCAAGCCAACTCCAAAGCCAATGCCCAAGCGCCCTTCTTCAAAGCAAACGGCTATAGCAAAATCTTCAACACTAGAGAAGTCCATTACAGATTCTTTAAACAAATGGCAGTCTCTTGCAATAAGTGAAAGCGTACCAAAGAACGTTCAGACATTTGCTAAATCAAAGGTAGAAAAAGACAGTCTTCCTAATGAACAACCAGCGCGTCAAAAAACATACGTCCTTGAGTCAGGAGATAATCTATATATGGTTTCCAAAAGACTAAATGTTTCATTCGACGATCTAGTCAAAGCTAATAATATACGAGACGTTCGCGATCTATATGCAGGACTTGCTTTGAAGATTCCTTAATAAAATATGACAATGATAACAAAACCCGAGCCATTAAACTATCGTCTTGGACAAAAGATCTACTGGCAAGATGAAAGCGGAGAATATAAACAAGGAACGATAATTAACATCTCCTTTTATGGTGTTGACGTCACCTGTGGATGGCAGGAGTATCAGGTAATGTTTGATCAAATTATTGGACAACCACTATGAATAAATACGAAGTAGTATGCGAAATGGGAGCGAGTCACCACATGATCCGAATCGTAGAAGCAGAAAGTGAAAAGGGTGCGCGAGACATCATGTGGCAAAAACACATGGACGACACTCAAAAGAATAACTGCTCAGACATCGAAATCTTTCCACTAAAAGATTAGAGAGCGTTTCTCTCTAGCGTTTCTCTCTAGCGTTTCTCTCTCTTCTTCTGAAGGGTATTGAATAAACTTGGGTGGCAAAAACCGATTTCAGTTACGAGCAACAAATTGGACAACACAACAAAAATTAACTTTAAAGGGTCGGATGGAGGAGTACTTGACCTGTCCGACAACTTTCCGTAATATATACCACATGAACAAAACACTAACAGTAATAGCCCTTATTGGAACACTAGCCCTCACAGGCTGCGGAGCGTTTATGAATAACGTTGGCCAAACAGTAGAAGCTCTTTCCTCTGGCAACTATGTCGTAACAGTATGGTCAGGAGACAAAGCAGTCCGCACATATGAGATCAAGAACGGCTTTGTCAATTCAGAGAAAGATTCTGATGGATGGTTCTTTATTCACAACGGCAAACTAGTGCGAGTCTCAGGAACAGTAACAGTCGAACAGCAATGATCTGGTACATTTATACGGCTGTTATGGCAACTCTGATTAGTATAAACCTCTACGAGTGGTACAAAAAAACGAAATGACTATGGATCTTAAACAAGCACTAATAGAAGGCCATGGGCTTTCCGAAGACGAAGCAAAGCACGTGATCAAGGAAATGAAACTCCAAATAATGGACGGAGAAGACCCTGAAGAGGTTCTCTATCAGAACGGTCTGGAGCCAGATTACATCTTTGAAATTCTTTAAGCTATCCAGTCTTGACTTGTCCTCAGACAATCCCGATACTCTTATCTGTAATGAATAACACAAACACACAACTCATCACCGGATCCACTCATTCTTTCAAAGTTCGCTTTCATCGCACTCCATCATCTGCTAGCAATCTTGATCCTGTAATCCCTTCTGGCACAGTTGTTGAATATAGCTGCGGGGACATCAACAAAGACTTTGTTGTCGACGAGGAGGGTAAGATTGTCGGCTCGAAGCACTTGACTTGTGCCCTTCAATATGTTCCTGTGATATGGAATGATCGTCGTGGCTTTCTTTGGACTGGGGACGTGAAGCTTGCTGCTTGACCTGTCCACCAACAATCCTGATACTCTTATCTGTAATGAAAAGAAAATATACTATCGACACCCTGATCGGAAAGACTTGCGGACATGGCTCACCTGGCTACCTCACTCCGGAAGTCATTGAGGCAATCTTTCCCTACACTGGCAAGCCTCTCAATGGCCTTGTCAATCAAGAGCTGTGGGGCATTGACTTCGAGTCTGGTTGCTTCACTTACATGAAGGATGAGGACTTCCAAGCTCTTCTCAAAGAAGGAGAGATCTCCTACAAGCGAGCTGCGGGGTTCACTGCCTTTGAAGCGATCGAAGTCTATGATCAGCCAGATGAAGTAGAGCTTGACTGCGAAGGCTCTTGTAGGAATTGATTTGCCATGAACATCAAAGACATTAAGCAACACCTGGACCGACTCTTCAATACAATCTCCTGCAAGGATGGAGTCTATACGATCAAGAAGTCTTACTACTGGGGCTTCACTGAGGATGGAAGTGCCTTGGCAGACAAGGTCAAGAAGAAGCTACCTTCTGCAGACATCTTGGATTATGGCAATCACTGGCATCCCTTTGTGGGAGGAGCTAAGCCTGGATCCGCTAGAGACTCGTACCACTACTGCAAGTTCAAAGTCCAGGCTTGACCTGTCCAAGACCTTTCCTGAATATAGACAACATGACCGATCAAACACTAATCTATAACTTCATCAACGCTCTCCAAGAACGTTGCTATCAACAGTCTGGTGGCCTGGACTATGCCATGGGCTTTATGTTTTCTGTTCTGCAGGAATTGAACTTGGATCGATACGAGAGCAACATTCTAAGGAAGAACACTGATCTCCTTCATGAGCTGATCGACAAGCACAACAAGGAGATGGAGAAGAAGATCAAGGAAGTCAAGGAAGACAGCTGGATCCCAGCTTGTGGAGGAACTGAAGTTCCTTTTAAGTCTCGTTCCGGCAAGCGTTTGCAATATGTATGGCAACCTTCTACTGGCCAGCATGCTTACTTGGATCTAGACTCAGACCTCATCTTGTCTGATGAAGAGGCAGAAGCAGCACTGGCCCTTCACTAAAGGTTGACCTGTCCTCCGGTAATCCTGATACTCTTATCTGTAATGAATACCAAATACACTCGCCAACAATACATCAACAAAGAATGCACACACGAGCAATACTATGCTCAGTTCGTGGATACAGGCATACTTCAGATAGTAAAGAGACTCTCAATGAAGTCCCTAGTAGAAGGCAAAGATGAGCACTTCAACAACATTTCTCTACAGACTTGGGACAGGATGGCAGCTCTTGTGCCTCTTCATATTGGAAAGAAATTGAGGGAGCTTGGAGATGGAATATCACTTGCAGGAGCAGTCTGCATCCTCAAAGAAGCAGCAAGACAGCTTGTTGAGAAAAAGCTTGCTTGTTGACCTGTCCACTAATTCACACTAGGATCATTCCTGTAATGACTACTACACCACAACACAAGTCCTTTGTACGAGTCCTCCCTCATAAGTCCTTCATGGAGCACATCAAGGAGGCTCGCAGAGTCAAGTACATCGTCAAGAAGGAGGATGGGCTTGCTTATGATGTACGAGATGATGAGACTGGG
>Ga0209444_10000580_pt1 | contig 20174 bp, 20 predicted proteins | sample LauGreFaBDMM15DN_2_FD_188215 | JGI IMG/M metagenome (GOLD analysis project Ga0209444, IMG submission 188215) | Freshwater lake microbial communities from Lake Michigan, USA - Fa13.BD.MM15.DN (SPAdes) (version 2) | ecosystem: Environmental > Aquatic > Freshwater > Lake | place: Lake Michigan... | reverse complement strand
ACTGTAATAATCGATTCAATACGTGATGTCTAAAGAAACAATCAATGCCAGGGAAGTCAATAATTTTGATGTCTTGCGCATTGTTTTTGCCTGGTTTGTGGTGATCTCTCATTCCTATTTTTTGAATGGCGCCAGCATCAGTGATCCACTGGGGTGGGCCACCAACAATTACCTTATTTTTTCCTATATCGGCGTAAAAGGATTCTTTGTCATCAGCGGATACCTGATTTTTCAGAGCCTGATCAGAAGCCGGTCCCTGGTGGAGTACCTTACAAAAAGATTACTGAGAATCTTTCCAGGCTTGGTAGTTGCGGTATTTTTATCGCTGGTGGCCACCTATTTTGTCTACCCTAAAAAAGACATCCCCTATTTTTTGAACCCGGAAATCTATTCCTATTTTCTGGACAATATCCTGCTCTTCATTTCCCATTTTGATATCCCAGGGGTATTTGAAGACATGAAGTCAACCGCACTCAATGGCTCGCTCTGGACCATCAAGTTTGAGTTTCTATGTTATTTGTTGCTCATAACAATCTTCCCTTTCAAAAGCAAAAAAAGAATAACTGCCATAATCACAACTTTTCTCTTGCTCAGTCTTGTCGGTTTGCAATTGTTTTATTCAGATTGGTTGCAAACCATAAAAAGGCCCATTCAATTGGACCTCATGGTTGATCTGGCCAGCTATTTTTTGATGGGATCTATCCTGGCTTGTTTTGATTGGGAAGCCAATGCATATAAAAATTCGATGCTGTACATCTCCATTGCATTGATCTTGGTTGCCGTCTTTTTCAGATTAGATAGGTTGATATTGATCGCGCCATTGGGCTATTTGATCATCTGGTTTGGAAAAAGAAAATCTTCAACAGCCGCCTGGATTCACAAAACCATTGGAGACCCTTCTTACGGAATGTACTTGTACGCTTTCCCCATCCAACAATTTATGATCTATTTCTTGAAGCCCAATACCATGGTATTGTTGATTTCAAGCACAGTGCTGAGTGTATTGCTGGGGATAATCTCCTGGCATCTTGTGGAGAAAAAAGCGCTCATGCTCAAACGTTATTTCCTGAAAGCAGAGAAAAAATAGCTGGCTGCCATCAATAATTTGGAACTGGGACCAAATTTCAAGAGGAAAAATGGAATCCGGGATTGCCAGTTCAACATAAACATGATACGCTCTGGCATCTCCGAAGGATCCAGCTGATTGGCACAAAAATCATGCATGTTGCGTATGCCATAATTTCTGAGCAATCGCCAATAATAATCATAGATCTTGATGTCACGAAATGCTGTATTGCCAATTTTATGGGCAAACCATATGTTTTCCCGGAACATGATGTCTTGATTGTCTCTGCAGAATTCAGTGGTCTGGTCCTTGTGCAAACCAATGGTCATCAGGTGTTGATCAAGGTATACATAATCATACCCAGCTTTGATCAACCTGGAATTGTAATCGACATCCACCAACCAAATGAATTTTTCATCATAGCGCACGACAGACTTCACCTCAGCCCTTAGCATTACATTGCTGGGTGGCCCTATGACTTGTGCCAACAAAAGTCTATTGGGATATGACTTAAGGTTGTATAAAAGAGATGGTATGGCCTGCAAAACCATGTATTCGCCATCGGCTTTCCGGGCAATATTCTTGCAAAAAGCGAAGGAAGCCGTTGGTTTTTTTGTCAATGCATTTACAAAAACCGAAAGGGCTTGTGGATTTTCAAACCAGTCGTCCTGGTGAACCAAGATGAAAAAATCTCCTCTTGACCGATCAATGGCACTGTTCCAGTTCTTTGGACTCCCCAGAGCAGGAATATTTCTGTGGTAGTGGATGTTCAATTGACCTGAATAGGGTGCAATTGCCTGTTGAATGTCGTCATTGGGGGAGTCATCCGTGATCACCACCTCAACGTCCTTATAGTCTTGTAACAAGACAGCATCAAGCAGCCGAATAACAAAATCAGGCTTATTGTAGGCTGGAACACAAATGGAGACCATGGACAGACAGATTAAATCGTATTTTTGGCCTTATAAAGATAGTCAATCTACTGGCATTCTTAAAAAGATGACATGGAAAGGCTGTCGACATTTAACTGAAAAAAATGTCCAACAACAATATCGAAAACTTTATTTCAGTCGTGATCCCCTGCTATAACGACGGCATTTACCTTGAGGAAACTTTGCTGCATGTAAAAAAACAAAGCTTTCAACATTTCGAGATTATCATTGTAAATGATGGGTCAACTGACCCATTCACCTTGGATTTTCTGAGCAAAATTGATCCGGGAATGGCTACGGTATTGCACAAGGAAAATGGAAGGATGTCTTCGGCCAGAAATTTTGGCGTAAAACATGCAAAAGGCAACATCATTGTGGCCCTTGATTCGGACGACTATTTTGAAGCAAGTTTCTTTGAAAAAGGACTGAAAGTGCTGGAAGAAAATCCTGATGTGGCGGTGGTAACCAGCTACATGAAAATGTTTGGCAAAGACAATAAAATTTCGAAACCCCGTGGAGGAAATCAGTACAACTTCCTTTTCAGCAGCGAATGCCCCGCCTGTGCCATGGTAAGAAAATCATGTTGGGAAGCAGTTGGCGGGTATGATGAATCCATGACCCTGGGATATGAAGATTGGGAGTTTTACATCAGAATCACCCAACAAAATTGGACGGTTCACGTGATCAAAGAAGTGTTGTTTTTTTACAGGCAAACTGAAAAATCAACACATAAAAACAAAACACTGCCCAACCGAAAAATTATCATTCAATATATCCTAAATAAACACCAAGATTGGTACCTTAGAAATCTGGCAGCATTGATATCAGAAAATAAAATTTTATACACTGAAAGAAGGACAGCTTACAATACAATCCTCAAACTATTTGTTGATAGGATTACCAACAAATTTAATTAATCAAAGACGGCCAATTAGAAAATAAACAACTATGTTTTCAAAAAATCCAACTGGAGAACGATTAGAACAAGGAGACTTAAGCCAAGGCATGGCAGAACATCTTCATCGTTATAAAATTGCTGAAATGTTTTGCACCGGCAAAACAGTACTAGATATTGCCTGCGGAGAAGGTTATGGAACAAATTTATTATCAAAATTTGCAAAAACAATTGCAGGTGTAGACATAGACAACCAAACAGTTGTAGAAGCAAAATTAAAATACAGTGCTGAAAACATCCAGTTTGCTCAAGGAGACACATCCAACATCCCCTTCCCAGATTCAACTTTCGACGTAGTTGTCAGTTTTGAAACGATAGAGCATCATGACAAGCATGATGAAATGATCACAGAAATCAAGAGAGTCCTCAAGCCCGATGGCGTCTTTGTTATATCCACCCCTGACAAACATGTTTATACGGATCTCAAAGGTGTTAAAAATAAATTCCATGTCAAAGAATTGTATAAAAAAGAATTTGTTGACCTCATAAAGCGTTTTTTCTCAAACACAACGATTCTTAACCAAAAATTCATTACTGGATCTTATATATACAATGAATCAACAAAAACCGATTCGCCCAAAATTTGGTACAGTGGAAATTTCAACAAAGTAGAACAAACAGTAAGTCCGGAGGGAGAGTATACTATCGTCATTGCAAGCAATGCAGACCTCACAATTCCACCCGATCTGGAAAAAGAGAGTTTCTTCATTGAATCGAACTTTATCGATAAGCTCACTGCTCAGTTCAAAAGCTTGTCAATCCGCTACAAAGTTGGATATGCAGTACTCTCACCACTAAGAATTTTGAAAAATATCTTTGTTAAGCCGAGAAAATGATGGGCTTGGTGTAGCACTGAAATGATGAAAAAATTAATTTACTTTTTTCAAATAGCCCATCGTGTTGAAAGTTGCACTCTTCCCGAACATGTTGATCCATTGATTATCAATTAGAAAATCAGTGTTTTTCTTCAAGTACTGCTTGATTGCCTTAACCGGACCACCATCAAAGTCATCGGATTGGCCCAATGCATCAACTATACCATCTTCAACGATTAAATAGGAGCCCTTTGTAACAAGATGGCCAAGCTTATTCAATGCACCCAAGGTTGATTGAAATTGATGCGAACCATCTTCAATTATAAGAATCTTCTGGAAGCCCTTTGTATTTTCAACACCATAACCCTCCCATCCATTGTGAAAAAATTTAATGCGCTTGTTCTTCTTTACCAAGTCGTATGCTCTATCATCGATGTCGATGGTATGAATTTCACCTCCCCCAATATTTTCCAGAATATCTGCAAGATAAAGAGCACTTCCACCACAATTTGTTCCGACTTCTATGATCAAATCGGGACGGACTTCATTCAGTATCATTTGATAAATAACATAATCAAATGGACACTTGATACAGGGCACTTCCCGATATGTCATGAGATGATGTCCTTTAACAATTCCCTTTAATGAATAGGTTTTGTTGGCAATCAATTGTTTTACCTTTCTCCAAATTGAACTCATTGATGTTAATTTTTAAATTTGAATGAGAGTAGCTTTTTTTTCGTTCTGTTCAGCAGGATCACACTTTTGAAAAAAAGAAAATGGCAAACAATCAAATGTTTTTTAGGAATGATAAATAGAGATTCATACTCTCCCTCATGCCTTCGGTTAATCGATAGGAAATATTTTTCCGAAAATACATATCCATTGGGTAAATTGATTCATTATTGTAATCGATTATTAAATTTATTTTACTTAATCCCATCCCATTGGCCTCGTTGAACAAGGGAATGAATTCTCCACTTATTTCCTTTTTCCTTACCCACACCGCAAAAACAAAAGGCAGCCCGGTCATTTCCTTCCAAGCCAATCCAAGATCAAACTTAAATTTAAACTTATCCCTGATTTTCAGCGCCCTGTCTCCTATCACAAGGCCAGCCACATTTCCGCGGATGTTGTCAATGTAGGATTCGTCTTTGGCGTCAATGAATTGAACTTTTTTCTTCCAGTGCTTTTCAAACAGGATCTTGCAAAGCATGACTGAGGTTCTTGACTGATAATCAAGCAATACTGTGTCAATCTCTTCCATGGGTAACTCACTGAACACAGCCACTGAAGCAACTTCCCCCTCGGTTCCAATGCAATAGTCAGATATAATGTGATAATCTCCCAAAGAAGGAAGTGCGCCAACGGGAATCAAACCTATGTCAATTTGATTTGATTGCAACAAGCGGACCAGATTTGCAGGATAGTCAAGCACCAACTCAACTTCATTACTCATTTGGCCATGCTCCAAACCATACAGCAATGGCTTTGTATTCAAATAACTCACTGCACCTATCCTTATTTTCCTTTCCAAGATATTGACGTAATTTAGCAGCAAATTTACACCAATTAAGCCTTACAATGGAACTCAATACACTTACCGCCATTTCTCCTATTGATGGCCGCTACCGTTCACAGGTAGAGGTTCTTTCAGCATATTTTTCAGAATTCGCACTGATGCAGTACCGTTTGAGGGTTGAAACAGAGTATTTCATCGCCCTTTCACAGAAGAAAATATTCAGCCTGAGCACGGCCAATGCAAACAAGCTCAGAAAAATATACCTGGATTTCAGCCCTGAAACCGCCATGGAAATCAAAAACCTGGAGAAGGTAACCAACCATGACGTGAAGGCGTTGGAATACTACATGAAAAAAGAGTTGGAGAAACACGAATTGGGGGATTTGAAAGAATTCATTCATTTCGGCCTCACCTCACAAGACGTGAACAATACGGCAGTTCCGATGATGTGGAAAGAGTCCTTGGAAAACGAGTACCTGCCGGCCATCAGCAACCTCAGCCTCTCACTCAGGAAACTAGCCAGCAGCTGGAAGAACATTCCCATGTTGGCCAGAACCCATGGCCAGCCAGCTTCTCCGACCAATCTTGGCAAAGAAATCATGGTATTTGTTGAGCGGATTGAAGACCAGCTTTCCCTGCTGAACCAGGTTCCCTACTCCTGTAAGTTTGGAGGTGCCACGGGCAATTTCAATGCCCATGTGGTGGCCTATCCCAAAACCAACTGGGTAAGGTTTGCCAATGCATTTTGTGAGAGCAAACTCGGTCTTCAACGCCAGCAATACACTACACAAATTGAGCATTATGACCACCTTGCTGCTCATTTTGATGGCATCAAAAGAATCAATACCATCCTGATTGACCTTTGCAGGGATGTATGGACCTATATTTCAATGGAATATTTCAGGCAAAAAACAAGAAAGGGCGAAGTCGGTTCTTCGGCCATGCCCCATAAGGTTAACCCCATCGATTTTGAGAATGCAGAAGGCAACCTTGGTATAGCCAATGCCCTTTTTGAACATTTTTCTGCCAAGCTGCCCATCTCAAGGCTGCAGAGAGACCTGACTGATTCAACAGTGATCCGAAACATTGGCATACCGCTGTCGCATACCATGATTTCATTGAACTCCATCAACAAAGGCCTGTCAAAACTGGTCTTGAATGAAGATGCCATACGGGCAGACCTGGACAGGAATTGGGCTGTGGTGGCAGAAGCCATCCAAACCATCCTGAGAAGGGAAAACTATCCTCAACCGTATGAGGCTTTGAAGGAATTGACCAGAGGAAAATCAACCATTGACAAGCAAACAATCCACGAATTTATTGCCACGCTCAAGGTGAAAGCCGCCGTTAAAGCTGAGCTGAAGAGGATTACGCCGTTTAATTACACGGGAGTTTAGGGGTAATCATTTGTGGATTTCCGAGCTGAAATGAAACTGAATTCCTGGATTGTTGGCAATTTCTGTATTCAGGAACCAATCACTTTGGGCAAGGTAAACCACATGTCCGTCCTTATCGATTACTGTGTTCGCAGTTTTGAATCGGGTGAATTCATCCAACTTGGTTTTGTCATCTGCCGTAAGCCAACAGGCTTTGTAAAAAGGCAAGGAGTTGAACTGGACAGATGCACCATACTCCTGCAACAGCCTGTACTGAATAACCTCAAACTGTAGTTCTCCAACACAACCAATGATTTTTCTGTTGCCGTTGTGTTGGGTGAAAAGCTGTGCCACACCTTCATCTGTGAGCTGGTTCAGTCCTTTTTCGAGCTGTTTTGTTTTCATTGGGTCCTTGTTCACCACCTCCTTGAAGATTTCAGGTGAGAAACTGGGGATCCCTGTAAAATAAAAATCTTCCCCTTCCGTAAGGGTATCACCAATCTTGAAATTGCCGGTATCAAACAAGCCCACCACATCGCCGGGATAGGCTGTCTCAATCACATCCTTGTCCCTGGCCAAAAAGCTGTAAGGATTGCTGAAACGCACATCCCGGTCAAGGCGAACGTGATGGAAATATTTGTTTCGCTCGAACTTTCCTGAACATACCCTCAAGAAGGCAATCCTGTCCCTGTGCTTAGGGTCTAGGTTGGCATGAATCTTGAAAATGAAACCACTGAATTTATCCTCCTGTACATCTACATTTCGTGCGGTCGTTTCGCGGCTCCGGGGTTCTGGAGAAATACGGATAAAAGTATCCAGGAGTTCCTTTACCCCAAAATTATTGATGGCACTGCCAAAGAAAACCGGTGCCTTGAAGCCGCTCAGGTAGGCTTCATTGTCAAAATTACCATATACCCCTTCAATCAAGGAGGCATCATCCCTGAGCTGATCCGCATCTTTTTCACCCACCAAGGTGTTCAACAACGGGTCATCGAGGTTATCGATTTGAACACTGTCTTCTGCTGTTGCTTTCTGGTTGGCATTGAAAAGCAACAAACTTTTATCATATAGGCTGTACACCCCTTTGAAATCCTTGCCGGAATTGATGGGCCAGCTCAGGGGATGCAGCAAAATCTTGAGCTCTTTTTCAATCTCATCGAGCAGGTCAAAAGGATCTTTACCATCCCGGTCAAGCTTATTGACAAAAACAATCACCGGTGTATCGCGCATCCGGCAAACTTCCATCAGCTTTCTGGTTTGCTCTTCCACCCCTTTCACCCCATCAATCACCAAAACAACGCTATCAACGGCCGTTAACGTGCGGTATGTATCCTCAGCAAAATCTTTGTGACCGGGCGTATCCAACAGATTGATCAGCACTCCCCTGTACTCGAATGTCATTACAGAGGTGGCAACACTGATGCCCCTTTGGCGCTCAATTTCCATGAAATCACTGGTGGCATGCTTCTTGATCTTGTTGCTTTTTACCGCCCCTGCCGTTTGAATGGCGCCACCGAAAAGGAGGAATTTCTCAGTCAAGGTAGTCTTTCCTGCATCAGGATGTGAGATGATGGCAAAGGTCCTGCGTTTGCTTATTTCGTTTTCGTACTTCATGGTTTCGAGTGTGCAAAGGTAAGACAAGTTATCGGTTGTCTGCCATCCTATAAATGCACTGACACCCGTTTGTCATCCGCAACATCCCTTCACCATTTTTTACACTTTTGCTACCGTAAATCAAGTAAATTTGTAGGATGAGGAAAACCTTTGAAATATTGTGGAACACCCTTAAACTTGCAGTGCAGGAGTTGGGAAAAAACAAATTGAGAACCTTCCTCTCGCTTTTTGGCGTTACCATTGGTATTTTTTGCATCATCGGCGTACTGGCCACCGTCAGCAGTTTGGAGAAAAATATTCAGGATGGTGTAAAATCACTTGGATCAAATACCATTTATATAGACAAATGGGATTACCAGGGAGGCTCCCAATATCCCTGGTGGAAATATGTAAACCGCCCCAGCCCCAGGCTTATTGAAACCAAATTGCTCAGGGAAAAAATCAGTGCAGACATCAACATCGTCTTCAATTTTTCAACCCAGTCTTTCATTGAGTTTGACAACAATAAATTGGATGGAATCAACTACCACGGCATCACAGAAGAATTTGACAAGATTCAACCCATCGATATCCAATACGGGAGGTACCTCAACCAAATGGAATTTGACTACGGTAGCCCCAGCATCATCATCGGATATGACAATGCAGAAAAACTCTTTGGCAATCCGGAAAAAGCGGTTGGGAAAGAAGTAGACCTAAGAAACAAGAAAGCCATTGTTGTGGGGGTGATGAAAAAGCAGGGCAAAAGTTTCATCGAAGGATGGCAATTCGACCAAAGCATTGTGCTTTCATACCGGTTCATGAAACAAATGCTGTTCAATGAAAGGTTCAATAATCCCAAAATCATTGTGAAGGGACCTGAAAACATGAGCACTGATGCGTTAAAAGATGAACTCAAAGGTGCGATGCGATCCATCCATCGCCTGGGCCCAGTAGAGGAAGATGATTTTGCCCTCAACGCCATCAGCGACTTCAGCAAAGCCATCAGTTCACTGTTTGGAAGCATCAACCTGGGAGGATGGATGATAGGCCTGCTCAGCCTGATTGTAGGAGCTTTTGGTATTGCCAACATCATGTTTGTAACTGTAAGGGAAAGAACGCCCATCATAGGGCTTAAAAAAGCCATTGGTGCCAAGAAACGAACCATCTTGATTGAATTTTTATTAGAAAGTGCCATGATTTGTATCATAGGAGGGCTGATAGGTATTATTTTGGTTGTTGTTTTGGCGCAAATACTGAGCAGTGCCTTTAATTTCCCCATCTTCGTATCCCCCAATATTCTGGTATTGGCGATTGCCATCTGCGTCAGCATTGGGGTGTTGGCAGGCATCATTCCAGCCATGATTGCTGCAAAAATGGACCCCGTTGTGGCCATCCGATCAAAATAAGTCCAAGAGAGAATACCTACTAACATGTATAGTTCCTATACAACTATAGGGCATAATGCTTAAACAATATTATGTTTGCATACTAAACCAACGAAAAATGCCATGCCAATCACCCAAAAATCACAGCTTTTTGGACTTGTTCTGATTTCATTTATTGTTCTTGGTACTTCTACTCTATTTAGCCTGTCCAAAGAAGAAAATACTGAAACAACCAACCCTTGTGTCCACGAGATGGAAGGGGCAATTTCAATACTCCCTCCAGACAACAACCAGTTTATCGTTGTTGACAACAAAGGCAATCATTATTTTCCGGTTATTGCTGGTGAAAAAGCCATCTTGACAGCAACTGCATCAGCAAGAATCTGCTATGACAAAATAGATGCATCAAACCCCAACCACAAGATCATATACGTTGAAAAGGTAGTCTCCTTACCTTCGCGGAATGAAAAAAGGTGAACACACCTACATATTGGGCATTGAATCTTCTTGTGACGAAACATCTGCCTCTGTTTGCCACAATGGAAAAATTCTTTCAAACATCATTGCTGCACAGGCAATCCATACCCAGTATGGTGGGGTTGTGCCTGAATTGGCCAGCCGTGCCCACATGCAGAACATTGTTCCTGTTGTAGACCAGGCCATGATTGATGCTGGCATTTCCCTGGATCAACTTGATGCCATAGCATTCACAAGTTCTCCTGGCTTGATTGGTGCACTCTTGGTGGGAACAGGCTTTGCAAAATCACTTGCGCTTTCGCTTGATATCCCGTTGATAGCAGTCCACCACATGCAAGCCCATGTATTGTCCAATTTGATTGCTGATCCTCAACCGGAATTTCCCTTCCTATGCCTCACAGTCAGTGGAGGACATACGCAGATTGTGCTCTGCAAGGATGCACTGAACATGGAAATCCTGGGCGAAACCCTTGATGATGCTGCTGGTGAAGCATTTGACAAGACAGCCAAGCTCTTGGGTCTTCCCTACCCTGGCGGACCCTTGATTGATCAATATGCCCAGGAAGGAGATCCCAAGAAATTCCATTTCCCTGAACCACAAATTGAAGGACTCAATTTCAGTTTCAGCGGTGTCAAAACATCCATCCTCTATTTTCTGCAAAAGCAACTGAAGGCTGATCCGGATTTTATCAGCAAACACCTCCCTGATATCTGTGCTTCAGCACAATACTGCATTGTCAACATCCTCTTGCACAAACTCAAAAAGGCCAGCCTACAGACGGGAATCAAAACAATCTGTCTTGCAGGCGGGGTCTCTGCCAACAAAGGACTCAGGAATGCAATGCAGGAGATGGCTGAAAAATACCAATGGAAATTGTTCATCCCTGAAATGGAATACTGCACAGACAATGCCGCAATGATTGCTGTTACCGGCTATTATAAATTCTTGGCAGGGTACAGCAGCCCTCTCACCGTTTCTGCCTCAGCAAGGGCGGCCTGGTAAACATTTGATCATCATGGGAAATTCCTATTTCAGCTTCAAGCAATTTACCATTAACCAGAACAATTGTGCCATGAAGGTTACCACAGACGCTTGTCTATTTGGTGCCTGGGCCAATTCAAAAATACAGTCAACAGAAACCCTGTTGGACATCGGTGCGGGCACTGGCCTGCTCTCCCTGATGCTTTCGCAGAACAGGTCAGTCAAGGTTGATGCGATTGAAATCGAATCTGCCTGTCATGGTCAGTTATGCCTAAACATAGATGGATCACCCTTTAACAGCAGCATCAATCCGATACTGGGCGACATCAAAGACTGGGAAACAGACAGACCCTACCAGACGATTGTCTCCAACCCACCGTTTTACGAAAAGCAGCTCAGGTCTGAGCAGGCAAGTGTCAATCTGGCAAGGCATGCCGACGGACTTACCCTTCATTCACTCTTTTTCCATGCAAAAAGATTGATGAGCAGCCAAGGTTTTTTCTATATTTTGATGCCCTTTTACAGAAAAGCAGAGTGCCTTGAAATCGCCAGCCAATTTGGACTGTTTCCTGCCAGCATTGCTGATGTAAAACAAAGCCCGTTTCACGATCCATTCAGGGTAATGATTCAATTTTCTGCAAGAACGGATAATGCCGAAATCGAAACGATCATCATCAAAAAAAATGCATCAGACTATGCTGATGCATTCAAATTGCTACTGGAGCAATATTATGTAAATCTTTAGGTTATTTACTTCTTCCCCAACCCAACCAGTCATTGGCATTCGCATAGATCATCAAACTGAAAAGGATAACCATTCCCACGATTTGTGCATATTCCAAAAATTTCTCATTGGGTTTCTTCCCGGTGATCATTTCAATCAAAGTAAACACTACATGACCTCCGTCCAATGCAGGGATGGGCAAGAGGTTCATGAACGCAAGTACGATAGAGAAAAATGCGGTAATGTTCCAGAAAGCTTCCCAGTCCCACGCGTATTTAGGAAAGATGGATCCCATTGACTTGAATCCACCCAGGCCTTTGTAGGCGCCCGTAGATGGGTTCAGTATTTTTTTGAACTGGGCGATATAGAAACCAAGTTTGTCAAAAGTTTTGTTCATACCTGCCGGGAACGAAGCAAAGAAACCAAACTTTCTTGTTTCAAATTGATAAAGGCCCTGTTGCTGCATCTCATCCATGCTGGGAACAGCAGGAAAAAAGCCAATGGAAGTATCAGCATTTACAACCGTGTTGATGACCATTTCATTTCCGTTGCGCAATACATGAAGGGCAATGCTGTCTCCAGCCCTGTTCAAAACGGCAGGCTTTACCTGGTCAAAAAAATCAATCTTCATGGAATCAATGCCAATGATTTTATCCTTGGCCAGTAAACCATTTTTGGCTGCAGCTGTTCCGGCACCAACTTCCCCTACAATACAAGGTACACGGGGCATCAGCAACACAGATCTCTTTCCTTTTTCAACAATCTTTTCAATAAAATTAACTGGAATAACAAGGTCTTTGACTTCGCCATCGCGGTCTATTGTCATCTTCTCTCCCAACAACATGGCGGCATTGAGGTCTTCAAAATATTTGACAGGTTCGCTGTTGACAGAAATAATCTTGTCTCCGGTTTTCAGTCCTACCTCATTGACAACAGTATCTACCACCCAAACACCTTGGGTGAGGCTTTGGTTGGGCAATTTGGTTTCACCCCAGGTAAAGAGAATCATGGCGTAAATGAAAAATGCAAGCAACACATTGACTGTTACACCACCGATCATGATGATCAGGCGCTGCCAGGCTGGCTTGCTGCGGAACTCCCAAGACTGGGCAGGCTGTTTCAGCTGCTCCTTGTCCATGCTTTCATCAATCATACCAGCAATTTTGACGTAGCCACCCAAAGGCAACCAGCCAATGCCATATTCTGTTTCACCTTTTTTCTTTTTGAAAAGCGAAAACCAGGGATCAAAAAAAAGATAGAATTTTTCTACCCTGCATCCGAAGATTTTGGCAGGAATAAAATGGCCCAGCTCATGAAGAATAACCAGTATCGAAAGGGAAAGAATCAGTTGACCCGCTTGCAATCCAACTGCATTCCAATTGATATCCAACAGCACGTTTAAGTTCATTGTAAAATATTAGGATGTAAATATAAAGAATAAAGAGAGGGAAGACAACTGAAATGGGACAAGCGGCCGAACCAGCTTACAGGTTGATCAATGTAGCCGCAACATTCCGGGCTTCCCCATCGCTATCAAAATACTCTTGCAAGGTTGGATTTTCAATGAAGGATACTTGGGCCATGGTCTGCTCAATCACTTCCGTCATGTCAAGAAAACCAAGCCTGTTTTTGAGAAAGCCGTAAACTGCGAGTTCATTGGCAGCATTGAGTATGCAAGGCATGTTGCCACCCTTGTGAAGGGCAGAAATGGCAAGGCCCAGGTTTCTGAAGGTCTTATAGTCTGGAGGATCAAAACTCAACGTGGCAGATTTGGAAAAATTGAACCGGGGAAAATCATTGGGGATCCGCCGGGGATAGGCCATGGCATATTGAATGGGCAACTTCATGTCTGGCAGGCCCATCTGGGCTTTGATGCTGTTGTCCTTGAACTGAACCATGCTATGAATGATGCTCTGCGGATGGATGACAACCTCAATCTGCGATGGCTCCAAATTGAAAAGCCATTTGGCTTCGATCATTTCCAGGCCTTTGTTCATCAGTGTTGATGAGTCAATGGAAATCTTGGCACCCATGCTCCAGTTTGGATGGGCAATGGCATGCTCCCTTTTGACATTCACCAGGTAATTGGGCTTTTTGCCAATGAACGGACCACCGGAGGCGGTAAGGATGATTTTTTCGATGGGATTGGATGCTTCTCCCACAAGGCATTGAAAAATAGCGGAATGCTCTGAATCAACGGGGATGATCGAAACTCCTTTTTCAGCAGCCAATGCCATGACCACATCACCAGCTACAACCAGGGTTTCTTTGTTGGCCAATGCAATGTCTTTCCCGGTTTCAATGGCTTTCAAAGTGGGTTTCAATCCTGCAAAACCAACAATGGCAGCCATCATCAGGTCAAAGCAATCCATTGAAGCTGCTTCTTCAAGCGCCGCTTCACCAGACATGACGGTGATACCTTTGGGAGAAAGGGCTTCTTTTACCAATGCATATTTTGAAGATTGGGTGATGACCACAACTGCAGGCAAAAATTCCAAGGCTTGTTCTATCAACAACTCATGGTTGGAATGGGCCGTAAGCAGGGTGGCTGAAAAAAGCGAAGGATTGGCCCTGATGACCTCAAGCGTCTGCGTCCCAATTGAACCGGTAGAACCAAAAAGACCCACCCGCTTCATCGAAGGGGGATTGCTTCCTTCAGCGTCATACTGGTCTGAGAAGTCGAATTCCATCCGGTAAATTTATAGGTTGTTGGCCATCTTTTCAAGTTCTGCAGCAATCTTCCTATCATTACTCAATCTTGGCACCTTGTTTTGACCTCCAAGCTTGCCTTGAGAACGCATAAAATCAATGAAGGCATTTTTCTTGAGCGGGGTAATCACCAGCGGTTTCAGGATATTGCCCCTGACCAGGTCATCATAATAAATATTCTTTGAACGCATGTGCTGGTCAACCGCTGCAGCGAATGTGGCAAGGTCTTGCGGATCATCCTCGAATTCAACAAACCACTCATGATACGATCTTCCCTGGTCTTGCGTAACCATCGGGGCCACTGTAAATTCAACCACACGGATTCCTTTTTCATTGGCTGCTTTCATGAGGCTGTATTCCACTTCCTCTCCAATCACATGTTCACCAAATGCAGAAATGAAATGCTTGATACGGCCAGAAACGATGATTCTATAGGGATCAAGAGAAACAAACTTTACGGTATCGCCAATGTTGTAACCCCAGAGACCGGCGTTGTTGTTGATGATAAGGGCATAGTTCTCTCCAATCTTCACATCCTTCAAAGACAGCCTGGTAGGATTTTCGTTGAAGATCTCTCCGGCAGGAATGAATTCAAAAAAGATGCCTGAGTTGGTATTGAGCAAAAGCCCCTCCTCTTCCCTGGTGTCCTGAAAAGCAAAAAATCCTTCAGATGCAGGAAAGGTTTCTATGGTGTCTACTGTACGACCGATGCTTTCCATGAGCTTGCCGCGGTATGGGCTGAAATTAACGCCTCCATGCACCAATACACTGAACTCAGGAAACAGGTCTCCGATTTTTTTTCCTGTTTTTTCCATCAACCTGTCAAAATACATCTGCATCCATGGTGGAATACCGCTGATGAGTGTCATGTTGCGGGCAACTGTTTCTTCAACAATTTTTTCCAGCTTGGATTCCCAGTCTTCGATACAATTGGTTTCAAAAGAAGGGAGCTGGTTGTTTTTCAGGTAACTGGGAATATGGTGGTTGACGATACCGCTGAGCCTGCCCGTTGGGATACCACCAATGCGGTCCAGTGTGGGAGAACCAGAAAGGAAAATCATATTGCCATTGGCAAAATCTGCATTTCCAGAACTGGCAATGTAACAAAGCAAAGCATTTCTTGCCGTACCAATATGGTTGGGTATAGAATCAGCCGTGATCGGGATGTATTTGGCGCCAGAGGTTGTGCCGGAGGTCTTGGCAAGGTAAATGGGCTTGCCTGGCCATAGAATATTGGCCTTCCCTTCCTTGATTTTGGCGATGTAAGGGCTCAATTTTTCATAGTCCCTGACCGGAACCGCCTGTATAAAAGATTGATGGTCAGCTACTTCAGCAAAATGATGTTCCTTCCCAAATTCAGCAACCTTGCCCTTTTTTACCAGGGCTGTGAGGATATTCTCCTGATCCACCAGAGCAGAGCGCATGGATTTTTGTACTTTTTTATAGACGATATTTGCAAAAGGCTTGGCCAGATACGATTTGATCTTCATATTGAATCATTCGTGGGAGCAACAAAGATAGGTCCCCCCACCCAAACCAATATAAATAGCCCTCAAGAAATTTTAGTTTTAAACTTGGGGGAAAATTAAATTTTGCTTACCTTCGCACTCCTAAATTTTGAATTATCATGTTTGCAATTGTAAAAATAGCAGGTCACCAGTACAAGGTTGAAGCCGGACAGCAGCTGTATGTTTCCCATATTGAGGGAAGTATAGGCGACAAGATTGAAATCCCAGAGGTTTTGCTTGTTGACAATGATGGAAAACTTTCCCTTGGAAAGGATATAACAGTTAAAGTCAGTGCTGAAATCCTCAGTGAGGTTCAGGGTGACAAAGTGATTGCATTCAAAATGAAAAGAAGGAAGGGTTTCCGTAAAAAAATTGGACACCGCAAATTGTATACCAAGCTCAGGATTGAAAGCATCGCCTGATCAATTTAAAACTCATCATTTAAAAAACAAGCGTCATGGCACATAAGAAAGGTGAAGGTAGCGTTAAGAATGGTCGCGATTCACACAGCAAAAGACTTGGCATCAAGATCTTTGGTGGACAACCAGCTATTTCAGGAAACATCATTTTGCGCCAGCGTGGTACACAGTATCATCCTGGTAAGAATGTTGGCGTAGGAAAAGACTGGACTATTTACGCAACATCTGATGGTGTTGTTGAATTTAGGAAATCAAGGAATAACAAGACATTTGTATCTATTGCACCTATCGTAACTGCCGGATAATCATTGCTTAAAATAATTTTTTTTGCAGATTAGAGAAACTGTTTATACTTTTACAACGTTAAACATTTTCTAAACCATTAAATTCTAAACAAAATGGCAACTGCAAAAAAAGCTGCACCTAAAAAGGCTGCAAAGAAAGCTGCTCCTAAAAAAGCTGCTGCAAAGAAAGCTGCTGCAAAGAAAGCTGCTCCTAAGAAAGCTGCTCCTAAGAAAGCCGCTCCTAAGAAAGCCGCTCCTAAGAAAGCCGCTCCTAAGAAAGCCGCTCCTAAGAAAGCTGCTCCTAAGAAAGCTGCTCCTAAGAAAGCCGCTCCTAAGAAAGCTGCTCCTAAGAAAGCTGCTAAAGCTGCTCCGAAGAAAGCTGCAAAGTAATCTTCCAACACTACAAAGTATAGAGTCCCGCTTCTTGCGGGACTTTTTTTTGTCAAATATCAACTGTACACCATGCCAGACAATTACGCCATCGCCGATCAATTCAGTCTCTTGAGCAAATTGATGGATATTCACCAGGAAAACAGCTTCAAATCAAAGTCATATGGAAGCGCCGCATTTTCCATTGAAAAATTACCCCTGCAGCTCGAAACAATCCCGAAGGAACAAATTGCATCACTCAAAGGAATTGGAGATTCTGCTGCGAGAAAAATCATTGAAATACTGGAAACTGGAAAGCTACTGGCACTGGAAGAATTGATTGCAAAAACGCCAGAAGGTGTGTTGGAGATGATGCAGATAAAAGGCATTGGGCCTAAAAAGATTTCTACCATCTGGAAAGAAATGGGCATTGAAGGACTGGGAGAATTGCTCTATGCCTGCAATGAAAACAGGTTGTTGCTCTACAAGGGATTTGGAGAGAAAACCCAGAAAAATGTAGCAGAGGCCATCGAGTTTTATTTCAGAAACCAGGGACATTTTCTCTATGCAGACATTGAAACCTATGCACTGCACATGCAGGAAGTACTAACTTCCCAATTCAAGGGAAATAAGTTGATGCTTTGTGGAGATTTTCTTCGTCAGATGCCTACCCTGGAAAAACTTTGCTGGGTGACGGATTGCAGTGTGCCACAGCTTACTACATTCCTTGAGGACAATGGTTTTGAGACGATAAACTCAACCGATGAAGTATTGCTTGCAAAAGGCATTGAAAACGTATTGCTGGAGTTCCAGTTTTCCCCAACAGATCAAATACAAAAAAGAAGTTTTATCCTTAATGGCTCAGCAGCATTTGTCGAGGAATGGTTGAACCAATACCCCACTTCATTGAATGACATGCATACAGACCAGGATGCCTTCATAGCTGCATCTATCCACTATATCCCATCATTCCTCAGGGAAGACCCTGCCATCATTGAAAGGGCAATCAAAGGATCAGTGATGGATATTCTACAACCAACAGACATCAAATCAATCATACACAGCCACAGTGATTGGAGCGATGGCAGCAATACCATTGAAGAAATGGCCAAGTCCTGTATTGACAAAGGATTTGAATACATGGTCATCAGTGACCACAGCAAATCGGCTTTCTATGCCAATGGCCTTACGGAAGAAAGGGTTAAAGCACAGCACCAATACATTGATGAATTGAACAGAAAATATGCTCCATTCAAGATTTTCAAAAGCATTGAGAGCGATATCCTCAACGATGGATCACTCGATTATTCCGACAACCTGCTGGGTACATTTGACCTGGTCATCGCATCTGTTCACTCCAACCTTAAAATGAGTGAGGAAAAGGCCATGCAGCGGGTGATGACTGCAATTGAGAATCCTTTCACCACCATACTCGGTCACCCCACAGGAAGGCTGCTGTTGAGCAGAAAGGGCTATCCGCTTGACCACGAAAAGATCATTGATGCCTGCATTGCCAACAAGGTGGTGATTGAAATCAATGCCCATCCAAGAAGGCTAGACTTGGACTGGACCTGGGTGGCCAGGGCACAGGAAAAAGGAGCCCTATTGTCTATCAATCCTGATGCGCACAATATTGAAGGATACAATGACATCCGTTATGGCACCTTGGCTGCACAGAAAGGTGGGTTGAAAAAAGAAAACAACCTCTCCAGTTTCAGCCTTCAAGATTTTGAAGCCTATTTAAAGGGATGATGAGTCAAGATTTTTTTACTTCATTCCAAATCTCATCCATTTGCTGCAGGTTCAGGTCGGTCATGCGCTGGCCCTTTTCGGTTACAATTTTTTCCATGGACTGGAATCGGGTCAGGAACTTCTTATTGGTTTTAGCCAAAGCATTGTCTGGATCAATGTTCAGGAACCTGGCATAGTTAATGACAGAAAACAAGAGGTCTCCTATCTCGTCTTCTATCTTTATTTTTTGTTGTTCATCATTTACAGTTTCAGTGGTTAAATTCAGTTGCTGTGCATCATACTGTTCCACCTCCACCCTCACCTCTTCCATTTCCTCCTTTACTTTTTCCCAAACCTGCTCTTTGTTCTCCCATTCAAAGCCCACTTGTTTGGCTTTTTCCTGTATCCGCATGGCCTGAACCATCGGTGGCAAAGACCTTGGAACCCCACTCATTACTGAGGTTTTACCTTCCTTGAGTTTTAGATTCTCCCAATTCCTTTTCACTTCCTCTTCGTCTTTGACGACCACATCACCATAAATGTGGGGATGCCTAAAAACCAATTTATCACAAATCCCATTGATGACATCTTCAAAGCTGAACAATTTTTGTTCGGAACCTATTTTGGTGTAAAAAATGATGTGAAGAAGGATGTCACCCAACTCCTCCTGAATGCCTTTCCAGTTTTCATCGGTGATCACATCTGCCAATTCATGACATTCTTCAATGGTCAACTGTCTAAGGGTATGGATGGTTTGCTTTCGATCCCAGGGGCATTGCTCACGCAATTCATCCATTATTTTCTCCAACCTTTCAATGGCATGATTACTCATTGTTTTTGATTTTTTTTTGATAGGTCAAGGAGTTCAATATTTTTAAAATCTATCTCCTGCCCTTCACTCTGTAAAGCGATAAAACCTTTTTTAAGCAGTTGCCCATCAATTTTAATCAAGGGATCGTATCCATTGGCAACGCCTCCGCCAATCTGTGGTTTGGTATACTGCAAAACGGTATCACCATTGATGAGGTGTGTAACCAGTGAGTCTCCCAGCACAATCAATTCAGCGTGCACCCACTGGTCTCCATAATAGGTTTTAGATGTTGAACTGATGCAATGCCTTGGATCTTTTTTTCCTTGAAAGAAGACATCCGTACCAGGCGAACACATGTTTCCTGTTGGCCTTGAAACGCCGTCTTCCAATCCCCCCAAAACCTGAAACTCAACAGAAATAGGCCAATCCTGCTCCTTGAGAATGGTTCTGGGATCCTGGGAGTGGTACATCACACCAGAATTGATCTTGGTGTAGGATGGGGCATCTTCGCGC
>Ga0209444_10000576_pt1 | contig 20243 bp, 17 predicted proteins | sample LauGreFaBDMM15DN_2_FD_188215 | JGI IMG/M metagenome (GOLD analysis project Ga0209444, IMG submission 188215) | Freshwater lake microbial communities from Lake Michigan, USA - Fa13.BD.MM15.DN (SPAdes) (version 2) | ecosystem: Environmental > Aquatic > Freshwater > Lake | place: Lake Michigan... | reverse complement strand
AACCCTGATGCACAATTGTCTGCACTTGCTCGTTCACGCGGATGGCCAATAGTTGTGTTTGCTCAACGATCAAAGATGTTGGCGCGACGAACAACAACAATCACTGCTGCTCTTATCGGTATGGCAATTACGTACTCGCTAGGCGCACGCAGCAGCAGACGTTCTTAATCTGCACTCATCGGTGACAAAGCCAATTGACGGCTCATTGCAACAACGTTGCCAGCAGAGTCCCACATCACGCCATCTTCTTCCCAGTAACCACCTTGCGTAAGAGCACTGGTGAACTCACAAACAATTGGTCCTGGCACAGGCACTCCACGCACATGCACAGTGAATTCGATGGTGGGAACCCACCCCTTCATGCCAAACAAGTTGAACGTTACGGGCGGGAATGCATCAGCGGCCAACAGCAGTGACAACGTGTCAACAGGTCGACCATCTTTGAATGCGAAGTATCCGCGAACACGTGCAATTCCAGAGGGTTCATTTGTTGCAAAGCTCACATCATCCGGGTGAAGACGCATATCAAGGCGTGAGCCAAGGCCCGGTTTCATATCGGGGCTTGCCGGACGAGTAGGACAATCCTCAAACGCCACCATCTCTGGGCGAACCAATGTGTTCGACTGTGCGCCGGTCGATGCATCAACATCGCCAAAGGTTCCGATTGAACGAACAACATCACGCCCATCTCGAGACATCGAAGCAACAACTGTTGACAGCCGCTTGCCTGCTTTCACCACTTCGCATGTCGTTGTTGCAGGACCTTCGGGTGCTGGCGACAAATAATGCATCGAAATAGAGATGGGATGGGCACGACCGCTCTCAGCACGCATGGCACTGCCCACCAAAGCCAACAAGTAGCCGCCGTTAGCGTTGCCATTGATATCCCACCGATCTTCGACTGGTGTGTCGTACACACCATTGCCAAGCGGGGTGGGGCGTGTGGCGTGATCGAACTCAAAAGACATTTGTGCAAGGTTACGAAGTAAATGTCGCAGTAAACGAACCGACGACAAGAAGCGTCGTGGCGTAGCCTGTCCAGGTGGCTAAGTACTACCTCACCACTCCGATCTATTACGTCAACGCGCAACCACATCTTGGTCACGCGTACACGACCATTATTGCTGACGCATTAGCAAGGTGGCACCGCCTTCTGGGTGACGATGTTCATTTCCTCACTGGAACAGATGAGCACGGCCTCAAGATTCAGCAAGCTGCAGAGGCGGCTGGCACTTCCCCACAGGAATTCACAGATTCCATTGCGCCGCTATTTCAACAGGCGTGGGAACGACTGAACATCTCAAATGATGACTTCATTCGCACCACCGAAGCGCGGCACAAAGTCGGCGTACAAAAGTTGTTGCAGGCCTGTTTTGATGCTGGCGATATCGAACTCGACAAATACAGCGGTTTGTACTGCGTTCCCTGTGAGGCGTATTACACAGAGGATGACCTTGATGGGGAAAACTGCCCCATTCACAAGCGACCAGTGCAACACGTAGAAGAAGAGAACTACTTCTTCCGTTTGTCTCGCTTTGAACAACGCCTCATTGATTGGTATTCATCACACCCGAGCGCAGTAGTGCCAGAACACCGAGTGAATGAAGTGCTCGGATTCATCAAACAAGGTCTGCAAGATTTCTCTGTTAGCCGAAAGACGCTCACGTGGGGTATTCCCCTTCCGTTCGACCCGTCACACGTTGCGTATGTGTGGTTCGACGCACTTGCTAACTACATCACCGCAATCGGTTACGGCTCTGACGATGAAATGTTCAACAAATGGTGGCCCGTTAATCATCATCTCATCGGAAAAGACATCATTCGTTTCCACAATGTGTACTGGCCTGCCATGTTGATGTCAGCGGGCATTGAACCACCAACTGGTTATGCAGTCGGCGGATGGCTTCTTGTTGGCGGCGAAAAGATGTCGAAAACATCAGGCAATGTGGTGAACCCGCTTGACCTCGTCGACGAATTCGGTGTTGATGGTTTCCGTTACTACGTACTCAGTGATACCTCGTACGGCAACGATGGTGACTTCACATACGAAGGTCTTGTTTCTCGATACAACTCAGACCTTGCAAACAACCTTGGCAACCTTGCAGCACGCATTGCGTCCGTTGTGGACAAGAAGTGCGCTGGCCTTGGTACCGCGCCACACCCAGATAGCCCACTGGCTGCATCTGCCAAAGATGCAGTTGCCGAAACTTCTGCGTGTTGGCAGCTTGTTCAACCAAGTCGCGCATTAGAGGCAACATGGTCTCTCATTCGCGCCACCAATGCACATCTTGAGAATCACGAACCATGGAAAGCAGAGCCAAGCGATCAGCTGAACACTGTGATGGGTGATGCACTTGAGGCATTGCGCATCGTGACTCTTCTTGCCTTCCCTGCTATTCCTGACACCGCTCGTGAAATTTGGCGCCGCATCGGTATGACAACAGACATTGAACAATGTCGCATTCCTGTCGATACTGAATGGGGTCTGTACCGCGCCGGTTCTCCTGTTGAAAAAGGAACACCGCTCTTTCCTCGACGCACCATCGCATGAGTACCGCAATCACCGGATGGACAGATACGCACTGTCACATCCACGACGACAAAATGAGTTCGCTACCCGCTGAAAGCTTGCAACGAGCCCGCGATGCCGGAGTCGAACGCTTCGTGGTTATCGGCACCGATGCTCCAACGTGCGAGCAAGCAATCGCTATTGCGTCGCAACATGACGATGTGTGGGCAACGGTGGGACTACACCCACACGACGCAACGCAAGGCACAGATTCAATACTTCCGTACATCACTCAACCACGCGTTGTTGCCATTGGTGAATGCGGTCTTGATTACTACTACGAACATTCTCCTCGGGATATACAGATGCGCGTCTTTGCAGAACAGGTTGCACTTGCAAAACAACATGACCTAACGCTCGTTATTCACACTCGCGATGCGTGGGAAGACACCTACGCGGTGCTTGATGCAGAGGGAATGCCACATAACACCATCATTCATTGCTTTTCTGGCGGCCCAAACGAGGCCCAAGAGTGTCTTAATCGTGGTGCCTATTTGTCATTTAGCGGAATCGTGACTTTCAAGACCGCACATGAACTACGAGAGGCCGCCCTGCTGTGCCCCCTCGACAAAATTCTCATCGAAACAGACAGTCCGTTCTTGGCACCGATTCCACACAGAGGACGTCCTAACGAGCCAGCCCACGTTGGGCTTGTCGGTACCGCCATTGCAGACCTTCGCGGACTCAATGTGGCCGAGTTTGCAGCAATCACCTCAGCGAATGCTCTTGCAGCATTTCCTCGCATACATTCGTAGGCACATGGAAATCTCTCCCATCGACAAGAACCGCATGACGGTGGCCATGGTTGTCACAGCCATTTTCCTTGCGGTCGCTTTTATGGCGTCGGGGAACTCCGGCAATGAAACTGTCTCAACGGTCGCAGATGTCACTACCACTACCTATGACCTTGGACTCGGTCTTGATTCAATCGTTGATGCTCCTGCCAACCTTGATGGCCCCGTCAGTGCTGACCCAAACGGACAAGGACAAATTGCATACCCCGCCGACAACTCTGGTCGCATGGTGCGCGGCAATGCCACCTACAAACGCTTGCCAGATTCAGTGAAGACTGGTTGCTCCACCACACTTGTTCCGCTTGGCGCCACCATCACTGTCTTGAATTTGAATAACGGACGAAAAACCACATGCGTCAACATCAATATCGGCCCCATGTCTGGCTCGTTCGACATCACATTGAATACCGCAGTGTTCGAAGCAATTGCTGAACTCGTCGACGCACCACTTCCGGTGGAGCTGACCTGGTGACGCTTTCACGCACTGATGCCTCACACCAATTAGACGGTGCTGGTTTACGTGCGAAGCGCGCGCTGGGACAAAACTTTGTTGTCGATGCAAATACCGTGCGCCGTATTGCGCGCCTCGCAGATGTTGAAAATCACCCGCACGTTTTAGAAATCGGAGCTGGTCTCGGATCACTCACTCTTGCACTGGCTGAAGTTGCTACTGGCGTCACTGCTATCGAAGTCGACGAAGCACTGTTGCCACTTCTTAATGAAAACGTTGGCGAACTTGCCAATGTCACGGTGGTTCACGCCGATGCCATGCAACTCGACTGGCCAGCACTTCTTGGCGAACACACCGACTGGGTGTTGGTCGCAAACCTTCCGTACAACGTTGCCACCCCACTTATTGCTGACGTTCTGGACTTTGTTCCTCAAGTGTCACGCATGTTGGTCATGGTGCAAAAAGAAGTTGCAGACCGATTTGCTGCATCGCCTTCCACCAGTGCATACGGCGCCCTCAGTGTGAAAGTTGCGTTTTATGCAACAGCACGTGTTGTCGGACAAGTTCCTGCCTCGGTGTTCCTGCCGCGACCGAACGTTGAGTCTTCGCTAGTGGAAATCACACGCCGTACTACCCCGCTAGATGCTTCTGTTGACAAAGCAAAACTGTTTGCACTCGTGCGAATGGGCTTTGCAAAGCGGCGCAAGATGCTTCGCGGTTCTTTAGCTGGCAGTGTGGAAGCACACCACTTTGAGGCTGCAAACATTGCCCCAACGGCACGCGCAGAGGAACTTTCCGTTCACGACTGGTTGCGTCTCGCACACATTCTAGAAGACAGTCACAAGTGACCAAAATCATCGCGCCCGCCAAACTCACGTTGTCACTCATGATCACTGGTGTTCGTAGCGATGGCTTTCATCTCATCGAAGCTGAAATGGTGTCACTCAACATCGCAGACATCATCGACATCACTGATGCAGATACGACCACAGTCACTATGTCTGGTCCGTATGCAGTCGGAGTTCCGACAGACGAATCAAACCTTGTTTCTCGAGCGCTCGTTCTTGCTGGTCGTACAGCACAGGTTCACATTGAGAAACACATTCCACATGGAGGAGGTCTTGGGGGTGGTTCAACAGATGCAGCTGCCGTATTGAAGTGGGCACAGTGGTCCGACGTGCCCGCAACAGCACGCCTTGGTGCAGATATTCCGTTTTGTCTTGTCGGTGGTCGAGCATTTGTTACGGGGATCGGAGAAATTGTCACTCCACTGCCCCACGAGGACAAGAAGGTCACCCTCTTTCTTCCCCCAATGTCGGTTTCCACACCCGCCGTGTACCGCGAATGGGATGCCATGGGCGGACCAAAAGGACCGAATGGAAACGATCTCGAACCGGCCGCGGTCAACGCATTTCCCGAATTGGGAAAGTGGCGCGATCGCGTTCAATCGGCCATTGGGTCGTCCCTGTACTTGGCTGGCTCAGGCAGTACATGGTTTGCGCACGACCATATACAACAAGGCTTAGATCAGATACCTGATGTCCAGGTGGTCTACGCAACCACCCGCCCCTGAGGGACCGAGAAGTAACGGACTTCTAGTTAGAAATGTTTATTTGCGACGCTGGTGGCGTGTGCGACGAAGCATTTTTTTGTGCTTCTTCTTGCGCATGCGCTTGCGGCGCTTCTTGATCAGCGAACTCATAAGGGATATGAACCTATCGGGACAATGACGAAAACAAAAATCCCGATACCGTATTGCGCACGGTCCGGGGTCGTTCAAAGGCAGGACAACGGGTTTTGATCCCGTGAATAGGGGTTCGAGTCCTCTCCCCGGAACAAATGACAAGCAGTCGAGCCACGAAGTGACAGACACTCAATTGCCTTCGGGCGGGGTCTGCGCCATCATCCTTGCCGCCGGCGAAGGCTCACGCATGAAGTCAGATCTTCCAAAGCCATTGCACGAAGTGTGTGGCAGGTCCATGGTGATGCACGTTGTGCACTCACTTGAATCAATTCCGCTTGTCGCAACTGTGGTTGTTGTCGGACATCGCGCACCTGAAGTAACTGCACATGTGCAACACAACGCACCCGAATGGGCACGCATTCAATTTGCAACACAACATGAACAGAACGGCACAGGCGATGCTGCTTCGGCTGGTCTTACTGGATTGTCTGCAGATATCAGTTCAAACACTTCTGCAGTGTTGGTCATGCCAGGTGATACGCCACTACTGACATCACACACCATCAATCGTCTGATTACTGAACACACTGCATCTAAGAATGCCGCCACTGTTCTGACGGCCGTTCTGGCTGACCCCACCGGATACGGCCGCATCGAGCGAGATTCCAGTGGAAACGTTGTTGGCATTGTTGAGCACAGAGACGCATCACCCGATGAACTGAAAATCCATGAGATCAACACAGGTATTTACCTTTTCGATTTCAAATTATTTGGCCCAGCACTCAAAGGAATCGACACGAATAACAGCCAAGCCGAGTACTACCTGACCGATGTCGTAGCGGTACTGGCATCAGCTGGTCACTCTGTTGGGTCAGTCATTGCTCCAGCCGAAGAGACTGCCGGGGTCAATGACCCACTGCAATTGGCAGAGGCTGAGCAAGAAATGCTCCGGCGAAACGCGGCCCGCTGATTCGTCCAGCATGCGAAGATGCCGAGGCGGCCTGCGTGTTCTACCATTGCCTCATATGAACGCGCGGTCGATGGAGAAGGTCACTACGAAGAGACTGTCGCTGTACACGGGTCGAACACACCCATCTCTTGCACAAGAAGTTGCAGAACACCTTGGCATCACTCTTGGAGACGCCAACATCGTTGAATTCGCTAACGGCGAAATTCGCCCACGGTTTACTGACAGCATTCGTGGCGGAGATGTTTTCATTATGCAGTCGCACTTCGGAACTGATGCAGGTTCCATCAACGACTCCATCATGGAACAGCTCATCATGATCGATGCCGCACAACGTGCATCAGCAAAGCGCATCACCGCAGTATGCCCGTTCTACGGATACGCACGTCAAGATCGCAAAGCAGAAGGTCGTGAACCAATTACCGCTCGACTCATCGCTGACTTGTTCAAAGCAGCAGGAGCAACGCGCATGGTGTCACTCGACCTTCACAGCGGCCAGATTCAGGGTTTCTTTTCAGGCCCGGTTGACCACCTCACGGCGCTTCCCGTGCTCGAGCGTTATGTACGCGAACATGCGCCCGAAGATCTGGTCATTGTGTCGCCAGATGCTGGTCGCGTAAAAGTTGCTGAGCGTTTTGCACAGCACTTGTCAGACCGCAATGCAGATGTTGCATTTATTAACAAGCGCCGACCAAAGGGCACGACCAATGTTGCCATTGCAAAAGAAGTCATCGGTGATGTTGACGGCCGTCTGTGCATCCTCACCGACGACATGATCGATACCGGTGGCACCATCGTGTCGGCTGCTGAATTGTTGCTCGAGCGCGGCGCAAAGGAAGTTTGGGCAATGGCCACGCACGGCGTCCTTTCCGGCCCTGCCGTTGAGCGCCTAACAAAGTCCCCCATCTCACGAGTCGTCCTGACGAACACATTGCCCCTGCCTGCTGAGAAGCATTTCGACAAGGTGGAAGTGCTCTCGGTTGCAAAAATCATTGCTGATGCACTTGCCGCAGTCTTTGACGAGACCAGCGTGTCGGAACTCTTCGACGGCGAAAACCAGTCCTAAACAGCCCGAGCGGGCCGAAAAAACCGCCCCCAACAGCGTGGCCCCTGTGGCAGTAGCCGGTTCAGGTCATAGACTTCTAAGCCGTGTCGAATACAGCAACTCTCTCAGCCGAAGCCGGTCGCGTAACCGGAAGCCCAGCATCGCGTCGTCTTCGCGCCGCCGATCGCATTCCTGGCATTCTCTATGGCCATGGCATGACACCCGTCATTTTGTCGGTTGCTCGTCGTGACCTTCGTGTTGCATTGTCAGGTCCTGCTGGTCAGAACACCATTTTGAATCTGTCCGTTGACGGTTCGTCATACAACGCAGTTGTGAAAGAGATGCAGCGCCACCCAGTTCGCCGCAATGTCAGCCACATCGACTTCGTACAGATCAACCTCACAGAAGAAATCGTCATGCACGTTCCAGTTCACCTTTCAGGTGTTGCAAAAGCAGTTGTTGCTGCTGGCGGACTTGTTGACGCAGCGGTTGACTCCATTGAAGTTCGTACCACTCCTGCAAACGTTCCTAACGAAATTGTTATCGACGTCACAGATCTCACACCTGAATCCGTCATTCACTTGGCTGACATCAAGTTGCCTGCAGGCGTCGTTGCCGTTGGCGATCCAGACATGCTTATTGCAACAGTTCTGATGTCACGCGGTTCAACCGCTGATGCAGCAGCCGCAGCAGCCGCTGGCGATGCAGCAACTGGTGAAGCAGCCGCCGAAACCAGCAACTAAGTCGCGACTCGCGGGTCGTTTCTTACTTTTACACCATGTTGCGCCGATCGGCTTCCCGACAAGGCGACATGGAACGCGTACTCATTGTCGGTCTTGGCAATCCTGGCAAGAAATATGCACGCACTCGACACAATGTTGGTACCGATGCAATTGAAGTTCTTGCAAAGCGCCTTGGAGTCTCGCTCAAAGTAGGTCGCGACCGAGCACAAATTGCAGAAACCCGTATCAACGGCCATGCAGTTGTCCTTGCAGTTCCAACCACGTACATGAATGACTCTGGTGAGGCCGTCGGTCCACTGGCACGTCGTTATAAAATTGATAATCCTGCGCACATCATCGTTGTCCATGACGAACTTGATCTCGAGCCAGGCATTCTTCGTCTCAAAGTTGGCGGTGGACTAGCCGGACACAACGGACTCAAATCAATTTCTGCACACCTCCACACTGATGACTACGTGCGAGTGCGCATCGGAGTGGGTAAACCATCATCGAAAGATGTCGGAGTTGACCATGTACTGTCATCTATTCCCGCAGCAGAACGCCGCATTCTTGACGTTGCTGTTGAGGTCGCTGTTGACTCAATTGAGAGCATCGTTTCAGGCGGAATTGCAGCTGCAATGCAGGACTTCAACGGACGGTGAGCACTTCTTCTCCCACACCGCATCCACTTGGTACCCTCGCGACACAGGTAGCGAACGAACCAGGCATCGATGCAATTGCAGGCCAACGCGATGCAGTTCTTGCAGTCCCTGAAGTTGCACGAGCAACTGTTCTTGCAGCTCTCATCAACAACACAACTCGTCGCCCGATTGTCATTGCAACTCCAACCGGGACCATGGCACAATCGATTGCAGAAGATCTCGCAGCGTTTCTCGGCTCTGATGCAATTGAATTCTTCCCATCGTGGGAAACACTCCCCTTCGAACGTGTTAGCCCAGCAGTTCTCACAATGGGTTCACGCATGCGAACCATGTGGCGAATGCGTCAGGGCAAGAATGCCCCGTCTGTCATCGTTGCGGGCACGCGCGCGTTATTGCAGAAGCTTGCTCCGGGTTCCACAACGCTTGAGCCAATTCACATTGCTGTTGGCAGCACGCTGAATATTGATGCACTCTGCGAACAACTAGTGCATTGCGGATATCGCAGAGAAACAATTGTGGAACATCGTGGTGAGTTTGCTCGCCGAGGTGCCATTGTTGATATTTTCCCCAGCACAGACGACGAACCAATCCGTGTTGACATGTGGGGAGACGATGTAGAACGACTCACCCACTTCACTGTGGCTGATCAGCGCAGTACAGATGAAATCACTTCAGTCGAGATTTTCCCAGCACGCGAATTGCTGTATGTCGACGGAGTGCAAGATCGTGCTCGTGAACTGATTGCCGCAGAGCCATGGGGTCGTGAGCAATGGGAACGCTTGTCAGAGGGGCAAATATTTGACGGCATGGAAAGTTGGCTTCCATGGCTCACCGAGTCTGACGACTTATTGACAGATCATCTTGGTGATGATGCATTGGTCATCATGGTGGAACCACGCCGAATGGGTGAACGTGCTCGCGACCTTCTTGCAGAAGAAGATGACCTCGCAAAAGCCCTGGCCGCTTCTTGGGCGCGCGATGAAAATGTGTCATTTCCGCGACTGCATGTCGAAGCCGAACGCATCTTCTCAACAAGTAATCGCACCCCGACCATTTCGATGATTCCGACAGCAGAATCAGTTGATGGCCCTGCAGTGCCTGCGTCTGGCTGGGGACCCATTATCCATGACCCTGCATCGTTCGTTCGCCGCATCAACGAAATGCTGAGTGAAAAGTGGAGCATTGTCGTTACTGCAGAAACTCCTGAATCAATTCCTCGGTTAGTTGACATGATGCGTGGTCACGGAATTGACTTCACAGCTACTAATGACGCAAAGAAGATCGCCACTCCAGGTGCATGGGTCACATTTGCTCCGCAATCACGCGGTGCATCTCTTCCGAATTCACGTGTCGCAATTATTTGTGAGGCTGATCTCAGTGGTCGCCGCCGCACCCGTTCATCGCGACACACCCAAGCACGTTCATCTGGCACAGTCTTTGAAGACTTGCAGCCGGGTGGCTACGTAGTGCATGCGCATCACGGAGTCGGCAAGTATGAAGGCATGGTCAAGCGCTCCATTGGTGGCGTCGAGCGTGACTATTTACTCATTGCATATAAGGGTGGCGACAAGCTCTACGTTCCGACCGAACAAATTGGGGTCATTCGCCAATACGTCGGCGGCGAAGCACCCACGTTGCATCGCATGGGTGGTTCAGACTTTGCCCGCGCCAAATCCCGTGTGCGCTCCGCTGTTCGTGAAGTGGCACAGGAACTGGTGTTGCTATACCAGCGTCGCGTCTCAGCAGTCGGTCATGCATTTCCGCCAGACACTCCTTGGCAATCAGAAATGGAGAACGCATTTCCATTCATTGAAACTCCAGATCAGTTAGATGCAATTGCGGCAATCAAGACCGACATGGAAAGCGAAGTGCCAATGGACCGCCTGTTGTGCGGCGATGTTGGCTTCGGAAAAACAGAAGTTGCAGTCCGTGCAACATTCAAAGCAATTCAAGATGGCAAACAAGTAGCGGTACTAGTGCCCACCACTCTCCTTGCTACACAGCACGGCAATACATTTTCCGAGCGATTTGCTGGCTACCCCATCAAAGTTGAAGTGCTTTCCCGTTTTCTCACGAATGCCGAAGCGAAGAAAGTGATAAATGGCTTGAAGTCTGGTCAGATTGATTGTGTCATCGGAACTCACCGTCTGTTGCAGGACAGTATCCAATTCAAAAATCTTGGACTTCTTATCGTCGACGAGGAACAACGATTCGGTGTGCAGCATAAAGAAGCCATGAAACGCATGAAGACAAACGTGGATGTGTTGTCAATGTCAGCAACACCGATTCCGCGAACACTTGAAATGAGCCTTGTCGGAATTCGCGATTTGTCTCTCTTGCAGACTCCCCCAGCTGATCGCCAGCCGATTCTTACTTTTGTGGGCGAACAAAGCGAACAAGTTGCTATTGAAGCAATTCGGCGCGAGTTGCTTCGCGAAGGCCAGGTCTTCTGGGTACATAACCGAGTGCAATCCATTGAAGAACGAGCAGCAGAAATTCGTGAATGGGTTCCAGAAGCTCGTGTTGCAGTTGCCCACGGCCAAATGGATGAAGCGAACCTTGAACAAATTGTTCTTGACTTCTGGGAAGGCAACTTTGATGTGTTGGTATGCACCACCATTATTGAAAGTGGCATCGACATGCCAACTGTTAACACCCTTGTTGTCGAACGAGCAGACTTACTTGGTCTCGGTCAGATGCACCAATTGCGTGGACGTGTTGGACGCAGCGGACATCGTGCATATGCCTACCTATTTCATCCGCGCGACAAGGTGCTGTCACATGAGGCATACGAACGCCTACGCACCATTGGTGAATCAACTGACTTAGGAAGCGGATTCAAAATCGCCATGCGCGACCTGGAAATACGTGGCGCCGGAAATCTTCTTGGGGAATCGCAAAGTGGCCACATCGCCGCTGTCGGCTATGACCTGTACTGCCAACTTGTCACCGAAGCCGTATCTGAGATGAAGGGCGAGTCCGTTGCTGAAAATGCCGAGATCAAAGTTGACATCACGATGGACGCCCATCTTCCCGATGACTATGTACCCAGCCAAGACCTGCGCCTTGAGGCGTACAGACGACTCGCTACCGTGCGCACCTCTGTGGAATTGGCCGATATTGAAACGGAATGGCGAGATCGTTTCGGGCCATTGCCGGAACCAGCCCAGGCCCTCATTTCGGTCGGCGCACTGCGCGTCGAATGCCTGCGCCTCGGAATTACAGAGATTGTCACCAACGCAAACACCATCCGAATTTCCCCGATAAAACTTCGCGCCAGCCAGACCATGACTTTGCGCCGCCTCGCATCAGTGGCCGTCTATAAAGAGGAGCCGGGCTTCATCTCCCTACCCGTTCCTCGTGGGGCAAATCCTGCCGTGACGGTCATCGCATTGTTGCAAGGGCTTTTTGACTCCTCAGACGACTAAGGTTTCTCTGTGATTAAGAGCCCCCGCACTTCCCGTTTCGCCGCTGCACTTGCAGCTACCTGCCTTCTCGGACTGACTGCCTGTGGCAGCGTGTCGTCATCGTCAGACGCATTCAGCGTCAATGGCGCCGGATACACACAAGACGACTTCAACAAGTTGTCAGCAGCCTTAGTTGATGCCGGACAATTCGCAGCAGTCAACGACAAGATCAAGGCAGCGGATGCAGTTGTCGTGATGCGTACTTTGATTCGCTACGAAGCGTTCCTTCAATTCATTGAAGACAACGACGTGAAAATTCTTGAGGCAGACAAAGCTGAAGTTCTGAAGAATGCCAACGCAGACGACAAATTTCCGACCTACCCCAAAGAACTTCAAGATGTCCTCGTCAACTTCAATATTGCAGATGTCACTTTGAAGAAAATTGCCCCACCCGCAATCGACAAGATTGAAAAACTGTATTCAGATTCTCCTGCAAGGGCTGGAGTTCAGTGCCTCAGTCACATTCTGGTCAAAACCGAAGCCGAGGCAAAGACAGTTCTCGCTGATCTGAAGTCCGGAACCAAATTCGCCGATGTAGCTGCCAAGAAATCAATCGAACCAGGAGCCGATAAGTCCGGTGGTTCATTGGCCAACGGCACTCAGCCGTGCCAAGCACTCGCAAACTTGCAAACTTCTTTCGACAAAGATTTCCTGATCGGTTCAGTGGCCGCAAAACCTGGTGTTCCCACCGGACCAGTAAAGAGTTCATTTGGCTATCACATCATTTTGAGTGCTCCATTTGCCGACGTAAAGGATTCTGTTGCGACTGTTATTGCAGAGAACCCCGGCGCCACTCTCCTTGCTGGCTACATGTCAAAAACTGACATCAAAGTCAATTCCATATACGGAGTTTGGAACGGCGCAACCGCCACCATTAGCTAATGCCACGCATCGTTGTCGTCGGTCTCGGGCCAGGTAATCCAGGCCTTATAACTTCTGACACTCTTGCTGCAATCAACTCCATTTCTGTGCGCTTCCTGCGCACGATTCATCACCCATCTGCGCACGTAGTCACTGACGCAACGTCGTTCGATCACTTATATGACAGTGCCCCATCATTCGACGATGTGTACCGAGACATTGCCCTCACGTTGGTCGATGCTGCCAAGCAATACAGCGAGGTGCTGTACGCAGTTCCTGGCTCACCAACTGTGCTTGAAAAGTCAGTTACTCATTTACGCGCGCGTAATGACATTGAACTTGTCATTCTTCCCGCAGTATCTTTTTTGGAAGACGTGTGGAGAGCGCTCAACATTGACCCCATCGAAGCCGGTGTACGACTGATTGATGGTCATGTCTTTGCTCAGGCCGCTGCGGGAGTTTCAGGACCAATGTTGGTGGCTCACACACATGCCAATTGGGTGCTATCAGATATCAAATTGTCTGTTGATGACCCAGACCCGCAAACCGAAGTCGTCTTACTGCACCATCTCGGTCTTCCCGACGAACAGATTGCCCACACGACGTGGAGCAACATGGATCGAACTCTTGAAGCCGACCATCTCACCTCTATGTACATTCCGCATCTAGGAACGCCAGTCGCCCATGAATTGGCGCAGTTTCACGAACTGGCACGCACCTTGCGCAGCGAATGCCCCTGGGATGCCGAACAAACTCATCAATCTTTGGTGCGCTACCTCATTGAGGAAACATATGAAGTTGTTGATGCCATCTCTCGACTGAATGAAGATGACCCGTCAACCGATGTTGATCTCATTGAAGAATTGGGTGACTTGTTGTATCAAGTTGAGTTCCATGCCGCAATTGCAGAAGAGCAAGGTCGCTTCACCATGGCCGATGTTGCACGCACAGTTCATGACAAATTGGTGTCACGACATCCGCATGTTTTCTCAGACGTTGTCGTCAATTCGTCGCAAGATGTTGAAAACAATTGGGAAGCCATTAAGAAAGCTGAAAAGCCAGAGCGCTCCGGCCCCTTCGATGGTGTCGTCGAAGCTGCACCGGCATTGTCGTTTGCTACCAAGGTGCAGCAACGCGCTTCCCGAGTCGGATTCGATTGGGCTAATTCGGATGGGCCATTAGAAAAGGTTGCTGAGGAACTGCAAGAGGTGCACAACGCCATCGGCATCGGTGATCCAGAGTCCACCATGGTGGAAGTAGGTGATCTCTTTTTTGCTGTTGTCAATGTTGCGCGTCATCTCGACATTGACCCAGAGAGTGCTTTGCGTTCTGCGGTCTTCAAGTTTCGTGCACGGGTTGAAGGCGTCACCCACTTAGCGGCCAGCCAGGGCCGTGAAATGACATCTTTGTCTGCCTTGGAACTTGATGAACTATGGGAAGTGGTTAAGTCCCACCCAACTCACTAGCGTTCTAGGTATGAGTGAAATCGTCGAAGTAGTCGGCCGCGAAGTTTTAGATTCTCGCGGTAACCCAACAGTCGAAGTAGAAATAGTGCTTGACAGCGGTGCAACCGGTCGAGCCATCGTTCCATCGGGTGCTTCAACAGGTGAATACGAAGCAGTGGAACTTCGTGACGGCGGTCGGCGTTACTTGGGTAAGGGCGTTTTGCGCGCTGTTGAAAACGTCAACAACATCATCGCTCAAGTTGTCATAGGTATGGATGCTACGAACCAGCGTTCACTCGACAATGCACTCATTGAACTTGACGGAACAGAAAACAAATCACGTCTCGGAGCAAATGCCATGCTCGGAGTCAGTTTGGCTGTCGCACATGCCGCGGCAAGTGAATTAGAACTTCCGTTGTATCGCGCCATTGGTGGCCCACACGCACACGTATTGCCTGTCCCCATGATGAATGTCATTAATGGCGGCGCGCATGCAGACAACAATGTTGATCTTCAAGAATTCATGATCATGCCAGTTGGCGCACCAAGTTTCCACGAAGCAGTTCGTTGGGGTGTTGAGACATACCACACTTTGAAAAAGGTGCTTACTGATCGTGGCTTGTCCACGGCTGTTGGCGACGAAGGCGGTTTTGCACCGAACTTGTCAAGTAATGAAGATGCTGTTGCAATTCTTGTAGAGGCAATCGAAAAAGCCGGGTACGCACCTGGTACTGACATTGCAATTGCACTTGACCCCGCCATGAGCGAGCTGTACCGCGATGGTGCGTATCACCTCACTGGCGAAGGCAAAGTGTTCACTGCTCCTCAGATGGTTGAGTGGTGGACATCACTTGTTGATCGCTACCCAATTGTCAGCATTGAAGATGGCATGGCCGAAAATGACTGGAGCGGCTGGGCTCAGATGACTGCTGCGCTCGGCTCGCACATTCAACTAGTCGGCGATGACTTGTTCGTCACTAACACGCGTCGCCTGCAAATGGGAATAGATCAGTCAGTCGCAAACAGCATTCTTATCAAGGTCAACCAAATTGGAACTCTCAGTGAAACTCTCGACACTGTTGAACTGGCAACACGCCATTCCTACACAAGCGTCATGAGTCATCGCAGTGGAGAAACTGAAGATTCAACCATTGCTGATCTTGCCGTTGCAACAAATTGTGGCCAAATCAAAACTGGTGCCCCTGCGCGAAGCGACCGTGTCGCTAAGTACAACCAACTTCTACGCATTGAAGAAATGCTCGGCGACACTGCCCACTTCCGTGGCCGTAGTGCTCTTGCGCCTCTGAAGTAACGAACATCTGTTCGTGTGCCACGGTTCTCACCGTGTTTCACGCCACAATAGAGACGTGGCTCCACGTTTCTTGAACCCCCTCTCGCGGTTGCGCTCACGCACGCGCGACGTCACGAGTTCTCTTCTGCGCCCCACCCCCATCGAGCAGCGCTTCGCACGCAGTCCATTAACTCGCTGGATCGCCCGCCTCGCCCTTGCAACAGTGGTCGTTGCCGGTGGCACGTCCTTATTCTTTTTCCCCTTAATGGACTTCGTGACGCAACGCTCCGCAATTGCTGAAAGAAATTCAGAGTTCGCTGCCCTTGCTGATGCAAATGAGCAGTTGCAGACGGAAGTCAACGCCCTTCAAACCCCCGAAGGAATTCGCAATGCAGCTCGCGCCCAATTGGGTTATGTCCTACCTGGTGAGCAGCGCCTCTCGCTTGTCCCGATGCCCAAGTTGCCAACCGACCTGCCGTCTACATGGCCATACACATTGATTACTGACATATTGACCGTGCGCAGTGCCACCAATGGCACCCCATCTTCACCTCTCGCTCCATTAGCCCCGTAACAGCGGAATTCTCCTTGGCTCCATGCGAGCCCACCCAATTCCACTCGGTAGTGTTCTTTTTATTGTCTTATAGACCTCGGGGGTTTTGAAATGGGTGGAAGCATTCTTGGAAATCGGGTTCTTCGTAAAGAAGATCCAAAATTTCTCACAACAGGTGGCGTATACGTCGATGACCTTTTAGATGAACCGGCACTTCTGGGCGCACTTCATGTCACCTATGTTCGCAGCACTGTCGCGCACGGAAACATCACATCTATCGATACTTCCGATGCAACGTTAATGCCCGGAATCGTTGCGGTGTTCACAGGCAAAGACCTCGGACTTGAACCAGTACCGTCCGCATTTAACCCTGCTGCGACTCGCACTCTTCTTGCCATCGATAAAGTGCGCTTTGTCGGTGAACCGATTGTTGCCATTGTTAGCGAGACTCGCGAAGAGGGCGAAGACGCCATTGACGCTGTCATCATTGATTATGACGTGCTTCCCGCGCTCATTGATCTTGAAGAAGCAATGGCCAGTTCCAACTTGTTGTATGAGGCATGTGGAAGCAACGTTGTTTTTGACTCCATGGTTCTCGGACTTCCCGACAACACTGGCGATGCGTACTTTGCAGACTGCGAAGTGGTCGTCAAAGGTCGCTACTTAAACCAGCGCGTTGCTCCATGCCCACTCGAAGTGCGTGGTGCTGCTGCAGCATGGGGCATAGATGGTCGACTGACTCAATGGCTTTCAACTCAACATGCACAAGGTGCCGTGGCACCACTTGCTGCTGCAAACGGTGTTGACCCAAGCATGGTTCATGTCAAGACTCCAGATGTTGGTGGAGGCTTTGGCGCAAAAATCGGCGCGTATCCTGAAGAACTTCTCTTGGGCGTCATTGCAAAGCGCATGGGCCATGCAGTTCGTTGGCGCGAAACTCGCAGCGAGTCAATGGTGGGCCTTGGTCACGGCCGTGCACAATTGCAATACGTCACTATTGGCGGCAAGCGCGACGGCACCGTGACTCACTACCAACTGTGGGCAATTCAAGACTCGGGTGGTTGGGTTGACATGGGCACCATCCTTGCTCCATTCATGACACGACCAATGTCGTCAGGTGTTTATGCAATTCCCAACATCGAATGCCGCACAACATCTGTTGTGACAAACACAACTCCAACCGTTGCATACCGCGGCGCAGGTCGACCTGAAGCAACAGCTGCTATTGAACGTGCCATGGACATGTTTGCTTTAGAAATTGGCATGGACGCTGTTGAAGTGCGCCGCAAGAACCTCATTCCGAAGTTCATGACACCGCACACCACGGTTGTTGGTCAGACATACGACGTTGGTGACTACGAAACTTCATTGAATAAGGTTCTCGACGCTGCAGATTACAAAGGTTGGCGTGCAAAGCAGAAAGCAGCACGCGACAGCGGAGCCGCAAAGCAAATCGGCATCGGCGTCAGCGTCTATGTTGAAATCACTGGCGGCGTTGGTAATGGCGAATCAGCCAAGGTCGAAGTTCTCGACAATGGTCATGCACTCATTTACACCGGCACTTCGCCACACGGACAAGGCCATGCCACATCATGGGCCATGCTCGCCAACGAACAAACAGGTATCCCCATTGAGAACATTGAATTGGTGTGGGGTGACACTGACCTTGTACCAATCGGTACCGGAACAATGGGATCACGCTCATTGCAACAGGGTGGAAACGCCGTGTTCGCAGTTGCTGCTGAATTGGTGAACAAAGCAAAGTCGGTTGCTGCTCGTTTGCTTGAAGCAAGCGAAGAAGACATTGTTCTCGACAAAGATTCCGCAACTTTCCATGTTGCAGGTACTCCGGCCGTAGCAAAGACCTGGGCAGACCTAGCACTTGCTGAAAAGCAATCTGGAGGACTTGTTCATTCTGATGTCATCAATGTCTCTGGCGCTACGTTCCCATTCGGCGCACACGTAGCAGTTGTTGAAGTTGATGTCGAAACAGGCAAAGTCACCCACATCGCTCACACAGCGTGTGACGATGCTGGAAAAGTGCTGAACCCAATGCTGCTTGAAGGTCAAATTCACGGTGGTGTTGCACAAGGTGCTGCTCAAGCACTTCTTGAAGAAGTGTGTTACGACCCAGATGGCAACCCAATCACGTCAAACCTTGCAGATTATGGATTTATCTCAGCTGCAGAACTTCCAAGCGTCACGGTTGTACATATGGAGACACCAACTCCTGTCAACTTGATTGGCGCAAAGGGAATCGGTGAATCTGGCACCATCGGATCTACTCCAGCAGTGCAATCAGCAGTTGTTGATGCCGTTTCACAATTCGGCGTCAAGCACATTGACATGCCAACCACCGCAGAAAAGGTGTGGGCTGCAATTCAGTCCACACGATAACCAACTACTACTCACTAAGAACTACACATAAAGGAACCCAACATGAAGGTCACCATTACCGTCAACGGAACCACACACGAAAGTGATGTTGAGCCACGCACCCTGCTCGTTCAGTACGTGCGCGAATCACTCGGCCTTACCGGCACCAACATTGGTTGCGACACCTCTAGCTGCGGCGCTTGCTCATTGCACCTCAACGGTGAATCAGTAAAGAGCTGCACAGTTCTTGCTGTTCAGGCTGATGGTGGCTCAGTCACAACAATAGAAGGACTCGCCAAAGATGGCGTCATGCACCCAATGCAGCAAGCATTCATGGAGAACCATGGTTTGCAGTGCGGTTATTGCACACCAGGAATGGTCATGGCAGCAATCAGCCTTCTGGATGAGATCCCTTCTCCAACAGAAGAGCAAGTGCGTGTTGGTCTTGAAGGCAACCTGTGCCGCTGCACCGGTTATCACAACATCGTCAAGTCGGTGCTCGCATGCGCCAACAACAAGTAAGTCGGAGACACTCATGATTCCTGCACCATTCGATTACAAGCGCGCATCTTCTGCCGCTGAAGCAATCTCACTTGTTAGTGAGTACGGCGAGGACGCAAAGTTCCTTGCTGGCGGGCACAGCTTGTTACCACTGATGAAGTTGCGCCTTGCTCAACCAGCAGTACTGATTGACATTGCTCGTATTCAAGACTTGTCATACATTCGTGATGCGGGCGACCACATTGCAATTGGCGCGATGACCCGCCACATGGATGTTGAAAAATCACCAATCCTTGCCGAGCATGCTCCCCTGCTCTCATTTGCAGCAAGCCATGTTGGCGACCCACAGGTACGCCATCGCGGCACTATCGGTGGTTCCATTGCTCACGCAGACTCAGCATCTGACTTGCCTGCAACAACATTGGCACTTGGTGCAACATACGTTGTACAAGGCCCGAACGGCACACGTGAAATTGCAGCAGCTGATTTCTATGTTGGTTTCCTTGAATCAGCACTTGCTCCCGACGAAATGCTCACAGAGATTCGCGTTCCAAAAATGAACGGTGCAACATGGGGCTTTCAGAAGTTCAACCGTCGTGCCCAGGACTGGGCAATTGTCGGAGTTGCTGCATGGAAGCGTGGCACCGAGTCTGGTGTTGGTCTTGTCAACATGGGATCAGTTCCCGTATTGGCAACCAGCGTTGCAAATGCAATTGCAGGCGGAGCAAGCATCGGTGATGCAGCAAAACTTGCTGGCGCAGAAGCAGAGCCACAATCAGACCTCAACGCAAGTGCGCAATACCGCGTTCACCTTGCAGAGGTCTTGGTGCGCAGAGCGCTTGAATCAACCAGTAA
>Ga0209444_10000575_pt1 | contig 20245 bp, 14 predicted proteins | sample LauGreFaBDMM15DN_2_FD_188215 | JGI IMG/M metagenome (GOLD analysis project Ga0209444, IMG submission 188215) | Freshwater lake microbial communities from Lake Michigan, USA - Fa13.BD.MM15.DN (SPAdes) (version 2) | ecosystem: Environmental > Aquatic > Freshwater > Lake | place: Lake Michigan... | reverse complement strand
CGTCAGAGATGACGATGCTGCAGGCACGCAGAACGCTGAGTTGGGGAGGATCATGGAGGGGGATGTCACGGTTGACGTCACAAACCTAACAAATCATTGATACGCGTCAATGAAATCTTGTTAATATTTTCAGAAATTTCATCACCTACAAAAAAAGCGTTGATAATGAATGAGATTTATCAAAGCAAAAAATGTGAGGACACTTGTTTTTGTGGTTTAGATTGGTTTATTAAGTTGCAAGTGACCTCAAAATGTTCGGCTAGATGGGGGCTGTGTAAGCTGGCTGACTCGTTTTTCTCTCATGAAATCAGTACAATCTAATGCGTCGTTTGAACTGGACCCAGTAGTCTGACCAGAGGTCAGGTTAGTTATGTTGTGGTGTGCTCAGGCACTAAGTATAAGTCTATGCGCACTTAGTTTCCACCATTCCCCATCAATCCTCACGCATCTCTTTCGCCTTCAGGCTGTTGGAAGTGGATTTTGAGTTTTCCGGAGGGTTGTTTCATCTGATCGGACAAGGTTGGCGCTTGGGCGGCGGCTGGCGCAGCGACGGTGCCATCGAGAGCATTGCGCAGGGCTCCTTCGACGAGTTGGCCGCAGTGGATTTTCATCGGCGGCAGGGCTCCTAGATCGCCGCTGAGTTCTTGTGCGGAAAGTGCGCGCGCTTGATCGAGGGTTTTGCCTTTGAGCAGCTCGGTGGCCATCGAGGCTACGGCAATGGCTGTTTGGCAGCCAAAGCTTTGGAAGGAGGCGCGATCGATGACTTTTTGGCCGTCTTTTTCGGTAAATTTCAGCCACATGCGCAACATGTCGCCGCACTCGGGTGAGCCGACGGTGCCTACGCTGTCGGCATCGGACATTTCACCCTGATTTTGTGGGTCGACGAGGGCCTTGCGGACATTTTCTTCAAAGTCGTTCATGGACACAACTAACCATGTGATGCTGAGATTAGCAAGTCTGCTGCGTGGGCTGTCGAAGATTTTATGCTTCGAGTTTGACCCGCGGCAGAAATTTTTCCAGACTCGGCGCATGGAAAGCGTTGAGGAAGTCATGGAGCATGCAGACGATCAACCACAAGCTGCACGATTCGCGTTCGCAGAGCCGACATCGGAGTTGGGTCGTGCTTTGGTGGAATTGCTGGGGCAGAAAAAAGTTTGTGATGCCGATGATGTGCGCGAGACCCATGCCTCTGACAAATGGTATGCTAAGGCGCGTCCAGAGGTGGTTGTTTTCGCAGAAAGCACCGAGGATGTGGCGAAGGTGATGGAATACGCGCACAAGCATCGCATTCCGGTCACGACGCGTGGTGCGGGTCACGGCTATGTCGGGGGCTGCGTGCCTTTGCACGGTGGCATCGCGCTCACGGTGATGCGGATGAATCGAATTTTGGAAATCAATCCGTTAGACGGAGTGGCCGTGGTGGAACCCGGTGTGATTACCGCGGAATTGCAGCAGGCGGCGCATGAGTGTGGTTGGGATTACCCGCCTGATCCGGCATCGTTGAAGGATTGCTCGATCGGCGGAAATGTTGCCACCAATGCTGGCGGACCGCGTTGTTTGAAATACGGCGTCACCCGCAATTATGTGTTAGGTTTGGAAGTGGTGCTGGCGACGGGAAAAGTGGTGCAGTGTGGTGGAAGGGTACACAAAAACAAAACGGGCTTTGACTTGGTGGGGCTGATGACTGGCTCCGAGGGCATGCTCGGTGTGGTGACGAAGGCGACACTGCGTTTGATTCCCAAACCTCGTTCTCGTGCGATGCTGGCGGCGATTTTCCCAGAGTTCGAGCAAGCGGCCGCTGCGGTACAGGCGATTTTTCAAAAAGGGCATCTGCCCTCGGCCTTGGAGATCACAGATACATTCACCTTGCAAGCCGCGCGCAATCGACTGGGCGCGGATCGTTTGCCGCCGGGCAATGCGCATTTGCTGGTCGAGACTGATGGCGCTCCTGCTGCGGTGCAGGCTGAGATTGATGAATTGCGTGCTTTGTTGCGTGAGATGGGGGCGACCAACATCGATGCGGCAATGGATGAGCCGTCTTGCGAAGAGTTCTGGAAAATCCGCCGTGAGTTTTCGTATTCATTACGTGATACGGGGCTTACCAAACTGAACGAAGACATCGTGGTGCCACGTTCGAAGCTCATTGCGCTGGTTCGTTTTGCGGAAATGCTACAACTCGAAACGGGCTTGGCCATCGCATGTTTTGGGCATGCGGGAGATGGCAACATTCACACCAACATCATGGTCGATCGCTACGAAAATCCCGAAACCCGTCAGCGTGCGGATGCGGCGCTGGACATCCTGTTTACGTGGATTTTGGCGAATGGTGGAGCGATTACGGGCGAGCATGGCATTGGGCTCGCAAAGAAACCGTGGATTCAGGAAGCTCTCGGCGAGGAGTCGATGGCCTTGCATCGTTCGATCAAGCGCGCGGTGGATCCGCATGGGATTCTCAACCCCGGAAAATGGCTGGATTGATTTTTTTCCAAAATTTCGCAACTTTTCCTATCGGGACTGGTTAGTTCCCATGAAATCCTATGTTACCTAAAGCTCAAACATCCTGGACAAGAGAAGAAGCTGCGCATTTGCTCAATCGTGCCGGATTTGGTGGTGCTCCCAACTCGATCAATGATCTGCATGCGATGGGTCGTGAAAAAGCGGTAGATTTTCTGCTGCAGCCGACGGAAGCGCCCGATGCCTTTGCTGAGCCTGAGTGGTGCCAACCCGCAAAAGTGGCGGAAGAGGCTCGTCGACGCTTTCAGTTGATTCGCGAAAATCGCATCGCAGCGCGCGACATGACGCCCGAGGAGGCTGATCGCAAGCGGCGTGAAATCCAACAAAGTTTTCAACGCGACGAACGCCGTCGCGGCATGGAAGCGCAAGGTTGGTGGCTGGATCGAATGCTGAAATCGCAGGCGCCCTTGCGTGAAAAAATGACCTTCTTTTGGCATGATCACTTTGCGACAAGTGCGCAAAAAGTCCGTGAGCCGATCTTGTTGCTGCGTCAAAATCAATTGTTCCGCGCCCATGCGCTGGGAAATTTTAAAAAGCTCACGCATAAGATCACACAGGATGGCGCGATGATGCTCTACCTCGATTTGCAAAACTCAAAAAAAGGCAAGCCTAACGAAAATTTTGCACGCGAGGTAATGGAGTTGTTCACCTTAGGGCAGGGGAATTACACCGAAGAAGACATTCGCCAAGCGGCGCGGGCCTTTACGGGGTATTCGATCAATCGCTTGAGTGGCGAGGTCTCATTCAACAAAAAGCAATGGGACGAGACGGAGAAAAATTTCCTTGGTGCGAAGGGCAACTTTGATGCCGATGGCATTGTCGATATCATCTTCCAACAAGAGCAAACGTCCCGCTATGTGCCGACGAAACTGTGGGAGTTTTTTGCCTACGAAGAGCCGCCCACCACAGCCGTCGATGATCTCGCGAAAACCTTTCTCGACTCCAAGTTCGAGGTCTCCAGCGTCTTGCGTGAGATTTTTCTCTCGAAGGAGTTTTATTCAGAGAAATGCATGCACGCCCAAATCAAGAGCCCGATCCACTTTTTCGTGCAGATGCTCAAGCAGTTGGAAATTCCTGAGATTCCCAGCGCTTATGCGCTCTACGTGCAAGCACAACTCGGACAAATCCTCTATGCACCACCGAATGTGGCCGGTTGGGACTGGGGAAAAGCCTGGATCAACACCAACACCTTGCTGACTCGCTATCAAATATCGGGCCATCTGTGCAAAGCGGGTAGCACGCAGGCTCCCGAAAAAAACATGAGCAAAGTCAAAGGCTTTGCGATGCCCAAGGGCGGGATGAATGTCGCGAGCGCGGGGCCTGACTACGATACCTTAGTACCGCGTGATGCTCGTGATAACGTGGAAAAAATGGTCGATTCTTTGATTGATCGACTCTTCCAACGTCCACTCAGCGGCAACGTGCGCGAGAGTTTCATCGCTTACGGCAACGAGAAAAAAGGTGTCATTTTTACCAACCAAGAAGTGGCTGAATTGATCCACTTGATGATGAGCACACCACACTATCAATTAACCTAACACTTTTCCTAATCCCAATTCTATTTTCTTATGAAAACACGCAGAGATTTCCTTCGCACCACACTGCTCGGCGCATCCGCTACTTGGACGGTTCCAGGTTTTGTCAACAACACCTTCGCGGCTCTCGATGCCTCGACACGCGATTCTGCCACGCAGATTACGACCGGCAAAGATGGTCCGATCTTGGTGGTCATTCAGCTCGCAGGTGGCAATGATGGTCTCAACACCGTAGTTCCTTTTGCCGATGACGACTACCACAAAGCACGCGCGCGCATTGCCAAGAAGGAAAAAGACATCCTCAAGCTTTCTGACTACTGCGGCCTCAATCAGAGCATGCCCTTTTTCGGTTCGCTCTACAAAGAGGGCAAGCTCGGCGTGGTCCAAGGCGTCGGCTATCCGAACCCGAATCGTTCGCACTTTGTCTCGACCTCGATCTGGGAAACTGCTGATCCCACGACGCGTTCGAACACCGGATGGATTGGTCGTTACTTCGACAATGCTTGCGCAGGAGCCGATCCTACGGTGGGCATCAGTTTCAATAAAACCCAGCCCGAGTCCTTTGGTGCGCTGAAAAATTCCGGCATCTGCCTTTCGTCGCCCGAGCTCTATCGCTGGATCCACGGCGGTGGCGAGCAAGACAAGGCGGAAGAATTTTTTGCCAATCTCAATAGCCCCGATGCGGATAAATCGCCGATGAAAGTAGAAGACGAGGCTCCTGTTGATGGCGCAAGCATTGGCATGGGCGGCGGAAAACCAGGCATCGTGCAAGGGGAATCAAACCTTGCTTTTCTCGAACGAGTCGCCATGGACGCCCGTGTTTCATCCTCGCAGATTTTAGAGATCGCGGCGAAATACAAATCCAAAGTCACCTACGATGGCACACCGCTCGCTCGCAGCTTGAATCTGGTATCGCGCATGATCGCCGGTGGTCTGCCAACGCGGATTTTCTATGTTTCGCACGGTGGCTTCGATACGCACAACAACCAAGTCAACTCGCATGATCGATTGCTCAGTCAGCTCGATAGCGCGGTGAAATCATTCCTCACCGACATCAAGGCGCAGGGCAATCAGGATCGCGTGAGCGTGATGACCTTTTCGGAATTTGGTCGTCGTGTGCAAGAAAATGCCAGCGGCGGTACCGACCACGGCCAAGGCTCGTGCATGTTCCTCGCAGGCGCACCGATCAAAGGCGGGCTCTATGGAAAATATCCGAGCCTCAGTGATCTCTCGCAAGGGGATCTGAAATTCACCACCGACTTCCGCAGTGTCTATGCTACGGTTTTGGAAGACTTCATGAAAACTCCGTCCAAGGAAATTCTCAAAGCGAGTTATCCGAAATTGGGATTGATTGGGTGATTTTCTGAGATCGAGAATGAGACAGATTGGACGAATCAGTCTGATCTCTGTCTTTGTTTCTCCTCAATGATCCTCACGTGCTGCGCGTTCGGCTTCTTCTTCGTGAGAGTGAATTTGCAGCGTAAACTGGACGTTTTCCTTATCGGCTGCTGCTTTCATCACGCTGCGGATGGCGGAGGCGGTGAAGCCATTGCGACCAATCAGCAAGGCCACATCGGTGGAGGCGAGGATCAAGCGAAAACGCAGACGGTTTGGCCCGAGCTCGGCGACGCGGAGTTGTGCTTGATCGGGATGCTCGATCAACTGCACGGCGTAGTATTGTAAAAATGACCGAAGTTGGTTAGCGACCGCTTGCATGCGCGCAATATGAACCAATTCGGCCTAACCCGCAAGGGGGAATTCGTGGAATGATGGATTCTGTCCATTGTTCTTTGGTTAGGGGGTGCTTTGTCTTTGCCATCACGGGGTAAATGTGCTAGTAGTCACCTATGAATGCGATTACTGGTGATGAAATGCGAGCGTGCGAGGAGTCGCTTTTTGCGCAAGGTGTGACGGCAGAGGAATTGATGGAACAGGCGGGGCGGGGGATTGCCCAGGCTGTGCGCAAGTTTTTCCCACAACCGGGGATTTTGCGGTTGTATTTGGGCAAGGGGCATAATGCGGGAGATGCCTTGTGTGCGGCGCGGCATCTCAAGGCACGAGGTTGGCGGGTGGAGTTGCGTTGTTGTTACGAGGAAATTGAATGGGCGACTCTGACGAGAAAACAGGCGCGCTTGTTAGAACTACAGCCTCAGATGGAGGCGTTGGATGCAGGGGAGCATGTGCTGTTGATCGATAGCTTGCTGGGCATCGGTAGTCAGGGCGCGTTGCGGGAGCCGATTGCTGAGGCGGTGCGTGAAATTTGCCGATTGCGATCTGAGCGCGGTTATCGAGTGGTGGCAATGGATTTACCGACAGGGCTGAACGCGGATGATGGTTCGGCCACAGAAGCAGTGGTGGCGGATTACACCTTTACGATCGGTGCCTTGAAGCGCGGGTTGCTGGCGGCGAGCGCGGTGAATTTTGTCGGCAGAGTGGAATTGATTCCGTTAGAGGGGATTGCGGTGGAGCATTTGACTGCGGGATTTCAGGGGATCGAGCCGCGAACATTCGGCGCAAGTTTGCCGTTGCGGGCGCACGATTTCCACAAAGGCGATGCGGGACGGGTTGCGGTGATTGCCGGCTCACTGGGCATCGAGGGAGCCGCGATTATGGCGGCGGCCGGGGCTTTGCGCGGTGGTGCTGGACTGGTGACTTTGTGGGTGCGTGGTGATTGCGCCGCGAGCATCAAAGCGCGCGTGATGCCTGAGGTGATGGTGCGGGTTTATGCGGATTTTTCGGAGATCGATGTCTCGCAAGCCGATGCGATCGTTTTTGGGCCAGGCCTCGGAAAATGCTCGGCGGAAGATTTTGTCGCTTGGTCGGAGTTGTTGGGCGCGGCGTCTTGTCCTGCGGTGATCGATGCGGATGGGCTGAATGCGATTTCGGAACATCAGGGGCATCATGTGTTGCAAGCGCGGCATGTGATCACGCCGCATCCGGGGGAGTTTGCGCGGCTTGCGCCTCATTCGTCGCGGCGTGGTCGGGAGGAAGGATGCAGGCATTTTGCCGAACACAGTCCAGCAGTGATTCTCTTGAAGGGTGCGCGGACTTTGGTAACGCAGCGCGGCGAGGACCTGTATGCGAATCTCACAGGACATGCCGGTATGGCATCGGCTGGGATGGGCGATGTGCTTGCGGGAGTGATTGGTGCCTTGTTAGGCCAAGGTCTCACTCCGTTGCAAGCGGCATGCTGCGGTGCATGGTCGTGTGGTCGCGCGGCGGAATCGGCGATGCTCCATCAGCGGCGTTCGCAGGAATCTTTGGTGGCAACGGATTTGCTGCAAGAGCTGGGTGGGGCCTTTGAGGAATGGCGGGCGAGCTCAATTTGATTTCACCGTGGCGTTTCATTTCACCGGAAATGGATCGGCTTGCAGGCGCAGTGATGCATCTTCGCTGGTGGGGGTAATCGGCGTTCCGGGATCACGTGCAGGGCGTAAAATGGAAACGCACAAGGCTATCAGAAAAAGACTCACTAGCCAGGTGATGAGCCACACGCGAGGGATCGGTGAGATGTTTTTTCCGAGTTGTCGCACGCGTTTTTCCAGTCCGCTCGGTGAGGCCATGGCCATGGCGGATTGAGGAGCGTGGGCGGCGAGATCACAGAGAATGTGAGCATAGTTTTCTTTGCGAAATCCGGCATGGATGACGCGCGCATCACAGGCGACTTCGGATTGGTGGTGTAGTTGTTTTGCCAGCCATGAAACGAAAGGATTGTACCAATGGAGAGATCGGCTCAGCAGTGAAATGATGCGCCACAGGGGATCGTGGCTGACGTGGTGACCGATCTCGTGGAGTAGGACTGCTCGCAAAGTCTCAGCCGACCATTTTGCGGAGTCGGCAGGCAGATAGATAATCGGTTTGCGCCAACCGCATGCCGCAGGACCTGCGTGATCGTTGAGCAGTCGCAAATCGATCGACCGCGTGAATCCTTGATGCTGCGCGCAGGAGGCTAAGGCATCGAGCATAACGGGATCGCTGACGGGGCGAGAGTTTTTTTTCCAACGCTGCAGTTGATAGAGGCTGAGGCAAAGTCGGATCACGCACAAACTCATGCCAATGCTCCACAACCACCACAGCCACTGCGGCGTGCTTTGATTGGCTGCTTCCATCACGGGGAAAACCGTTGAGGGAGCTGGCAAAATGTGCCACTTAGGCAAGCACAGCAACGCGGGCATGAGCAACAGAAGCAGCAGAGAAAAACGAATCAGACGTTCACTGCCGTTGCCGGATCTGCGTTCCAGCCACCAGACCAACGCGACCGAGGCGAACGAAAACACGCAGGCGTAGAGGAAAAGGGGATTCATGGCGGCGGGGGATCACTCGGTTCGGCGATGAGTTGGCGGATGCGTGTGATCTCGTCGGCGGAAAGTTTTTGGTCGGCGGGGTCGAGCAGAGATGCGACAAGTTTTTCGGGGCTGCCATCAAAGAAGGTGTGCAGCAGATTGCTCAAGGCCGAGCGCTTGGCCTTCTTCTCTGGAATGGCCGGACGGTAAATGTAGCGCCGTGAATCCTTGCTGTGCATGACGATCCAGTTTTTTTGCTCCAGTGTCGCGAGGAGGGCGCGGATGGCCGAATAGCTGGGCGGATCGGGTAGCTCATCCATGACTTCTTGCGCCGAGGCCTGACCGAGACGAAAGAGAATGTCCATCACTTGGCGCTCGCGGCGTGTTAATGCTTGTTCCAAAGGGGTGTCCACGCGCTCAGTGTATGATATGCTGGAAAAACTGCAATTAAAATGTTGAAAAAAGTGTAGGAACGATTGACCGCTAGCTGCGGAAACTGCTTTCGTGAAGCTGACTTTCAAGAAGGTGTTTTTTGCTTTTGCCTTTTGCGTTTTCTTGTCTAGTCTCACTGCGTGAGGGAAATTGAGGGGATCACAGACCAGAGAACCGGGGCCGATTATGTTCGGGCGATGTATCGGGCGATGGTGCAAGCCCGATTGTTGGAAAATAAGCTATCGAGCCTCTACAAGGCAGGGAAAATCGTCGGTGGCGTCTATCTCGGCAAAGGGCAAGAAGCCGTCAGTGCCGCGCTGGGAACAGCACTTGTTCCAGGAAAAGATGTCTTTGCTCCGCTCATTCGCGATCAGGCGGGGCGCACAGGATTTGGCGAGCCATTCATTGATTGCGCAAGGGCATATTTGGGCTCTGCTCTGGGGCCAATGAAAGGACGCGATGGCAACATTCACCGCGGCAGACCGCAGGAAGGAATGTTGGCGATGATCAGCCACCTCGGCTCTGCGGTATCGGTCGTAGCCGGTTCGCTTTTTGCCAAGCGCTTGAAAGGCGAGCTCGATGGCGCAGTCGGCGCGACTTGTGTCGGCGATGGCGCAACTTCGACGGGTGCTTTTCATGAGGGCCTCAACATGGCAGCGGTCGAAAAACTACCTCTCGTGGTGATCGTCGCGAACAATCAGTTTGCCTACTCGACGCCGACGAATCGCCAATATGCCTGCGAGGATCTGGTCGATCGCGCACGCGGCTACGGTGTTACGGGACACAGCGTCGATGGCACTGATTTCTTGGCATGCGCGTCAGTCATCGGAGCCGCCGTGGCCGATGCTCGTGCGGGCAAAGGCCCACAAATGGTCGTGGCAAAATTGCTACGTCTCGGTGGTCATGGTGAGCACGACGATGCCTCCTATGTGCCTAACATGGTCAAAGCTGGACCCTACGGGCGCGATTGCATCGATGTCGCAGAAAAACAACTTGTCGAGCATGGCATCATGAGTGCGGAGGAAATTCAGCAAATCCGTGAAACCGCTACCATCGAGGTGCAAGCCGCCGTTGCCCAGGCACAGCAGGAGCCCGTGCCCGATCCCTACCAAGAAGTGTGGCAGGCATGGAGCACAAAAGAATTTTATGCGGAAAACCCTTAAACCATGAGCGTAACCTACATTGATGCCATCCGTGAGGCGCAAGAGCATTTGCTGCGCGATGACCCGAGAGTGTTTCTCTACGGCCAAGACATCGCCGCATTTGGAGGCGCTTTTAAGGCGACAAAAGGACTCGCTGAGATGTATCCTGAGCGCGTGCTCGATGCGCCGATTAGCGAGGATGCGATGGCGGGTTTAGCCATTGGCGCGGCCTTGCAAGGCATGCGTCCGATCATCGAAATGCAGTTTGCCGATTTCTCGTCGATCGCTTTCAATCAGATCGTCAATCACGCCGCGACTCACTTTTACCGCACCGGCATGCCCGTGCCGATCACCGTGCGTCTGCCCTCCGGCGGCACCGCTGGCTCGGGGCCATTTCATAGCCAAAGCATGGAAGCGCTCTACGCTCACTACCCTGGTGTCGTCGTCGTGACACCTGCCACCGTTGCTGATGCCTATCAAATGCTCATCGACTCGGTGAAATTGGACGACCCGGTGATTTTCTGCGAGCACAAGTTTCTCTACCGCTGGCTCAAGGCGAAAAGCTTCCAAGGCGATGGACTCCCCATCGGCAAGGCCCGCATCACCCGCATGGGACGCCATGCCACTGTGGTCACCTACAGCGCGATGGTCCATGAAGCCGTGCGTGCCGCGGATCGCTTGCAAAAGGAATCGGGCTGGGAGATCGAGGTCGTCGATTTGCGCAGCGTCAAGCCGCTCGATATCGACACCGTGCTCGCCAGCGTAGCACGCACCGGTCGACTTCTCGCGCTCGGCGAAGCATTTCCCTGGGGCGGCGTGACTGCAGAGGTCGTGGCCCGCGTCGTCGCTGATGGCTTCCACTTGTTAGAGGCGCCGCCGATGCGTCTCAACTCCCGCGATACACCCGTGCCCTACCATCCCAAGCTGTGGGCGGCCCATCGTCCCACACCGGAATCGATCTGTGATTCCTTGCGCAAACTTTTATCTTACTAACGAAAATTCATTATGCCCAGAGTTGCCATCGTCATGCCTCAATTAGGAGAATCCATCGCCGAAGCCACGGTGGTGCGTTTGTTGATCCAAGCAGGAGACAGCGTCACGACCGACCAAGAGGTCATGGAGGTGGAGACCAATAAAGCAACCATGGGCGTGACTGCCTTGTGCTCGGGCACCGTTGAGGAACTTCGTGCCGAAGAGGGTATCAGCTATGCAGTTGGCACGATCTTGGGCATTCTCGATGTGACCGAAGAAGAAGTCGCCCGCACGGGAGTGGATACCTTAGAGGCGCTCGAACTGAAACGTCAGGCCGCAGCGGTTGAAGAAGCGCAAGCGCAATCGGGCGAACAAAATTTGCACTTTGCCGTCGAGGGCGATGGTTATGAAGAAGTCGTGCCACAAGTGGTGCCCACCATCCGCGGACTTTCTGTGCCCACGGGCACGATGGGCGCGCATTACATTTCGCCACGGATGCGCGCGCGTATGGATGAGATGGGCCTGCGTGAGGCCGATCTCTCCGCCATCGTCGGCAGCGGCACGGGTGGTCGCGTGACCGTTGATGACCTCGAAAAATTTCTCGACTACATCCAGACCTGGCCCAGCAGCAATGCCTCGCCGATGCGCCTCGCTGTGGCCGATGCCATGCGCCGCAGTTGGACCCGTCCGCTTGCTACCGTGGGAACATCGGTCGGCTTGGACAAGCTGCTGCAACATCGCAAAGCCCAGCAAAAGAAACCGGGCCTGACCTTGTATTTGTTGCGAGCCTTTGCCCTCGCCGTCAAGGAGCAGCCAGCCGTGGCAGGATTCCTCATCGGCAGCAAGGTCGTGCATCCGCGCTCCTACGACATCGGCGTCGCCGTGGCGGTCGAGGATGGCGTGCTGGTTCCCGTGATTCGCAATGTCGATCAGAAATCCCTCAGTGATTTGGTGCAAGAATACGACGACATCGTCGATCGCGCACGTCGCCGTCGCCTGACCGAGGCCGATACCAAAGGCGGCATTGCCACCGTGACCAACTTCGGCACCTTCGGGCTCACCTGGGGCACACCGATTCCCTTGCCAAACGAAACTCTCATTCTCGGCATCGGCGCAGGGGTGAAAAAACCCGTTTGGTCCGAGAAAATCAGCGCCTTCGTCCCCGCGACCGAGGCCGATCTCGAAATGACCTTTGACCACCGCGTCGTCGATGGCGGCGGAGCAGGCTTGCTGCTCAAGCGCATCGTCGATCTCCTGCAAAACCCCGCCGAATTGTGAGGAAATCGCTTGGCTTTTGTGAAAGTCTATTCTCAAGATCTGCGTATTATCACGAAATATATGCTTCGCTATTCATTAGTACTGACTTGTTTTGTTTCTGCTCTCCAGGCGGGGGAGTTGAGTTTCAATCGAGACATTCGGCCGATTTTCACGAAACATTGCACGGCGTGCCATGGTGGGGTGAAGGAGGCGGGGGATATTTCTTTGATTCTGCGGGACAAAGCGCTCGGCGAGGGCGAATCGGGTAATCGCGCGATCGTTCCGGGAAATCCTGATCAGTCGGAGCTGATGCGCCGCATCACGTCAAAAGATCCCGATGAGATCATGCCCAAGCCTAAGCATGGGCCGCCCTTGGCCGAGGAGGAAATTGCTACCATCCGGCAATGGATTCGGGAAGGTGCGGAGTGGGAAGAATTGTGGTCCTTTACGCCGCCCAAGGAGCTTGCGGTCACGGTGAAAAAAGCCGATTGGCCCAAGCAAGTTCTCGATCAGCATGTGCTGGCAAAACTGGAGCAGGCGGGGCTTTCGCCATCGCCAGAAGCAGGAAAGGCCGAGTGGTTTCGCCGCGTTTCACTCGATCTGACTGGTCTGCCGCCCAGCTCTGAAGATTGGGCCTTGTTTCGTGATGATGCGGCTCCTGATGCCTACGAAAAAGCCGTGGATCGCTTGTTGGCCTCGCCGCATTTTGGCGAGCGCTGGGCGGTTATGTGGATGGACTTAGCACGCTACTCGGATACCAAGGGATTTGAAAAAGACCCCGGACGCACGGTGTGGCCGTTTCGCGATTGGGTGGTGCGGGCTTTCAATGCCGACATGCCCTTTGATCAATTTACCATCAAGCAGCTGGCGGGTGATTTGATCGAAAATCCCGAGCCGACGGATCTGGTGGCTACGGTGTTTCATCGCAATACGATGAACAATACCGAGGGCGGCACCGATGATGAGGAGTATCGTCTGGCAGCGGTGATGGATCGGGTGGGCACGACGTGGACGGCGTGGCAAGCGACGACGTTTGCTTGTGTGCAATGCCACTCACATCCATACGATCCGTATCCGCATGAAGATTATTATCGCTTCATGGCATTCTTTGATAACACCGAGGACGCGGACTTAAACGATGACTTCCCGAGCACGCGCTCCGCCAATGATCCCGCGCAGCAGGCTCAGGCGACCAAGTTGGAAAAGGACATTCGCGCAGTGCGTGAGGCGATCAATGATCAGGCGCTCGCCGTTACCGCGCAAATCAATGATTTCAAGCTGCTGAAAGCCACGGCGACCAAGGCCTCGGCGGCGACGGGTGGCATCGCGCAGAATGCGGAAGGGGTGTTCGTGGCAAGTGGCACGAATCCGACGAGCTCTTCGTATACGCTGACATTTCCTGCGGAGTCATTTGCGGCAATCCGTTTGAAGATTTTGCCCGAGTCTGATGATCCGAAAAAATGGGGAGGCCTTGCTGCTGTGTGCGGAGATTTTCACCTCTGGATCATCAAGCCTGATGGCACACGCCAGCAAATCAAGCTGCGTGAGGTGATTGCCGATTCTCTTTCTGGTCCCTTTGATCCGAACGAAGCGATTCGTGGTGGCGGGCCAGGATTTGGCGACTACCCCGCGCAACGTGGCCCGCGCTGGTGCGTGATTGTGCCCGAGCAACCCGTGGTGGTCGAGGCCGGGGCGCAGATGGAAATCTCGATTTTTCATGCGCTGTCCTGCAATGCGGACAATCAGCCATCGATCTTGAAAAAGTTCACTTTAGAGGCCTCGAACAATCCTGCCTTAGTTCAGTTCATCGCTTCTCCAGAACACGGAGCGCGCTGGCAACAACACGGCGCTATGAATGGCCAGCTGAATGCGATCCCTGGGACGATGGTTCCGGTGATGACCGAGCGCTCGCCGAAGGCTCGACGTGACACGCGGGTGTTCATTCGCGGCAACCGCATGACCCGCGATGAGTCGGTCACAGCAGGGATTCCTCAGATCGTGCAGCCGCCGCAAAAAACCGAGGGTCTCACACGCCTCGACATGGCGCAATGGCTGGTAGGTGATCGCAATCCCTTGACCGCACGGGTGTTGGCCAATCGTCTGTGGGCAGAGCTTTTCGGCATCGGCATCGTCGAGACGATCGAAGACTTCGGCACCTCTGGCACGCCACCGACCAATCTGGAGTTGTTAGACCATTTGTCATTGCGTTTGCAAAAGCATCACGCCTGGCGCATCAAGCCGTTTTTGCGTGAGCTCGTGCTGTCTGCCTCCTATCGCCAACAGTCAAAAGCGACGCCTGTGTTGTTAGAAAAAGATCCGCGCAATCAGCTCATCACGCGTGGACCGAGACAACGTCTCAGTGCCGAAATGGTGCGCGATCAATCACTCTTGGTCTCTGGTTTGCTATCCCGCAAGCAGTTTGGCCCTCCCGTGTTTCCTCCTCAGCCCGAAGGCATCTGGAAATCCGCTTACAATGGAGCTAGATGGGAGACCTCGCAGGGAGAGGACCGCTACCGCCGTGGTCTCTATACCTACAGCAAGCGCACGAGTGGTTATCCCTCGTTCCTGACCTTTGATGCGCCGAGTCGCGATGTCTGCACGCCGCGCCGCATCAACTCGAACACACCCTTGCAAGCGCTGGTGACCTTAAATGACCCTGCCTACATGGAAATGGCGCAAGCCTTCGCCAAGCGCATGACTACGGTATCGCCTGAGTTACCCGCGCAATTGCAACAAGGCTATCAGTGGCTCACACTGCAAGAGGCTACCCCCGAAGTCATTACCGCACTGGTCGCTCTGCACGCGGATGCATTTGCCGACTATAACAAAAATCCCGCAGATTTGCAAAAAATCGCACCGTCCGCGGCAGAAGCTGCTATGGTGCTGGTGGCAAACACCATGCTCAATCTCGATAGCGCCTTAACCCGATAACCCCACCGAACCATGCTTCATCTCACACAACTGGAACACCTCACGCGTCGTCACTTTCTCAGCAAATGCTCGGTCGGGCTTGGCGGTCTGTGGCTTGCCTCTCAAGGCCAAAGCTGGGGCGCATCTGGCGCGCTCAAAAAAGATCCCACCCAGCCCTTGCTGCCCGATCTCACGCATTTTGCGCCGAAGGCCAAGCGGGTGATTTATTTGCACATGGCAGGCTCACCGAGTCAGCTCGAGCTTTTTGATCACAAGCCTGAGTTGATCAAGCTCGATGGCAAGGAGTGTCCGCAGGAGTTTTTGGCAGGAAAACAATTCGCCTTCATTCAAGGTGTGCCTAAGATGATGAGCTCGCGTTTCCCGTTCCACCAAGCAGGGCAGAGCGGACAATGGATCAGTGATCGCATGCCGCACTTGGAAAAACACATTGATGACATCTGTGTGATCAAATCGATGTACACCGATCAATTCAACCACGCGCCTGCGCAGTTGCTCTTGCATACGGGATTTCCGCAACTCGGTTGGCCCAGCACTGGCTCGTGGGCGACCTACGGACTCGGTTCTGAAAATCAGAATCTCCCAGGTTTCATTGTGCTCACCTCTGGCGGTGTCAATCCTGATGCCGGTAAATCGGTTTGGGGCTCAGGATTTCTGCCATCGGTCTATCAGGGCGTGCAGTGTCGTTCGCAAGGCGAGCCGGTGCTTTTCCTACAAAATCCCGAAGGCGTCTCGCAGTCGTTGCGCCGCCGCACGCTGGATGCCCTCTCTGACATCAATCAAAGAATCGCCACCGAGGTCGGCGATCCCGAGACGGTCACACGCATCGCTCAGTATGAAATGGCCTATCGCATGCAAATCCATGCCTCAGATGCCTTCGACATCAAGCAAGAGCCCGAGGCAGTTCACCAGGCTTACAATACCCAACCGGGCCAAGAATCCTTCGCTAACAACTGCTTGCTCGCGCGCCGATTGGCCGAGCGCGGTGTGCGTTTCATCCAACTCTTCGATTGGGGCTGGGATTCCCACGGCACAGGCCCTGACACGGATTTGACGAAAGGTTTTGTCGATAAGTGTAACCAAGTCGACAAACCAATCTCCGCCTTGTTGCAAGATCTGAAACAACGTGGGTTGTTGGATGAAACTTTGGTGATTTGGTCCGGCGAGTTTGGTCGCACACCGATGCGGGAAAATCGCGGTGGAGTCGAAATGGCCGCACAGGGCAGGGATCATAACCCCGGCGCCTATTGCTTGTGGATGGCCGGCGGTGGCGTCAAAGGTGGCTACTCGCACGGCGAGACCGACCCGATTGGCTACGAGGCAATGGTCGATAAAGTATCTGCTCATGACCTGCATGCGACCATGCTCCATTTGCTTGGCTACGATCACGAAAAATTCACCTACCCGCATCAAGGTGCGATGCATCGCCTGACGAACATCACCAAAACCGGAACAAAAGTTGTCAAAAAAGTCATTGCGTAATTTGATTTTTCTGATTCATTATCATAGCAGCAAAGACAACAATCGCTGACATGAAAAAATATCACTCGTTACTGCTAGGACTATTTCTCGCCAGCATCTCGCCAGCGTCTGCATTTCCCACGGACGGGATGTTCAATCGCCTTGACCGCGATAAAGATCAAGTGCTCTACCAGACGGAATTTGCTTGGATGATGGGGGAGAGGTCACCCGTGTTCGTGGGCTTCACCAAACGCACCTATCGTGAGTTTTTCCGCGCTGACCTCGATCAATCGGGTTCGGTCACACGCTCCGAGTTTTCGGACTGGGTGCGCAAGCCGCGTCGTGATCTGCCAGCGGAGTTGGTTGAGCGATTTTTCATCGTCGATCGCAACCGAGACGAAATGCTCGATGCCAAAGAATTCGCGAAGCTTTATCGTCCTGCATGGAAGGTCACCGATGCTGCGCGAGAAGTGGTGCGTCTCGATGCCAATGCCGATGGCAAGCTCACACGTCGCGAATGCTTTCGCTATCTGCCCGTGGATCGCGCAACCTTGTTGGGCATGCGTGTGGCTGACGCGGATCAACTGCTCAATGATGTTTCCGTGAGCGCCTTCGTTTGGCGAGAGGGGGACATCGCGTATCCCTATGATCCGATCCCCGATCAGGTGCAGCCTTTGTTTTTCTGGGGTGTGGATGGTGGAATCATCACCGATTGCACATTGCGCATCAATCTCAGCGCATTGCGTGAAGGAACTCCGCAGGAGGCAATCGATGCGGCAGCACAGCATGGATTGACGGCGGTGCGGCCCGCGTTTCCGCGAATGAAAGACTGCGGACAAACGTTTGTTGTGCATGAGAATTCCGATCCTAACCATCAAATGCTCATGCCGCAGCTCTACTGTCCCGACTATGATCCTATTTTGGGTTTGGGGTATCGTTACAATTTTGAGCGCAATTTGCCGAACGAATTGTTTCTCGAAATTGGCAGCTTCGGTGGTAAACTCGAAGTTCTTTCGATCACGCGCGGCTTGCCGCAGATGGTGTTCATTCAGTGATCCAGAAAGGGGAGCTAAGATCAATGCAATCTTCAGCCGATGATTTCAATCATGGGCAGCATCCCAAGAACACACGTTCCCGCGTCACAACGTGACGCTTCAACTCGGAATCTGAAGTATAAACCACGAAATACACAAAAGACACGAAAAATGGAGTGTCAGTCGAGTATTTTTCATCCACCAAAAAGTGATGTTTGAAGACCAATAAAATTCTCCACAATTTCGTGTATTTCGTGGTGAATAAATGGTTTTCTGGCTTTGTCCATTCTCAGCAGTATACTCTTGTGGGCTCTTTCACTTTTTTCTTGATTACGTAACTTGTTAAGTCACGATGTGCACGTGAATGTATTCGCCCCATATTTCAATGCTTTCCGCACCGTGCATGTCTGTGCTATATTGTGCGCTTTGACCAGTGGCCTATTGGCGGCTGATCCGGTGGTTTCCAATATTTCTGCTGAGCAGCGTGCGGGGACGAAGCTGGTGGATTTAATAGAGGGAGTGATGCCCACCCTTTTGAGTTAAATACAGCCAAAAATATTCTTTGTAATCTACTTAACTAATCGTGATTTAATCGCAAAGCCTTATGAAACAACCATTTTTTTCCTTCTCAGACCGAACTCTACAATACATTCTCCACGATATGTGAAAAAGCAAACTCCCAGGATTGGCAAAATACTCACAAATGCCCACCTATTTCTCGTCCTCGAACAATCCCCGGCAAATGAACCACATCATCTCCTTGCTCACCTGTGTTACCTTCTCAGCCTTCCTCGCTTCCGCCTCTGCTACGGTTGTCATGGATTATGTTCGCGTTGGTCATCCCAACAACTCTGCAGACACCACAGGCTACGGTGCTGTGGATCACTACTACAGGATCGGCAAATACGAGGTGACCAACGCTCAATACTGCGAGTTCCTCAATGCGAAAGGACAGTCGAACGCCAATGGAATCTACAACTCCAGCATGTCGAGTTACGGGATCACCCAATCCGGCAGTTCGGGGAGCTACAGCTACAGTGTGACGAGCGGTTTTGAAAACAAGCCGGTGATTTATGTGTCGTGGTTCGATGCAGCGCGTTTCGCAAATTGGATGAGCAACGGTCAAGGAAATGGTGACATGGAAACGGGAGCCTACACTCTCAATGGAGCGACCAGTGGGATCATCACTTTAAATATTGGCGCACAAGTATATCTTCCTAGTAGGAATGAGTGGCATAAAGCGGCCTATTACAACCCGGCAACCAAATCCTACTCGCTCTACCCGAACGGTCAGGAAAGTATGACTAAGGAGGATGCTAACTACGACTCCAGCGCATCCACTAACGTTGGTAATTACATAAATGATCCAAGCTCATACGGAACCTATGATCAAGGCGGCAATGTCGCTGAGTGGAATGATACAATCTTTACAGATGTTGATAATCATCGTTTTGTGCTGGGAGGAGCATGGAATGACTCACAATGGAGAATGCGTTCTAACGCAAAGGATGATCATCCACCAGAGTATGAATATTTTGATGCAGGTTTCCGCGTCGCGGCTGCTTCAATCGACACGGACTCCGACGGTCTAGACGACTTGGCGGAGACGAACACTGGAACCTACATCTCCCGAACCAACACCGGCACGAACCCAAACTCCGCGGACACCGACGCCGACGGAGTCCCAGATGGTTTGGAGGTGAAAGAGAAAACAAGCCCAGTGGATGCTACGAAGTTTAATTCATTCAGCAAGGGATTGGTGGCGTATTACCCTTTTAATGGAAATGCCAACGACGAGAGCGGGCGTGGTAACCATGGCTCAGTAAACGGTGCTACTTTAATAGCGGATCGATTCGGCGATTCATCAAAATCATACATTTTTGATGGAATTTCTTCTTGCATTCAGGTATCAGATAATACTGACATTCGCCCACAAAGCCAAGTGACTATTTCTACATGGATCAACATAAATAAACTACAGTCATACGAGCGGATTATATCGAAAGGTCTTAATGTTAGCGATCACTATGCAAGCTACCAAATTATTACCGGATCCAATTTACAAGACAATTTTTACGATGCACCTTTATTTACCATTCAAGCCGCATCGGGATATCGTGTCGCTGATCCAGAAGCCGGACAACCGATAAACAAATGGATCCACGTCTGCGGTACCTACGATGGATCAAAATCTACACTATATTACGGAGGTGCTATGGTGGCTCAAATCGAAGTCAATGGAGATATAACTTATGATTCAAATCCGCTAGTAATTGGCCGGGATTTGTTTTGGGGCAGGTCATTTGATGGGAAAATTGATGATATCCGCATCTATAACCGCGCTCTTGCATCCACAGAAATCGCTGCCCTCTATTCCAGCGAAGCTCCCCCCAAACCTCAATTCCAAATCATCCAAGGCAGTTACACATGGCAGCAAGCCAAGGCCGATGCGGAAGCAAGAGGTGGAAGATTGGCGGTGCTGAATACACAAGCGAAGATTGATGAGGCGAATGCATTTCTCACTGCGAGCGGAACGCAAGCTGATCTTTTCATTGGATTAACCGATTCTGGTGATGAGGGTCATTGGCGATGGATTACTGAAGAACCAATTTCCTCAGTTAATTGGAACTCAGCAACAAATGAGCCAAACAATGGGAACGGCAATGGCAGCGAGGATGGCGCTCAGG
>Ga0209444_10000573_pt1 | contig 20261 bp, 25 predicted proteins | sample LauGreFaBDMM15DN_2_FD_188215 | JGI IMG/M metagenome (GOLD analysis project Ga0209444, IMG submission 188215) | Freshwater lake microbial communities from Lake Michigan, USA - Fa13.BD.MM15.DN (SPAdes) (version 2) | ecosystem: Environmental > Aquatic > Freshwater > Lake | place: Lake Michigan... | reverse complement strand
CGGTATAGACAACTGTAGCAGCCGTTGACTTACTGGTAATAAAGGTATGCGTTCCATCTCCATTATTGGTAGCAGCTGCGGACGACTCGTCATCACCGCTTATAGTTACAGTACCAGTTGTAAAAGGAGCATTATTCTGATCCGTAACCGTTGCCGTCAACGTGAGGTTAGTACCGTTAAAGGTTGTATTAGCGAGAGTAATAGTCGTTAAGACGGGTGTTGGCGGAGGTGGAGGTGCTCCAGTAAATGTTATTGTAATTGTAGCAGATGTTAAAGATCCGCAAGTACCTGTATATATAACGGTAGCAGCTGTTGATTTGCTTATGTTAAAGGTGTGTGACCCATATGCATCAGTAGTAGAAGTGGCAGATGATCCATCGTTGCCGTTTAAAGTTACACTAGCCCCTGGAAACGGAGCACCATTTTGATCTTTAACACGTATCTCTAAATCGACATTTGTACCATCAAACTCACTTGTAAAATTGTTAAGAGATATTATTGTCGCCACTGGTCCAGTATAATTTACTGATACCGTACCAGATGACACGGATCCAGAACTAGCCGTATAGACAACTGTAGCAGCTGTTGATTTACTGGTAATAAAAGTATGTGTTCCATCGCCATTATTGGTAGCAGCTGCGGAAGAGGCATCATCTCCACTTATAGTTATGGTACCAGTTGTAAAAGCAGCGTTAAACTGATCTTTAACAGTTGCCGTTAGCGTCAGGTTAATACCATTAAATGACGTATTAGCGAGCGTAATTGTTGTTAAGACGGGTGTTGGCGGAGGTGGAGGTGGAGGTACTCCAGTATATTCTACTGTCACGACATTAGATGCTACACTATCTCCTCCTTGCATATTTGTGTAAACAGACTGAAATTCAACCGTAAGGGCAGATGAATTACTTGTAGAAATAGTATATGTTCCATCATTATTATTGGTAGCAGTCTCAACAAAATCATAATCATCACTTATAATTATACCACCTCCTAAATAAGGATTACCATCAGTATCTGTGACGGTAGCAATTAAGGTGACGTTAGTACCGTCAAAGGTGGCCACTGAGAGAACAATCGACGCTGGAGCTGCCATACTCCTTATAAATTATGTAAATATAATAAATGAATTGCCGCAAACATATATGACGTGAACTTCAGACATTTAGGCATATTTTAACATTTTTCTTCCAAAGATCGCATGAAGCGGGAGGGAATTTCAGAACTTTCTTGGTAAAAAATGCGTTTGGATTGTATATCATTAAAAATTTGATATTAATTATCTTATAACCACTCTATATTCCATGGAGAGCCGATTTTTTGGAAGACATATGGTGGAGCATCGAATTTTTCTCCCTCGTCCAAGCACCAGTGCATGTATCGTGATGGGTGCCAGGCCTTTGCGTAAAGTTCCTCGTAGAAGATACATTTTCTCTCCCTGAATGTCCTGTAGACCCGTCGCTTAAGAATATCATCTGTTAGAAGGAGTTTGTGTAAAAGGGGATGTGCTTGGATTTTAACAGTGAGCTGGAGGTTGTTTAGCCGCTCTATGTACGTATCCAAGACTCCGTAAATCCCTTGGACTTCGATCAAGGCTGTTCCGAATTCGTAGAGACTGGACGAGCTTGTGTTCTTAGCACGCTGAATGATAGATTGCATATTAGGAGCATCTTCGTAACGCATGACCACCGCTCTAAGAATTATGGCGTGGACATACTTGTCCTTGGCGTAGCGTAGGGCGTGAGCGAGACATCTGAGACAATTAGGAATGGGAGATTCTTCTGAGTTGCGTAAGTACCAGCTGTAAACGGGACAGAGCTTGGTTTCGTTGTGCGTGTAAATCCTGTATTCAAAGATGTCTTTGAAGGTTGTCAGAAAGTCTTGGTGTTTTCGTTGAGAGTACAGTGAGTAGGCGATATCATCAAAGTTTCTTCTTATGAAGGGCAGGTTTTCTTGAATTTTTTCCAGGCTTGTAAAATCACGATCTGCGAGTTTTGCATTTTCGCATGTTCCGCAGAGATTTCCTTTGGAGGGGATCCAACAGGTTTTCTTATAACCCTTGCACATGATTGTGTAAAAAAGAGTTTATGGGTTCACTTTTTATATTATGCGAAGCGTAATATAAAAAGACTTTAACAGTATAGTTTTGTTAATCAGTTTCAACCTCTTACTTCTTGCGTGTTTGGACTTCAGTACTTAACGTTATGAACGGCGTTTGCCCTTTAGAAGAGCACGCGTAATCATCATAACAACATCGTCTATCTTTCTATACCTAGCCGCTTCAAGTGCCGTATCACCACTCCAGTCCTTAATCGTCAAATCCGACTTTTTAATCAGAAACTTTAGAATTTCCATATATTCACGTGCATTCTCAGCCTTATGAAGGGCATTCAGACTAATTGCAAGATGTAAGGGTGTTCTTAAATAATCGCCGTTATCATAGAGCATATTCACATTTCCCTTCTCGCACAGCAGCTTTAGTATTTCTAGATTATTTACATATATGGCATTGAAGATAGGGGGACTCACATTACGAGCGGTTCTATTAGGATCCGCCCCAGCCTTCAAGAGTATCTTGAGATCATCCCTCCAAAGATACTTCTCAACCAGTGTTTCTCCGTTTACCACGTAATTCACATCAGCTCCCAGCTTGGCCAGAATAAGAACTGTCGACACATTATGTTCCATGGCATAGGCAATCGAATCGGCGGGGACTGGTCGGATTGTTCCCAGATACTTGATGACCGCAATCTGCCCTGCATAGATTGCTTCCTTATATATAGTGTCTGTGACAAGAGCACCCTTTGAAATGAGAATCTTCACTATCTCCAGATTTCCCATGGTTACTGCTGCCGACAGAGGGGAGCGAGGTCCAATGTTGATATCTGCTCCCTTAGAAAGTAAGAGGTTGACAATGGGTATGTTATTGTTGTAGGAAGCCAAATAGAGAGGTGTCCAGCCATCCGAGAGTTGATTGATATCAGCACCAGCATCTATGAGAATCTCAGCAATCTCTCTGTACTGTTTCCAAGGATTGCGAGAACATTCTAGCAAGGCCGACCAACCGTTGGCGTCTGGTAGGGGTTTTGCTCCCAATTCTAGAAGCTTCTTTATACGTTTGGGATATCTGGGATTATTTGTCATCTTCTCGCAAATTCTTTGGATTCGCGTTTTCTTGTGCTCACCGTGCCTGAAATTCACTATGTAGGGGAAATTGAATTCTTGGTTTTCTAAGGCTGCCTTGTCTACGCCGAGATATGGGATCATATCTTCGGCGTAGCCATTCCAGGCGACGTAGTGGGCGATGTCGTAGAGGGTTAGCATTCTGGGGGGGACTTTTGGATTTAAAAAAGGCGGGTTCAATTTTATTATCATTCCTTAAACGAGAAGCAGCTATCAGAATCAGAATCCAGCCACTCAAATTCTTCACGCTTATCAAAGATAAACTCTTCGCCTTCACAAAGTCTTATAATAGCCTTATCACACTCTCTCCAAGTCATTATATAATTTTTACGAATTCTGCCGAACTTGTCAAATTTAACGTTTATCTGGCAGAATTTAAGATGCTTCTTCAAGTCTTTTACTGTGTAATATGCAACATATGATAGAGACTTCACCTTCTTTATACAAATGACCTTATCAAATACTAAATCGTATTGTGCCATGTAATTATTCAGAATTGGTTCCCAAACGCAGAGAGCCGCCCATTTTGATAGTTGCATGAGGGTATTATTTCGTAATGAATATAATCAAATTTAAATAGCATAAATAGAAATGCCTAAGTATGAAGGCGTAATTAGCAAATATATTAAATTTCTGGTAAAGAAGTTGGCTGCTAATAAAAAGACATATTAGATGGATCTACAGCAGAGAATTGAAGATTTAACTGCCAGAGAAATAAATGGTGTAAAGAAACCCTTTATGGAACCCGGTAGACATATAGAACAAAGAGTTGTAGACATTCGTGATATGCTAGAAAGTATCTTAGATGGCGACTTAGATTATGTGGAGGATGCCCGTGAAATAATAAATGAATTAAGAACAACATACCCTATGAATAACTACGCGGTTTCCGATAAAATCGCAAAAAATGTTGCTAGACGTGCTGACGCGATTTTAGATGATATCGTAGCATTCAAGAGTAAAAGAACGCGTCCTTCACGTAAAACTAGAAAGGCCAAGTCAAGGAAGTCCAGAAAATCCAGGAAGTAGATTAAGTACGCCGCCGCAACTCTTCCAAGCATTCCATGAATTCCAAGGACTGCTCCTTGCTCCAAGAATCCAAATCATAGATTTCCCAAGCACCTGTTAAAGGGTTGATTAGAGAAGCCCATCGTGTATTCAATGGTATTTCTCCATGGCGACCAAGAGCCACATACGCTAGAACCTGTAATAGATTCTTACAGTTTCCAGAGTCTCGCAAATCACTAGCACTTATCGCAGTACCGCACTTTATCTCAATGAGCATTGACTTTGACACAAGGTCAGCCTCGCCAATAATAAGGCTCTTTGACTCCAAGGGAATATCACCCCTCAAATCCTCATACTGAAGCTCTAACAACTCCATACAGTTGCGGATATTCTGGCAGATACTCTTCATATTGTGCTTCATGAACATATCAAATCCGTAAGGGAGTCCCTGGTATGAATCTTCAGGTGCGGCAACTGCTTGTATTTCCGAGGTTACAGAATTCTTGTAGAAGTTCAAGGCCTGTGAAATCACATACTCGTCACGCAAAGACCGATTCTCCTTTCGGTAAATCTTCAAGAGATCTTTTTGTGTCTTCATATAGACCTCTCTCAGATTTTCCACCATTCCAAACATCCTTCCTGTAGACATAGACAAATGTCTACTCGCACTCACATAATTACTGAGTTCATTGGAAGGCTCCTTGTCCGTATTCAAGAAATGGATGTGAAGCTTCGCAAGACGTAAGGAAAGCTCCTCATATGCCTCAGTTCTATGAAACCAAGACGTCCCATCACCCCTCAATTCCATAATACACTCCTGGATAGTATTTGACCCGCCCTTACACATAGCTGCCTTAATCTTCCAGTCAATGAATGTGCCAAAGGAAAGCTCACGATTTCTCTTCTTCATTTCAGTGTAAATATCCTCCAAGGCAATCGGCACACCTTCCTTTGAACTGGTTTTTATATTTTCAGTGATCGCCTTGATTCTATCGTACAAGTCCTTGTGCTGAGGAAGTTTGCGAATCAACTCTTTTACACCAATCGGCTTGACACGCCCCTGCTCGTAGTCCTTCTGCTCAGTACCCCAAAGATGAATATCCACAACATCCTTAAGATTATCAAGCCGTGCGAAAAGTCTGTTGCGACCTCCAATATTAGCGTCTCCAAAGATATAGAGTTCCTCCGCAGCCCTTGTGAGGCCAACATACAGGAGATTTGTCTTTTCTGCGATGAAGGCCTCAGAATCTTCCTCACCTTCCCTCAAGTTATACATGGAATCCGTGATATTGATAATCGCAACAATATCCCACTCTAATCCCTTGGAAGAATGGATGGTAGATTTCTGGACTGGAGCGACTGTGTTAGAGGGATTGTATGTGAATTCCATAGTCGCACATGTTTCATCCTCCTTGGTAATCTGGTGGAAATCTGGAGTGAAGCCGAGAGCCTTAGATTTCTCAAAGATTAGTGCCGTGATATACTGGTAAGATACGCACTTCAACATTGGGAAAATGAGTGCGACCGATTTTCCAGAATTCTTGGCCTTTACGATAAGGGGAAGAATAGTATCGACGACCGAGTCCTCATATTCGCCAACTCCCTTTGCAGGATTCTTGGCGTATTCGTAGTACTGCGGCTTCATTCCATACGCCTTTGATGCTGGTGCAAACATTGGAAGAATATGGCCATCCTTGATTTCTGTGTTAAAGAGTGCGTTGATGAAGTTTAGGATGGCTGGTGTGCTTCTGAAGTTCGTGGTGAGCTGGAAGGTTTGAAGATCTGGATCAACCTCATATAGCCCATTTCTCAGAAACTCGTTCGATGTTCCACGGAAGCGGTAGATATTCTGGGCGAGGTCGCCGATTCCAATAACTCTGAGAGATGGCTGAATTTTCTTGAAGAGTTGGACGAACTCAAATTGTGCCTCGTCCAAGTCTTGGAATTCGTCCACTATGAGAAGCTTATAGCGTCTGAGGATTTGTGTAAGATGAGGATTATGCTCACGCATGTGAACCAGAAACCTTTTTACACCCTCCTCCATACAATTATCGTAGAGACCCTTTTGGTCGTGGGCGATGATGCCCGCTTGAATGCCGAGCTTGTACATGGTGGCGTGGAAGGTTCCGTAAAGAAGTTGGGCACGGCGGCCGAGAATCTTGGCGACCTTGTCACGAATCTGCTTCGCTGCAAATCTTGTGAAGGTGATGAAGCAGATTTGGTTTTCTTGGATTCCTTGTTCAATCTGCTGTTTCACAAAGAGAGACATGGTCGTTGTTTTCCCCGAACCTGCTGCGGCCAGGACGCGGAAACTAGCTTTACAAGCGAGAATTTGTTCTTGTTCAGAAGTCAGCTCCATTCTTATATAGGTGTTTGGGGACTTTAGGTTTTGTTGTTGAGCTGTGGTGATTTTTATTTGGTTGTGTAAAAATTGACATAATTTGTATATTTCTAGAAATTAATCATAATGACTCCTGGTAAAAGACTTACTCTTCAAGAATTTAAAGGAGTCGTTGAAGAGCGTCAGCCTGGTAAAATAGATTTATCAGAAGTTACAGAATATATAAATGCTCATACTCATGTCCCGTGTATATGTAAAATATGTGAGCATAGATGGTCAGCAAAACCTATGCATCTTATGAAAAAAGGTAGTCCAACTGGATGTCCAAAATGTATAGGAAGGCATCGTACTGCACAAGAGTTTATTGCACTCTCTTCTAAAAAATTTGGAGAAGGTACCTTTACATTACTTGGTGAATTTATCAATATGAGTACAGATGTTAGTATGAGATGTGCTTCTTCTCATACATTTCTTGTAAACCCGTTAATTCATTTAAGACCAGAATCACTTGGTGGATGCAAAGAATGTCAGGCTATTGGAATTTCTATAAGAAGATCTTATACTCAAGATCAGTGGATTGAATTAGCAAGAAAAGAACACAAAGGGTTTTATTCATATGAAAAGACAAAATATTCTGGTTCTTCTGAAGCTGTCATAATAACATGCCCAATTGACGGAGATTTTACACAATCGCCTACATCACATCTTTCTGGAGCTGGGTGTCCTAAATGTGGAATAAGGAAGATTACAGAAGCAAAGGTTTATACAGAAGAAGATAAAGTACTTATAATATCAGAATTAATAAAAACTCATGAGGGTGTGTATAAATATGGTAGAATATTTAAGGATCATTCTGGAAGATTGCTTATTGAAGTAATTTGTGAAAAGCATGGCTTATTTATCCAAAGGTTAGATCATCATCGCAATGAACACGGATGTCAAAATTGTACGATTAATTATTCAAAACAGGAAATAGAATGGTTAGAATATTGTATGATAAGGGAAGGGTATATTCAACATGCAAAAAACAGAGGACAGTATAAAATACCAGGAACATTAATGACTGTTGATGGATTTAATGAAGATAAAAATACAATATATGAATTCCAAGGAGATTTCTGGCATGGAAATCCTAGAAGATTCTTGAACCAATCAGAGATAAATCCAAAAACTGGTACAACATTTGGCTTCTTATATAAACGCACTCAAAATAAGATTAATATGATGTTATCAAATGGGTATATTGTAAGAGAAATGTGGGAGAGCGATTGGAAAAGAGGAAAAAATGCTGTTATACTTATTCAAACAAAGTTTAGAAGTAAGAAATCTAATTAACTCTTACTCACGAAATTATCAGCATGAAAGTCCTTCATCATCCGCTGAATATCCTTAGCCACTACAAGAAGCTCACTGATAGCCGTATAGAATTCATCACGTGTACCCTTTCTAGGAACATCTTCACTGCTGTCAAGGATATTCATCTTGACAGCAGCACTTTCTGGTACAGTTTCCTTTTTCTTTTCAGCCATCTCAGTCTGATTCTTGCGTTTAGCAATAGCATCGCCAATCTGTTCTGGACTAAGGCCAGTGTATTTCATAATATTAGCCAAAGGCATATTGTCATTGAAGTAATAGTCTGCGACAATTGACTTAAGCTTTGATAAGATTGACCCAACAGTTCTTCCATGGCTTTCAGCAATATCAGAATGATTCATCTTCTTTTGAACACAGGCGAGAAGCTTAACAATCTCCTCCTCTGACCAGGCCTTTCCAAGATTCGCATACTTTTCTGGATTCTCTGCCTTCAGCTTTTGAACATGTAATCCAGACATTTGGGGACTTGTGTAAAAAAGGGTTTGGTACGGCAATTTTTGTTTGTGAATTTAAACCCCAAACTTCTTCTTAACCTGAGCAATTGCATCATTGAGGATGCTGTCTGAGTAGTAATAGAAGAACTCACGATTTGGCACGACACGGTCTGTATCTAAGAGCAAGAAGATTAAATCTTCAGCCCCCTTCATATTAGATACCTTAATACTAGCCTTAATAATGTTATTCTCGGGATTCATGTTATATCCAGGAAGAAGATATGCCTGACATGTCTTAGGATTAAGTGCCTGGTCAAGGCGTCTAAATATGTTATTTGTCCTACCAATCTTTACCAACCTATTAGGCTTTTTCTTTCCTCCTCCAGCACTGCTTGAATTGTACATAACATAGATATATCCAGGATCATTACAATCAAACCGAAGTGAAGGCCTATCAGTTCCAAGCTGGCGGTTAAGCCTTGCGAGAGCCATTTTGTACTTGGGGACCTTCCCCAGGGGCGGCTGGCAATTTCAATTTTTTTCAATAAGAAACTCCGTATACGTAAAAAAGGGTTTGTGTAAAAGGGTGTTTATAGATGTTTTAAAGGGGTTAATGACCTCTAGTGACGAGCACGGGGAGAAGAAGCAGAACGGCGAGCAGGAGCAGAACGACGAGCAATCTCCTCGGCCTCCTCAGCAACAAACCGTGCATTCCGTGCATGAGCTACTAGATCTGACTGCCCAGAAGTGAATGGAGATCGGCGAGGGTGACTGCAAGCCGCAGGCTTTATAAGGGCTTCCTCCTTCTTGAGAATAGAGGCATTCAACCGATGGATTTCTGCTTCATCCTGTTCGCGAGTTCTCTCATACTCATCCAGCCTCTCCTGAGCATATTTGCCTTCAGCAACCATAGCCCTATCTCGTGTGGCTCTATCACTCGCTTCATTCGCCTTATCAACAAGCAACTGTCTCTTCTCCTTCAGTCGTGCGATAGCATCAGCCATTCTGAGCAGGGGACTGTCCAAAAGGGGGAGTTGTTGCACCAATTTTTATCGCCAACATGACGGCTTAGTTATCCACTCATCCTGCATGAGTTGCTTGAACTCAACGAAGTCCATGTCTGTATCAGGGGTGTACTGCTGTACCACACCATCATTATCAAGATAATCAAAGTAATCATAGTGCTTAGAATTATTGCCATCATACATGTAGCACTGGATTGTCACACACGTCTTTACTTCCGTATTCATAAGCTGGTGAGTCTGATTCAAGGTGGGGCTGATCCACATAACATCACCCTTGACGAAGTCAGCATTATCAAAGGCTTTTACATCTGCCGATAAGAAGGGGTACATACTAACATTAATAGAACCCTCTAACACACGAATCACTGCCTCAGCACCCGCATGAGAATGTACAGGAGAATAGTGACCAGGCGGCCAAATCTCCATGACGTAGGGAATACCAGGCGACTCGCCATTATTCTGGCCGAGGGTAATTCTCAAATATGTTTCAGCGATATTAGGAGTCTTGTTAAACTCCGTGGACTTTTTCTTAATCGTTTCGTAGCACCAACATCCAGGTGTGGCCAAGCTGTACTCAATCGCATTATAGAATTCTGGGAAAGAATTCTCTAAGGTGAAGTTGGGCCCCGCAATACAATTATAGAGCTTCTGGCTCGTGAGTGGAAGATTCGCCACTGGCATGATATATCCCTCAGCCACGGAATCCATTGTTATATGCTGCGTATCTACCACAAGTAAGGGGACGATATTCGTAATAGGGTCGCGAAGAACTTTGATAGGCGTAAGATTCTTGTAGCTAATGTGAGTAATACCTTCTAGCATTTTCTTTGTTTCTGGGGACTGTGTAAAAAAGTATTTGTAAGTGTGTGTCTCGATTCTTGCCTCGCCTACACCAGCACACATATTCTGATTCTGAGAGTCTATGCTGAACCAGTAATATGCTCCTGGAGCCGTACTGAGTTCCCTGTTATCAGGATCTACGAGTGGACCATTGGGGCCTGTTACTTGAATCTTTTTATTCTTGATTGTTACCTTAATCTTGCTGCCGACGAGGGTGAAGGTGGGGTCAGCCTTTGCGTTAAACAAAAAAACACCCTGCCCATGGACTGGGAGTTTAAGCTTGGGTGTGAACATTCTGGTTCATAGATAATGAGAATCTTTAGATATCGCATACGAATTTGCTTGTCAAGAATGCCAATCACATATACCTTGAGCGAATATATTCTGGTATTGCATTCTGTATCATACTTTTGGCGGTTGGCTTTAATGTTTTAAGATTAATGGTGTATGAAGAAGACATGTTTACATTACCCTGTATATCGTGAATAGAACTGCACAAGAATACAAGCATTGGCGGCAATGGTTCCTTTTCATAAACGTATGGCCTATATACTGGGTTATGATGAACAAGATAGGATCCACCATTAGCATCAGATATCATTTCTGCTTCCAAATAATCATAATCATTGTCAGAAGTAGGCCTTGTGTTTAATCCAGCTTCGTACCCTATTAATAAGGCATCTTCACGTGTAAGTTCCTTACCGTTTGGTAAGATATAGCTACTATCTTTTGTTATAGGTATCTTTGACATGGTGCGTGTGAGTTTGGTAAAAGGGCGAATGAGATTTTGATTTTTTTGTGTTCCTAAGCCTTGCTCTCACCCCAGCGAAGGAAGAAGATAGGCGTATCGCCATCGTAGCCAACATAGATTCGGTGGACAACCTCAGCAGGGCGATCCGTCATTCTTGCACTAGAAGTCCAGCCACGAGTAGTTCCTACAATATACTCGCGAACATCTGCGGCGGTCTGCTTGATTGCCTCCTTGCCAAGGGTCGCCTTGTAAAAGCCATTCTCATCAGTATTAGGAGTCCGCACATTTGTCTTGTTAATACCCTTCTCCCTCTGAATAGCAGTCCAGCGTTCCTTGAGGGCATCCAGCGTAGGAAACTCTTCCACGTGGGGTGCCGGCTTAGGTGGAGGAGGGGCAACACCAGACCCACCACCAGGCCCTGCGTAATTACGTGCAATCGTCATAACGGCCTGGCCATTAATCATACAAACCTTCTGAACACCCGCCATCTTCTTGTCCAAACGGTCAATCTTGTCAATGGGGATGGCAGTTGGCAGGGGAAGGCCGGCGATTGCATCCTTCCAGAAATGCAAGTAATTATCAACCGTCTCCTTGCTTGTATAGACGATAGTCCGCTTGCTCTTTCCGTAACCCAAGGCACGACCCAGAAGACTCTGGAGGTTGGTGTCGTCCTTGCCGCCAGTGCGATCCCAGAGGACACCAACATTCGTATCAACCATCGTCTTTGATGCGTAGAACATATTCTTGAGTAGGATGAAAGTGGGAACATCTGGTGTAACCTCAAGAAGGTCATTGATATCCTCGGGAATTGATGAATCCTCGCTCTCAATTCTCGCAGAATCCCAAGGAATAACTACGCAACCTGGGAAGTTGGAACGCAGAAGCTTCTCTACCTCGGCCTGTTTTGATACACGAGGGCGAAGAATGTGAAAGAGGGGTGGCATCTCATTCACAGTCTTCTTGAGCTCAGCCATACCTCTTGCCTCGTGAAGGTCGCCAAAGGTATTATTGTAACGAATACGCCCAGCTGTACTAAGAGACTCTACTGACTGGTAGGCCTCGTTCGTGAGGAGACGAACCACCTTTGACATAGACTGATTCTCAGAAGAGATGCTGGACTTCGCCGGGTCCGTTGCACTGATTGTGAGAAAGTGGATATTCCGCTCAACCCACTTGTCTCGAGGACAGAGTGTGGCAACCTCGTCGTAGATTAGACGATTCGGGCGATTCCGTGCCAGAGAGGCGATATGACTCTCGTCAAAGACGATGAGAATATTCTCCAAGTAATCTTGCTTTGCGAAATCCTTTAGTTTCTTGACAATTGCGGCAAATCCGCCACTGTGAGCAACTCCATCACGAACGTATGCTGGCAGACGCTCCTTTGTCTGCTTCGTCCATGCGTTATCACTCATGCCAGTGAGTACGAATACACGGTCAGGGGTGATACGAATCGTAGAATGATTTGAAAACATGAGGCGAAGCAAGGCTGAGACAACGCCAGTCTTTCCTGCTTGCATCTCTGCTGCCAGATGAACCCATATACGCTTGTGGCCAGCGATAAAGAAGAAGAGGAAGATTTGGAATGCTGCTAGAAGTTGGGGGGCGTGAGGAGGCTGGGAGGCCTCAGACTCCGTAGATGTCCAACCAAAGGGAGGATTCCAAAGACTTGTTAAGAAACCTTTACTCGTTAGCTGACATTCGGCATCTGAAAGAGCACTGGCGAAGTTCATGTGGGATTGTGGGACTGTGTAAAAAGGGTTGTTGAGGGGCAATTTTTATGCCCCATAAAATTTGAAGCACACCTTTTACACAAAGCGAAAGTCCCCCATGAACTTATTTGTTCTCAGCAAAGACCCCGTTGAGGCCGCCCAGGGTCACGGCGATAAGCATGTCGTCAAGATGATTCTTGAAGCAGTCCAGATGCTTTATTCTGCACACTGGACTGTTGAGCACACTTGTTTACTAGAGGAACGGTATTCAGTACGTCTCGCCGCACTCCAACGTACCCTGAGCGTGCCAGATTCTATGCTCTCGGCTCCTGAGAAGATTTCTGGCGGCCATTATCGTCCAGTCCACCTCCACCATCCTTGTACAATCTGGGTTCGCTACTGTATCGGCAACTACATGTGGGCAGCCAATCTCGCCTTAGCCTTGGGTGCCGAATACGAATTCCGCTACGGCAAGACACATTCTTGTATGGCTCATGCGGTATGGCTTCATGAGAATCCTCCTTATCTTCGGCCATTACCGAGAATGGGATTTGCGATTGCTATGGATCCTAAGTTTCGTGTAAAAGGGGATCCTCTAGCGTCCTATATTAAGTTCTACCAGGAATCGAAAAGAGAACGCGGCTTGACCACTTATACTCGCCGTTCACCGCCTTGGTTCCTGGGCTAAAGTTTCGTAAAATAAGAAATATAATGTCTATTGATTCTATCATAGAAGTCATAAAGTCCGAGGTAAAGATTGCACCTTTTAGCATCCCTGAACGCATGAGCCATTTACGTAATCGGCTGGAACCGTATATCTACAATTACTTGTCTGTAAATCATTATGGAATGCTGAATGAGGCGTGGGCTTCTTATGCACCGCCTCTGAATTCCAAGCATGTTTTTGCGATTATAGAGCGTCGTTGCCACCCCAACTTTGATTTTGTGTTAAAGAATATTGCTTGGGCTAATCCTGACATGGCTCTTTATATTTTTTGTTCCGATGAGAATGAGAAGTTCATTTTATCATTGCTTGGAGATAAGGCAGCGAATGTCACTATTGTCCAGGCATTTACTGGCAATGTTTCTGTAAAGGAAGGGAGGGACGATTATAACAGACTTCTAACTTCTCCTTGGATGTATGACTGTTTTGCTGAGGACGCGGAGTACATGCTAACAGTTCAGATGGATGTCTTTATTCGGCGGCCAGTTAGGCCAGAAATCTTTGTGGGAGATTTCTGGGGACCGCCTTGGAAGTGGGCACCTGGCCGTGGAGGTGGAGGTGGTTCAACCATTCGCAAGATTTCTAGCATGCGAGAAATCTGTAGCGAGGATGTAATTGGAGATCCTGTAGAAGAAGGTGAGGATTCTTGGATGTCTGATATGATTGTGAAAAAGGGATATAGTATACCTGAACTCGACTTTCGTTCTATGCATATAATGGAATCAATCTATGTGACAAATCCTGTGGTAGTCCATCAATTCTGGTCATATATAGACTCACTTATAGAAGCATCTCATGAGGAAGCGGCGGGATTTTTAACGAGAATTTTGGCATTTGAGGGCTAAGATAAATTTCTAAATCCATAGTATAATGAGTTCACTCACCCTAGAAACGCCAGTAGGCTATGTTGCTGCTCAGGATGTCTATGTTTCTTTTAGTGAATACTACGGAGATGGTACCATCTATGGGTACACTGAACTTCTAACGCCCGATGGGAACCCAGTAAAGGGTGCTGGTAAGTCTAAGAATGACCTCGTGAATGAGAATGTTGTATTGGGCAACAATCTTGGTTCTGTATCAGGCGATCTTGTTGTTGTTGCCGAAGTGGCCGCAGAAGTCCCTGCGGAAGTCCCTGCAGAAGTCGCTGCGGAAGTCACAGAAGTCGCTGCGGAAGTCACAGAAGTCGCTGCGGAAGTCACAGAAGTCGCTGCGGAAGTCACAGAAGTCGCTGCGGAAGTCACAGAAGTCCCTGATGCGAATCGCTACACAGTTTCTTTTTCATTCATGGGATTTGATATAACACGTGAATTCACTGCAAAGATAGACACTGAAGCACGCAAAATTTATCTAAGTTAATATTGGCCTAAAACTTATTTTCTAAGTAAAAGTATAAATGTCCATTAACCGTGCGACCCTTAAGTCACTCTACGTTGACACGAAGAAGAGCCAGGCGACACAGCTTATTAACTCAATCGTGAACAGTGTCAAGAGTGTTGCCACATCAGGCAAGACGTTCTATGATTACGATATCACGAGAACGACGTTCGGTGCCGCGACCGCTCGCCACATGCCAGGCCCTGGCCCCCGTGGCCCTATGATGCAGTCATTTATCTCACCACTTTCTGAGTTTGTTCAGCTTCTCAAGGAGGCTCTCGGAGACTGTGATGTGAATGTCAAGGTCACGACGACGGACGCGAATGGCAACGTCACGGTCACCGACGCGACGGTTGATGCCTCTGGCAACTATACCGATGCGGGCGGCAATCCCATAACTCTTACGCCTGCGGCGAAGAAGGCGATCCACATCAACTGGTCTTGAAAAAATACTTGCCCTTAGTATATAAGATGCAGCTCGGCATGACTCTTTTTGTTGCGGCTCTTTTCTTCGTTCTAACGCCCGGAATTTTAGTAACAATCCCCAAGGGTAGCTCTAAGATGGTGGTTGCGGCGACGCACGCCCTTATCTTCGCGGTTGTCTTCGGCCTTGTCCACAAGTCTGTTTGGGCGTACTTCTACCCCGAGGGCTTCGTTGGCGAGATGCCAGTAGTCGCCATGCCTACGCCTACGCCCCCAGCTGTTGCGGAGGCGATGAAGGAGGAGAAGGAGAAGGAGGGCATGAGATCTCGTTAAATTTGTGGGTTAACGATAAAAAACTATAATTTAAGAACCTTAGATTCTTAATTTATAGCTTTAGGATTGGGTTTAACGAGGATTGTACATGCAGAGCTGACCATTGCTGTTGTAATAAATTCCAGCGGACTGAAACTCAACGCATGACTCCATGTCCATGATGTTCACTACGGATGTCTTAATCATGCCACAGAGCCGCCGCAGGAAGGCAAGGTCATCTGCGGGAAGATCACGAATCATCCTATCGTTGTACGCAAGGAAGTCGTCGTAGTTCTGGAAACTTCCAGCCATATCATGGTTCAGCATTCTCTCAAAATCGTAGTCGCACGGCAGCATGCTCAGGATGTAATCAATGTCTGACATTTTGTAAGGGGGACTGTGCCAAAGGGTGTGTTGGGCGATTCAATTTTTTGCGAACTTGCTGAGCATCTTTACAAAAAATGGGTTTCCCCTTATATTATTTAATAATGGCTTTCGAAGACATCAGGCTCCTCTGCCAAGACAGGAGCTTCCTCCTCACGACGAGACTGAATCTCGTACCATGCCTCGTCAACCCATTCCATGGACTTGATGTAAGAGGGGTCTGTGTACCATGAGTTATTTATGCTTCGGATACGCAGCTGCTCCCAGTGAGCCTCCTCAATGCCCTCGTAAAGGGCAGAAGAGCTAAGACCAGTCAGATTGAATGATGGCTTTGCCTCTGGCACCTCTGGCACCTGTAACTCTGCCTCAGGCTCTGGCTCTGAGATATTGTGGATGCCGAAGTAGTTGAAGTGGATGAGAGACATCTTCTGACCAGCCCGCTCTACCCGCAGCTTGTGGCCGCAGTCCAAGAAGTGGTAAGTGTAATCGCCCTGAATTGGCGTAACCATCTGAAGCTTGGCACGCTCGTAATGCCATGCGTTCATCTGCTTATTCTCCTCGCGAATGATGCTTACAGTGATAGGAGGCGAGGCACCATCAGTGGAATTAGGGTACACCCCAAACTTCAGGTAGAAGTCGTTCGCATCATCACTCTGATTGAGTTCCACGGGCTTGATGAGGGGTGCGAGCTTGAAGCTCATGATCAGACCCTCCTGGCTCATGGGATCAATGAGCTCCTTCTGGCGAATCTCCTTGCCGTAGATGGTAGACTTTGCGGGGCCGAGAGAAAGCCAGAACATAACAGTAGCCTTGCTCAGAACAATATTCATGTACTCTGGGGGAGAACCCTCAATGTGGTGGTTGAAGGGCTTCTCGCCGGTGGCAAAGTTATCAATGATGAGATAATAGTACATATCCTTGACAACCGTGAAACCGAGGCCAAGGTGGACGGAGACGATGGTGCCTGAAACCGTCTTCATGTTCCAGTTCGTTCCGCTCATCGTTGAGCCGATGGTCGCATCGGATGTAAACATTTTGGGGACTTTCCATTGTGGGGTGGGGAAATTCAATTTTTTCAAGCCACGTAGTGGGCAGATAGCATAACAAAAAAAAGAGGGATTGTGTTAAAGGGATTACCGTCAAATACGAAAATTAAGAACGTTAGTTCTTAATTTTTGTATTTTCGGGAATGACGTGTAATATGAAGTATTACACGTTATAGCATGTGGATTTGTGTCTTGAGATTTGTGATTTCCTTGAACGCCGCCTGAATCTCCTTGAGACTCATCTTCCCTGGCTTGGCAGTGCGTTGAAGCTCCTTGATTCTCGCCTTCAGAGCCTCCTTCTTTTCCTCCTTTGTCTCTACATGAGGTTCCTCGGCCTCAACTGGCTCGGCCTCAACTGGCTCGGCCTCAACTGGCTCCGCAGCTTCGGCTTCCGCCTCTTCAGCCTCTGAAATTCTAAGATTTTGGATTGGAAGGTCAATATCTGGTTCTTCTAGTTCTTGAGTTCTAGCTGCCGCCATGGCCTCATGGTACCACTTGGAACCGACAACCTTCGCCTCAGGCGGGTAAGAACCATCAAACCAGCCGTACCATTCTGGCTTGCCCTTGGCGTTGTAGCGACGGAAGCAGCATGAACAGATGTTCATGTAAGCGTCTCCAGAGTCAATGGAAAGTTTCTTACTGATTTCTCCGCCACACTCTGTGGTCGTGTGGTAGATGAGTTTGGTGTTCGGGATAGTGTAAGCCGTATTAAGAACACGGGCCTGGCAGTTCATTTTGGGGACCTTATTCATGCTGGGGGGATTTTTCAATTTTTTTGCTGCAAAGATGCCTACAAAGATGCCTGCAAAGATGCCTCCAAAGACTCATGCCAATCAATCGTAATATAGTCGCCGTCTACCTTAATAATAATTACGCTCATGTCATACATGTAGAGAGTGGTAAGAGGCTTCTTGAGGATTAGGCCTGGGTGGTTCATGAACTTGTCCTTGATAAGGGAATTCTTGATCATGTCATTCATTCCATTTGAATCCGCCAAGTCAAAGATCACATCGTGACCGATAGTCATGCCTGATGCATCGTTCAGAAGGCTGAGAATCTCCTCCTGTGCCTCCATATGCGTCATGGTGACTTGCTAAGTCCACGAGGGCTGGCTTCAAATTTTATTAACCAAAAAAGGGTTAATTGATTTTTCTTTAAGAGAAGGCCTCCTTGGGGCTTCTAGGAGATGTCAAAGGAGTCACGGAACATCCCTCCTCAGCAGCACGTGCGTAATAGAATGCGGCTGTGGTATCCATACACTTTGAACATCCACAGCCCCACACACCCTCAGGCTTATTCTTATCAAAGAAGCACTTCTCTACCTTGGAAGTCGTCAGCCTCTCGTGGAAGACTGATCCTTGGCCTGAATCGCTACAGGCGAAGCAGAGGAGCTGTGCATCAGTATCAACCTCTTGCTTGCAGTTCGCACACTGCATGGTGTGTTCTTGACATCGCATCGTGCCGCTCACACAACGCCGAACAACACTGAATCTGTCGTGGAATTCATCTTCCACGATACAGATAGCACATGACATCGTGCTCAAAGAATCTTGAATTGAGACTTCAATATCTTGCTTCGTAAAAGGCAATGCCATTTTGGGGGACTGTATTAAATGGGTTGTTTAATTTCATTTTTTATTGAGTCTTTACCTTTGCTGCGAATCTGCGTAAGTCTTTTCCATACTTTCTTGGAGTCGCACGATATCAAGTAGGGCAGAATTGTCTTTTGTGTTAGAAAGGAGTTTCGCACGGATTGCAGACTCTGCCGCCTTGACCTCGGCCAAGACATTCTTCAGACGCTGGCTATTCGTCAACTTGGCCGCCGCCTTTGACCACTTATTCTGACTGATGGAAGCATCTGCGGCGGTCATATCGGCCTCAGCCTTCGCCACCTTGGCCATTACGATTTCCAGTTCCTTATTCAAGGCATCTTCAATCGCCTTAACCTTGGCATGCCGTTCGTAGTATTTCGGATCAAGAGGCTTCGGCTTGCTGATGCGAGAATAAGAGCAGAAAGAAAGGAATTCTAGGTTAGTGCGATAATTAGATTGCTGCGGCCATCTTTTTACACCGTATTCCAAGTCCATGTTGTGAGTAGCTAATAAAAATAGATTGTTTATCAATTTTTTATTTATTGTTAGATCAAGTCCTTGACCTTCTGGCCGTTGATGTAGAGAATCTGGCATTCAACCACATATCCATCAATCGGATAATTCCCATCGTCATCTGGGTTTCCCAAATAGATGTGTGCCTCGAAGGCCTGCTTCTCTAGAGTCTTTGGCCAACTCTCGTTGGGCGTGAAGGTGACAACGTAGAGATGAGTTACTTTGTTATAAGTCATCTTGCCTTCGCCGTTGACGGCATAGGCTTCCAGAAACTCGCCAAGGTACCCATTGTCGGTGTACCAGCTGATAATACCCTCGCCGTTATTCTTCTTTTCGGGGCGAGCATCAAATGCAATCATGGTAGACATTCTGGAGGGGGACTTCATTTGGGAATCGGTATAAAAAATCAATTTTTATAGTATGGTCGAGGTTTAGCGGGTCAGAAGATACTTTCTCTCCTCAGCATCCATGCACCAATCAAGAACACGCTCTGGCACCCAAGCTGCCTCTATAAGCTCGTCCTTGAAGGGACACTGTTCACGGATATTCATATAATATGCATCTTTGGCCTCTTGAAGCCATTTTTTCAAATTGTCAGAATCTAGAGTAAACTGTGTAATAATGGATTCATGCTTCTCCACATCGGTATGGTAGAACTCCTCAAACCAATCCTCTCTCGCACAGATTTGACGAACCGTTTCCCAAGGCCACTGGGTATTGTAAAACACGGCATAGAACCCTGGAACTGGATCTGGCTTGACCAGATGCAATAAGTCACCGTGGGTTATTACGACAGGTCCAATGCGACCTATCCAAGAATGTAGCATCCAGATTGTTTTGTGATAAAGGGGAATATTCCAGAGCTTGAAGCCATGACTGTGCTTGGCAGCCAAGAAGTAGAAGTAGGAGTACTTGAAATGATTGCGGAGACTCATGATGAAATCCTCTTTTACACAAATCAAGCCGAGCTCAAAGGCGTCCTTAAGAAATTCTGAAATCCCTCCCCAGAATTCTAGCGACTCTACCAGACTTTTGGTTAAGGTGAATTTGTCAAAGAAGTTGGCGTGAGCCTTGCAGGTGTGCTTGTAGACAATGAGCTCGTCGGTACAAGATTCTATGGATGCGAAGGCTCTGCATCTCGTATTATTCTTTTTGAGTGCGTGGCAGTGAGACATGGTGACTTATGAAAAATAGGTATTGGAATTTTAATTTTTATTTTATATAGCCAAAG
>Ga0209444_10000569_pt1 | contig 20320 bp, 16 predicted proteins | sample LauGreFaBDMM15DN_2_FD_188215 | JGI IMG/M metagenome (GOLD analysis project Ga0209444, IMG submission 188215) | Freshwater lake microbial communities from Lake Michigan, USA - Fa13.BD.MM15.DN (SPAdes) (version 2) | ecosystem: Environmental > Aquatic > Freshwater > Lake | place: Lake Michigan... | reverse complement strand
CTGCCTTACCTACCGCGCGACCTCGAAGACCTGGCCGAAGAAGACGCCCTCCTCGAACTCCGCGGTCGCTCCGGCGAAGTAGCCAAGCGAGTGCTGGAAGCGGAACCGAATCTTGCTTTGGGCCTAAAACGCCGCGCGCTCGAACGCTTCCGCAATAAGACCAAGCACGCCCGCGCCCGCATCAAGGAGGTCGGCTGGGATGCCGCCTGCCACGAGCTTTTCGTGGAGTCGCTCGGCCTCGGCGGTAACCGCGCCCCGATGTCGGAACTCGCCCGCAGCCATTCACCCGAGCAGATGCTCATCCTCGGCCTCGACGGGCTCTATATGGAAAAATGCGGGCGTTGGCGACTACGCGGCCTGCGCCCGGCGGGCCACCCGCACCGGCGGCTCGCCCAATACCTGGAGCTATATCGCCGGCGCCCGAATTGGCGCACCCATCTCCGCGAATGGGCGCTCACCCTGCCCTCCTCGCCGCTGGTGTCCGCCCGCCGCCGGCTCATCGACGAGGTCTTCGCCTGCCTGCTCTCCGATGGACGTGCTGACACCTTGTGCGTCAATGCACTCCTGCCGCTACTGCAGGACCCGCGGCATGCCCTTGATCGCAGCTGGCTCGACTGGCCGCCGGGCCATCACCCCGACGATATCCATGAGGCCCGGTCGCTGATCGGGCTCTCCGGCTCCGCTCGGAACTGGGAAGTTCAAGGTATCCTCGATATTCTGCGCCGTTCGGCAGCCTCAGCCGAACCGAAAACCGCTTAGGCCATCATCTTCCGCGCCTTCTCGAGCGAGACGGCCAAGAGGTCGACTTCCTCGAGGGTATTGTAGAACGCGAACGACGCGCGGGCGGTGCCACTCAGTCCGTAATACTTCATGAGCGGCATGCAGCAATGGTGGCCGGTGCGGATGGCGATACCATCTGCGTCGAGCAACGTACCGATGTCGTGCGGATGGCCGCCTTCGATGTTGAAGGAAATGACGGCGACCTTCTCGGGCGCCTCGCCCACGATAGTAAGTCCTTTGATGGCCTTGAGACGCTCGGTCGCAGCGGAGAGTAGAACCTGCTCATGCGCGTGCGCGGCGGCCTGGATGGGCATGAAGTATTCCAAGGCGACGCCGAGGCCGATGGCACCAGAGATATCGGGCGTGCCAGCTTCGAAACGTTCCGGTGCCTCGCGGAAAGTGGTGCCGTCGAAGTCGACCTTGCGGATCATGTCTCCGCCGAACTGGTAAGGCGGCATGGCGTCGAGCAGCTCCGGTCGACCCCAGAGCACGCCGATGCCAGTCGGTCCGAAAGTCTTGTGGCCGGAAAAGACGTAGAAGTCGCAACCGAGCGCCGGGACGTCGACATTGAAGTGCGCGGCAGACTGGCACCCATCAATCAGCACCACGGCACCGACGGCCTTGGCGAGGCGGGTCATCTCGACAGCGGGATTGACGGTCCCTAAGGCGTTGGAGACGTGCGCAAAGGCGACGAGCTTGGTGCGGGCGGACAGCAGGCCCTTGAAGGCGACGAGGTCGATTTCGCCGCGCGGCGTGACGGGCGCGACGACGACCTTGGCGCCCGTACGCTCAGCGATGACCTGCCAAGGTACGATATTGGCGTGGTGCTCGAGGTGCGTGAGGAGGATTTCATCTCCGGCCTGCAGGTTCGATCGGCCCCAGCATTCAGCGACGAGGTTGATGCCCTCGGTAGCGCCGCGCACGAAGACGCAGCCGCGAGTCTCCTTGAGTCCGAGGAATTTTGCGACCGAAGCACGGGCAGCCTCGTAGGCCGTGGTGGCCTCCTCGCTCAGGAGGTGGACGCCGCGATGGACGTTGGCGTTCTGCTCCGAATAATAGCGTTCGAGGGCCTTGATCACGACCAACGGCTTCTGCGAAGTCGCGGCGTTATCGAGGTAAGTCAGCGGACGGCCGCGTACGGAACGCCCCAGGATGGGGAAGTCCTTGCGAAGAGCGGCGACGTCGAACGCGGGCATGAGTCGAACGTAGACAGACTCAGACGGGGCGCAACCGGGAAGCGAACTTAGGGCGACGCCGGTAGGCGCACGGCCTTTCGGATATAGGCCGGCACGTCCACATCCTGACCGTCAATAAAGGTCATCGGCGTACCACCAAACAGACCGCGACGCATCGATTCCTCCGTCGCGAATTCGAAAATCGGCTGAGCGGGATCCTCCGCCTTGGCACCCTTCTTGGGCTTCGCTGGCGCTTTCGGCGCGGGTAACGAAGCGCCCAGCACCGAGACTTCGATGCGGTCGCCGAGCGCAGGTTCAATGCGGGCGCAGAGGACCGTCGAAGTTTCGCCGCCGAACCGCGTACGGATTGCCGCGACGGCCTCGAAGGCCTCCGTCGAGGTCATCGCCGAACCGCCCGCGACCGTAACGAAGAGCGAAGCGACTTTTGCGACCGCACCAGGCGCATGCGCGAGCGGGCAATCGCAAGCCGCACGGGCGGCTTTCATCGCAGCACCTTCGCCCTGGCCGACGCCGTAAGCGAAGAGCGTGGGCGATCCGGGAGTGGAAAGAAGCGAGCGTAAGGCGGCCGGGTCGACCGCAATGAGGGCGCCAGGCGCGAAGGCCGAGGCCAAGCCGCGGAGCGCGCCACCGACCCAGCTATCCGCCGCGGCAAACGATTCCGACAGAGGCGCGTCGGGCGAGACCTGCTGGAGCAAGAGATCGTTATGCACCACGACGAGCCCATGGCACTTTTGCCCAAGCTTGACCGTGGCGTCGTTGGCCTGACGCATGCGGCGTTCGCCTTCGTGCGAAAACGGCATCGTCGCGAAAGAGAGGACCGTCGCACCACACTCGGCCGCATAGCCGGCGACCACGGACGCTGCCCCGCTACCGGTGCCGCCCCCGAGACCGGTGACGAGCACGACCACTGGGACGCCAGCGAACAGACGACGGAGCGCGGCTTCTTCGGATTCCGCAGAAGCAAGGCCCAGCGCGGCTTCACCCCCGGTACCCATGCCGCGCGTCTGCGCCCGGCCGAGCTGCAACGTAGCGGCCGTGCCGGCGGACAAGGAACGTGCGTCGGTGTCGAGTAACGCAACGGCGACTTCAGGCGGCAACTGCGCCGACAGGCGCGTGACCATCGAGCACCCTGCCCCACCGAGGCCGACCAGGAGGATGGAAGCGGGCGTGGACATTTTAGAGTCGGAAGAGCTCCTTGAGCTGGGCCAGGAACCCACGCGGACGACGCACCGGGGGCGGCGCATCCGTGATCGCGGCAGTCATGAGGCCCACCACGCCGGCATACTCGGGCTTGCGGAGCGATTCATTCTCAAAGTTCGGGATACCCACGCGGGCGGAAAGGCCCGTCACCAACTGCACCGCTTCGGCCGCATCGGCCAGGCTGGCGGAACCACCGGTGAGGATGACGCCGGAAGGGATCATGTTCTGGTCGAGCTTCACGGCATGGCCGGGGAAGATTGCCTCCAGGCGGCGGAGCACGTCCTTGCGCACGAACTCAATCGTCTCTTGGTAGCGAAGCGAGAGCACTTGCGTGATCGTGCCGCGGTTGAACTGCTGATCACCCACGCCCTTGTCACCGTCTTTCCAAATGGTCTGATTAACGTCGTTCTCGCGGTGCATTGCGGAACCGAAGCGGAGCTTCAGATCCTCGGCCGTCTCGCGGCTGATACGAAGCGCCACACTAAGGTCGTTGGTCAGGTGCTCGCCGCCCACGGGGATCGAGCCCGCGCAGAGGATATGTTCCTTGTAGTAGAGAATCCAGTCGGTCGTGCCGGCGCCCATGTCGATGACCAGCACCCCCTGCTTGTCGGCGTCGCTCGCGGTCGCGCAGGCCGCGGCATGTGAGGCCAGGATGAAATCGCGGACCTTGATGCTCATGCCGTTCACCATGCCCACGCGCATGCGCATGTTGCCCTCCTCCATCGTCACGCGCCAAAAATTCACCTCGAGGCGCTTGCCGGCCATACCCACCGGATTGCTCACTGGTCGATTGTCCAGCATCGTCGGCTGGCGCATGTAGAGGATCGTCGCGCGACCCGCCGGGGGCTCGAGGCGCTTGGCGGACTGAATCGCTTCGGTGACGTCCTTAGCGGTGACCTTACCGTCGTGCGCAGGCACGGCGACGAAGCCCTTCACGCGTTCACCTTCGGCCGCGGGACCAGACAAAGAAAGGTAGATCTGCTCGACCGCGCGGCCGGAACCACGCTCGATGTCGTTGACGACCTCATGCACGCACTGCGTGAGTTTTTCGAGGTCGGTGACGGTGCCCTTCACAACGCCGTCGGTGCGGCGTTCGCTGAAGCTGAGCATGCGGGCCTTGCCGTCGATGATTTGGCCGAGGAGGCTGGCGGTCTTGTGCGTGCCGACATCGATGACGGCGATAAGGGAAGGAAGGGGCTTGGAAGTCATCGGGGAGTAAAGGGGACGAGACGGGGCTCGGGGATGGGCGAAGTGGCGTTGGTCCGGTTCTGAATCGACATCTTCAGCACGTAGGCCTGCGAGGCCGTACCGGGTCGGCGGAGCATCTCGTCAACGTTGATACGCGAGAGCAAGGCGAGCTCGTTGCGCCAGTTGGCGGTTGAAAAAATGATCTCGACGAGCGCGGGGCGGTCCATCGGCTGCGTGCCGGGGCGCACGGTGACGCGCAGGTTCGAGCCAGGTGAATCCTCCTGCGCACCAAAACAGTCGAGCAGCGAGACCGCCGACCACTGTTTGTAGAGGTTCGGGTAAGTCGTGCGCACGGCGAGGAGGAACGGGGCGGCGATCTCGATGCCATCAATCAGCATCTTGTCGTCGCTGCCCGTGGAGCGGTAGTGCTGGATCTCAGGGAGATTACGGACGACCTGCTCGGGGTAGCCCGCGCCGGCGAAGGTCTGTCCGTCGGAAGCGACGAGACGCACCTGCATCACGCCCTTGGCGGACAACGACGCGATCTTGGCGATCGCGAGGCGTTCGCGCAGCGAGATATCGAGCGTACCGTCGCCCCGGCGACGGACGTCGGCGGCGACGACTTGGTTGTCCGCCTCGAGGTCGGCCTTGATGGAACGGACGTCGCGGGCAAAACCTTCCGGTCCGTTGTCGATAATCTTCTGCACGGAATCTTTCGAGAGATAGCCCTCGGTTTTGTAACTGAACCCGCCCGCGGCCGTCACGGATCCATCGACGGCTAACCAAAGGACGCCAACGAGGACTACGAAGAAACCCACCGCGAGGATTGTAGGCAGTTTGGAGCGGACAGCACGCTTACGGCCAAGCTCACCTTCGGGGACGCGGTTAACATCCTGCGGCACGAGGGCGCGCCAGTCGCGATCGGCTGGACCCATGAAGGCGTCACGGCGTTTGCGGAAAAGATCTTCGAAGAGGCCCATGTTCAGAGTCGGACGGGTTGGGCGGCGCGCGCGAGGGCCGGAGCGGCCATGCGGCGGACGAGCAAAGGGAAGTCGAGGCCGACGCAGGAAGCGCTCTTAGGCATCAGGCTGGTTTCGGTCATGCCGGGCATCGTGTTGATCTCGAGGAAATAGAACTGGCCGTCAGGCTCAAGGAAGACATCTGCCCGCGCGAAGTCCCGGCAACCGCAGGCGGCGAAAAGCCGGGCGGCGGCGGCGCCGATGGCGGCGGTCAGTTCCGGACCCACGGCGGCGGGGAAGCGGTACTCGGAGGCGCCTTTGGTGTATTTGGTCTTATAGTCGTAGACCCCGGTAAGTGGGACGATTTCGACGATGCCCATGGGCTCGCCGGCTAGGATGCCGATCGACATCTCGCGGCCGCGGAGGCGGCGCTCGGCCATCCATTGGCCGGAGGCCGGGATTTCCGCCAAGGCCTTAGCCACGGCGACCTGGCCTTCGAGCATATAGAGCCCGACGCTACTGCCTTGGTCCGAGGGCTTGATGACGATGGATTCGCCCAAGGCGGCCACGAGCGCGACGGCCGTAGGCTTGGCGGTGCCGGCGAAGGCGACCTCCGGAATAGCCGGGACACCCGCCCCGCGCATGGCGCGCTTGGTGGCGACCTTGTCCATGCAGAGCCGGTTGGCGGCGGAGGAACAACCGGCAAAGGCGATGCCGCGGGCTTCCATCTCGGCCTGGGCGCGGCCGTCCTCGCCCCAGCCGCCGTGCAGGACAGGGAGGACGACGTGCTTGGAGCCGTCGAGCCAATCGGGTAAGACGTCCGCCTCGAGCTCGATGAGCCGGCACCCCGGCAAGACTGACGATATGGCCTGCCCGGAGCGCAGCGAGACTTCGCGTTCGGAGGAGAGTCCACCGCAGAGGACGATGATTTCGGGCCTCAAAGTCATAGGAGTTCCCTCCATTCTCGGCCGAGGGCGACAATCTCCGGCTGGAGCTCGACACCTTGGCGGGATTTCACCTCGGCGCGGACGGTGCGCATGAGCGCGATGAAATCCGCGGCCTGGGCGGCGCCGGAGTTGACGAGGAAGTTGGCGTGGGTGGGCGAAACGGAGACCGGTCCGACGGCCCGACCCTTAAGTCCGCTGAGATCGATGAGGCGGCCGGCCTTATCGCCTTCGGGATTCTTGAATACGCAACCGGCGCTGGCCTCGCGCGGCTGAGAGGCACGCCGCTTTGTCCCCATCTCGTCCATACGTGTGCGGATGGCGACGGGTTCGTCGCGACCGGCGGAGCGCAACACGGCGGAGAGTACCACCGAACCGTGGAGCTGCGGGCAGTCGCGATAAAGGGCGTCGAAACTGTCGCGACGTGCAGCGCGTACCTTACCCTCTGGCGTAAGCCATTCGATGGACTCAACGACGTCGAAAATCCACCCGCCCATCGCGCCAGCGTTCATCCGCAGCGAGCCGCCGATCGTGCCAGGGATGCCTTCCAAGAACTCGAAACCTTTCCAGCCTTCGCGCGCAGCGAAGCCACAGAGTTCCTTGAGGCGGGTGCCGCCGCCGACGCGGAAGCGGCCTTCGCCGAGATCGGCCACGGCCCCCCAATGAGCCGCGTCGAGGTGCAGAATGAGGCCATCGTAGCCTTCGTCGGGTACGAGGAGGTTAGAACCGCGGCCGATTGCGAACCAGCGTAGGTCAAGCTCCGCGGCGGCGCGCAGGAGTACGACGATGTCGTCGACATTCGCCGGTTCGGCATACCAGCGGGCAGCGCCACCGAGACCGAGCGTGGTGCGGCGAGCGAGCGGCTCGTTAGCTCGCAGAGCGCAATCCGCGGAGAGGCGGCCGGTGACGAGGTCGGGCAGATCGAGCGAAACAATGTCGGCGCCACGGCGACGGAGCACCTTGGCATAGGCTTCGGCGTCGCGCTCGATGTCACCCGCGCCCACGAAGGCCACGACCGTGTCGGCGCCAGCCGAAAGTTCGTCCAGAATATGAGGTAAGGTCCGGCGGTCCTCGACGAGGCGATGCCCGGAGCCGTTGACGATGGCGTCGGATCCACCGCCTTCAACGGCTGCTTCGCCAGCGGAATAGACCGGCAGGACGAGGGCATGGTCGGCGACCGCGAGCGCATCACGGAATTCGCGGACATACTGGCGCGTCCGCGTGTGGCGGTGTGGCTGGAAGACGACGACGAGGCGGCCGGCGTGGGTTTCACGGACCCACTTGAGCAGTGCAGCGATCTCCGTCGGGTGGTGCGCGTAGTCGGCGAGTACGCGTAGGCCGGTACGCTCGAAGAGCACGTCCTGACGGCGGCGGATACCGCGCCAGCGAGCGAGCGGCTCGGCGACGAGTCCGCCGGTGATAAAGTGCGTGACGGCAAGCGCCAGTGAGGCGTTCGAACGATTGAAGGTACCGGCGACCGGCAGGTTGAACTGGCCGGCGGGGAAACGCCCTTCGAGCGAGACGACCGAAGAGGCGTGGCCGCCTTGGACGAGACGGAAGGAATAGTCGCCGCCCTCGCCCACGCGAATGACGGGCACCTTGAGGCCGGCGGTCAGGCGTTCAAGACGTTCATTCCCAACCGGGATGATGACCGCCGTGCGGGTACGTTCGAAGAGCGCGCGGAAAACACCTTCGAGCGCGGCTTCGTCGCGATAATAGTCTGGGTGATCCCAATCGAGGTTCACGGCCACGGTGACATCAGGCGAGAACGCGCCGATGGTGCCATCGCTCTCGTCGACCTCGGCCACGACCCAGGGAGACGAAGCGGAGGCGCGCGCCGGCGGGAAGGCCGGATCGCGGAAGAGCCCGCCGAGCACGTAACCGAAATCGGCTTCCGCGCTGGCGAGGGCGGCGACAAGCAGGCCGCACGTGGTCGTCTTGCCGTGGCTGCCGCAGATGGCGACGAAGCGGCGCCCCGCGACGGCTTCGGCGAGGAGTTCGCCTCGGCGGAGTGTGCGGACCTCATGGCGTTCGGCGAGGGCGAGCGCGGCGTGGCCGGGCTTCACCGCGCTAGAACGGCCGACGACAGAAGGATGGCGGCCCGCGGCCCAAGGATCGCGAAGGAGCGGGATATCGGCATTGGCGAGCTGGAGCTCCATCGGGCTACCCGTCGAATCATCCCAGCCCGAGACATCCCAGCCCTCCCCTTTCAGGTAGATGGCGAGCGGACCGACACCCATACCGCAGGCACCAAGCATCCAAGCGGAAGCGCTCATACGGCGGCGAGCCGGCGGCGGCCGGCGAGTGCGATGGTTTCGTGGGCGAGTTCTTCCCAGCGATTAGAAGCATCGGCCAGGGCGAGCGCATCGCGCATCACCGCGAGGGCGGCGGAGTCGGCGAGGCGTTCAAAGACGATGCGGAGGAGCCGCGGGAGTTCCGTCTCTGGCAGCAGAATCGCCGCGCCGGATAGTTCGCACTGGCGCGCATTGGCCGTCTGATGGTCGTCCGCCGAACGTGGATAAGGGACGAGCACCGCGGGCGTGCGGCAGGTGGCCAGCTCGGCGAGCGTACCCGCACCGGCGCGCGTGACGGCGAGGTCAGCCGCGGAATAGGCCATCGCCATCTGATGGCAAAACGGGACGAACTTCACCAGCGAGTCGGGCGAGCGGACTTCGTCCTCGCGACCGCCCGGGCCGGTGAGGCACAGGACATGGATACCGCGGATGGCGAACTCCTCGAGATTATCCTCCACCCAGCGATTGAGCGAGTGGGCGCCTTGGCTCCCGCCGGTGACGAGTACCACGCGGCCCGTCGGCGGTAAGCCGAGCGCGCGACGAGCTGCATCGCGCGCCTGCGGACGAATCTCAGCGCGGACGGGATAGCCGGAATCATGCTGACGCTCCGCAGCGAGGCCGGGGATACGTACGCCGGCGGGCAGGTGCACCGCATCGGCGAAGCGCGCGATTAGGCGTACGGCCTTGCCAGGCTTGCGGTTGGCTTCGTGCACCAGCACGGGGATGCCGCCCAGGCGGCAGGCCAGCGACGGTCCCAAGCTCATGAAACCGCCGAAGCACACGAGCGCGTCGGGACGGTAACGACGGAGCAGGCGCCAGGCAGACCAGACCGCACCAAGCAGCGCGGGGAAGAAAAGTAGCTTCGCACCGAGGCCGGGACCGAAGCCGCGACCCTTGCCCGGAACGAAGCTCAGACGCGGATAATTGGAGGTCATACGCGCGTCGACAATCTTACTGCTGACGATCAGCAGGCACTCGTGTCCGTCCTCCGTGAGCCGCTGAGCGAGGGCGATACCCGGGGCGAGATGGCCACCGGTCCCGCCACACGCGAGCAGCACGCGACTCATGCGCGCGCCTCCTTGGCCACGAAGGCGGGTTGGGCCGATTCGCGGATGCAGTTAAGGACGAGGCCGACCATGCAGCCCATGATGACGAGATTGGTGCCGCCGTAGCTGATGAACGGCAGCGAGATGCCCTTGGTCGGGAGTAAGCCCGTGACGACGCCCATGTTGATGAGCGCCTGCAGGACGAGGAAGAGCGTCGCGCCGAGGCAAAGGTTGAAGCGGTAGAGATCCGACGAATACCGCATCGCGCGGTAGGCACACCAGAAGATGCCGAGGTAGACCAGCGCCACGAGCGAAGTCGCGACGAGCCCGTATTCCTCACCAATGACGGAGAACACGAAGTCCGTGTGCGCTTCAGGCAGGTAAGCGCGACCTTGGATACCGTTCGCGGCACCCTTACCCGTGAGTCCGCCGACACCGAAGGCCACTAAGCCCTCGAAGAGCTGGTAGGCCTCGTCGCCGCGTTTCTCCCACGGGTCGAGGAACGAAGTGAAGCGACGCAGACGGTTCGGCCAATTGAGGATGAGGACCGTGAGGCCGCTCAACCCAATCAGGAAGGTCGGGATCACGTAGGCCCAGCGCACGCCTGAGACGAGCATCATCGTGCCGCCCACCGCGAAGCAGAGGAGGATCGTACCGAGGTCCGGCCCGAACGCGATGAAACCAGCGATGACCAGCAGAATGGCGACGGGCTTCACGAAGCCTTCGCGGCAATCAATCCAACCGCGGCGCGTGAAGATGTAAGGCTCACGTGAACTCAACTGGTAGATTGTAAACTTATTCGGCAAGGTGTGCCTCTGCATGCGCGCGAGGAAATCGGACAGCACAATCACCAAGGCGAGCTTGCCGAGGTCCGAGGCCTGCAGGCGGAAAAAACCGAAATCAATCCAGCGCCAGGAACCGTTGACCGAGACGCCGACGCCCGGAATGCGCGCGAGGAGCATCGCAAAGCAGGCGCCGCCGAGGATCCACCAGCGCCACTCGCGCGCTTTATCGAGGTTGAGCCGGAAGAACGCGTACCCGGCGACGAAGGCAATCGGCACGTAGGCCAGCTGGCGGTAGAACGCCCCGGTGCGATTGCTCGAAGAAAGCGAGATGCCCGCGCTGTACTGCACCACCAGACCGAACACCGCGAGGGACATCGCGAGCAGCAGGATACCCAAGGAGTACCCACCCAGGGCTCCCGGACCTTCCTGCTTCTCCTTGATGTCCATGACGCGACGCGGTCGTCAGGTTACTTCTTGTCCGCAGGAGCCGGAGCGGCTTCAGCAGCCTTACCGACAGGGATGAGCTTGAAGGGGGCGAAGGTCGGGGCCGGCGCGGCGGGCGTGGTCTTAGTGGCGGTCGTCGTGGACTTTGTCGCGGCCTTGGGCGCGGCCTTCACGGGAGCCTTGGAGGGGGCCGGGATCTTCAGCACTTGGCCGGCCTTGAGGTCGGCGTTGAGGTTAAGACCATTGGCCTTTGCGAGATCGGTGCGGGAGACCTTCTCGCTGGCGGCGACGCTCATGAGGGTCTCGCCCTTCACCACGGTACGCTTACCACCGTTGCCGACAGGACCCACGGGCGTGAGCTTGGTCGGGACCGGAGTCGGGATGCGGTCCGAGATCGGGGCGACCGCGACGGGCACACCCGCCGTAGTGCCGGCGGGGCGGGCGCCGCCGGAGTAGGCGGCGAGGTCGCCGGACTGCTCGAAGCCACTAGTGCTTCGACAGCCGTTGACGCCGACGAGGACGGCGATGACGCAGAGGTGCAGGAGCACAACGGCAGTAACAGTGACGAGGGGACGCATGATGGTGGGTCTGTTTGGGTGGGTGGGTTGGTTGGAAAGATTAGACGCTTTTGGCGAGGGCGCTTGCGGCGCGTTCGAAGACGAGTCCGCGCTCAGCGTATCCGCGGAACTGGTCGAAACTGGAGAAACCGGGGCTCAGCAGGATGGCCGCCGGGCCGTGGGCATCCTTGGCGGCTGCGACGACGGCATCCTGCAGCGATGGGTAGCAACGGGCGACCTTGCCGAGCTCATCGAAGTGGCGTTTCAATTCTTCGGCCGTTTCCCCGATGAGATAGGCTGTATCGATCAGCGGGGCGATGTTGCGGACGAAGCGGGCGAGGTCGCCGCCCTTCCACTTCCCTCCCCCAATCCAGCGGACCGGGATGCTGAACTGCGAAAGCGCGGCCTGCACCGCGTGGAAATTGGTACCCTTCGAGTCGTTCCAAAATTCGACGCCCTTGCTCTCAGCGACCTTGCGGAGGCGATGGGGCGGCACGCGGAAGAGGCGGGCGGACTCCTCAAGGTGGCGCATCGGGATGCCGCGCGCCTGCCAGTACTTACTAAGGATGGCCCAGTTCTCGCGCTGTGGCCAGGAATCGAAGACTGAACCTGCGGGCACCGTGTCGGCGACTTCGGCGCGCGTGGCGACAAACGCCTCCGCCGGTAATTCGATGCCGAATTCGCGGGCCGCAGCGACGACGGATTCACCGACGACGAGGATGCCGCCGGGCATCATGCGTTCGATCAGCCGGAATTTCGCGCGGAAATAGCTCTCGCGGTCGCCATGTCGGTCAAGGTGATCTTCGTCGAAGTTCGTCCAGAGCACCGCCTCGGGCGTGAAGTGGCGGAGATCTTCCGCCTGGAATGAGCTGACCTCGACGATCGCGACGAACGAACCGTTGGAGACCGTGCGATGCAGCGATGTCAACGGTAGGCCAACGTTACCGCAGGCAATGGCGTCGAGCCCGGAACGCTTGAAGGCGAACGAAAGGAATTCCGTGATGGTCGTCTTGCCATTGGTGCCGGTGATGGCGATGGCAGGACCAGTCCAGAGCAACGCGCCGAAGTCTAGCTCAGTCAGGCAATGCAGTCCGGCGCGGCGTGCGGCGAGGATCCACGGATGCGACTGCGCAAAGCCGGGGCTGTAGACCAAGAGATCGTGACGAGCGGCCTCGTCGGGGCCAAACTGCCGGTTCTCCCCGCGTTCGTCGTAGATGACCGAAGCGAAGCCCGCCGAGGCGAGGGATTCCGCCACAGATCGCCCGCTCACGCCCTCGCCGAAGACGGCGGCGGGCCGGGTGAGCCGGCGGCGGAGAGATTCAGGGAACTCGCTCATCGGAGTTTCAGGGAGAGCAGGCCGAGAAAGCCACACAGCAGGGAGAGAATCCAGAAGCGCGCCACGACCTTGGTCGCGGGCCAACCCTTCTTCTGGAAATGATGATGGATGGGCGTCATCAAGAACAGGCGCTGACCGCCCGTCCGCTTGAAGTAAGCCACCTGCAGGATGACGGAGATCGCCTCGACGACGAACACGCCGCCCGCAATCGCAAGGAGGAAGGGCTGGTGCATCAGGCACGCCACCGCACCGAGGCCGCCGCCGAGGCCGAGCGCACCGACGTCGCCCATGTAGATCTCGGCCGGGGCCGCGTTGTGCCAGAGGAAGACGAGGCCGCCGCCGACAAGGGCCGAGCAGAAGACCGCGAGCTCGCCCGCGCCCGGCATGTAACTGATGCGCAGGTACGTCGCGAACTCATGATGGCCGGCGAGGTAGGCGACCGCGCCGAGGATCATGGTGGTGATGAGCACGCAACCAATGGCCAGGCCGTCGAGTCCGTCGGTGAGGTTGACCGCATTGGAACTGCCCACGCAGACCAGCACGAAGAACGCGCCGGCGACGCCGAGGCAGGCCAAAAAGGGCCAACCAAGGGAATGGGCAGACCAGAGCGGACCGTTGAGAACCGGCAGCCAGATTTCACAGAGGCTTTCGCGATAGGCGGGATCGAGGAACACGATACCGAAAGCGATGAGCGCCACAAGCCCCTGCCCCGCCAGCTTCAGGCGCGCGGAGATGCCGTCGGAACTACCATGTCGGACCTTCAGCCAGTCGTCGTAAAGTCCCACGAGTCCCATGCCGATGAGGCACCAGAGCGCCGCGAGCACGAGGACGTTAAGGCGCGCCCACAGGAGTACCGACGGGATCATCGCGATGGCGATGATGAGGCCGCCCATGGTCGGCACCTTGCCGCCTTCCTTGGCGAGTTCGCCCATCAGCTTGGCCGAACGCTCGGGCTGGCGCAGGCGCGCGAGCACAGCGATGAGGCGACCGGAGAAAAGCATGCCGAGCAGCAACGCCGTCATGCCCGCCAGGATTGCCCGGACGGAAATATACTCGAAGAGACGGAAAGGCCCCCAAGTGTGAGCAAGTTCGCTGAGACGGTAAAGCATCCTAGTGGAAAGAGAGCGCGGAGCGCAGGGAGTCGGGTAGGCAACGCTCGAGGGCGAAGGAACGGCTGCCTTTTAGGAAGACGAAGCCACGGTGTGCAGCGACGCGGGCGGCGGCGTCCTCGACGGATGCCGCGACGGAAAGCTCCACCCCCTGGAGCGCAACTCCCTGCAGCAACGCGGCCGACTCGCCGCCGAAGACGACCACCTGGTCGCCGGAGCGGAGAGGCAGCTGCGCGCCGCAGTCGCGGTGGAGTTGCGCAGAGGTGGGACCGAGCTCGGCCATGCCGCCGAGCAGGAAAAGACGAGGCGACGCAGCGACGCGGCTGAGACGATCGAAGGCGCAGGCCGAATCGAGGAGCGACGCGGGGCTTGAGTTGTAGCAGTCGACGTAGAAGGTGCGTTCGCCTTCGACGTGCACGCTACCGCGACCGGCGGGCGGCATCCAGTGCGCGGTGACAGCGGCAAGTTCGGCCGACGGGCGGCCAGACTCGAGGGCGGCGACGAGCGCGAGCGCCGCATTGCGGGCGAGCCCGTCGGAGATGGGCGCGAGGGGGAAGACCTCACCGTCGAGCACAAGCGAGCGCTGGCCGCGGGCGTCGGTGAGAAAAGAAGCCCGGACGAGACGGGCCGGCGCGACGGCCGGGGCGGCTTCGCCCTCGAACTGCACCGCGATGCAACGAGCCGCCTGGACCGCGAACTCGGGCCAGACGAGCAGCTCGGCCGGGATGATTCCTCGGCCGCCAGGGGCGAGCTCAGCGACGAGCGTGGCCTTCTCGCGAGCGATGCCGGCGAGCGAGCCGACTCCTTCGAGATGTACCGCCGCGACGTTGGTGACGATCGCAAGTTCGGGGCGGATGACGGCGGCGGAAAGTCCAAGCTCGCCGGGCACACTCATGCCTGCCTCGATGACGGCGAAGCGATGAAGCCCTGGTTCGACGCGTAGGAGCATCAACGGGACGCCGATGAGGTTGTTGAGATTGGCTTCTGTGACGAAGGCCTCCGCGCCAAGGAGCGCGGCGAGCATCTCTTTCGTCGAGGTCTTACCCACACTGCCGGTCACGCCGATCACACGACCCGGGAAGTTCGCGCGCCAGCGGGCGGCGACGCGACGGAGCGCGGCGAGCGAGTCATCCACGACGAGCTGCGGCAGGTCGTCAGCGACCGGGCGTTCGACTAAGGCGCAGGCGGCGCCCTGCGAACGGGCGGCGCCGAGGAAGTCATGGCCGTCGCGGCGTTCGGTGCGCACGGCCACGAAGACATCACCGGCGCAGAGCGCGCGGGTGTCCGTGCCGAAGCCCGTGACCGCAGCGCAGGGAGCGACGGTCCAACGGCCCCCGGACCAAGCCGCGAGGTCGGCTGTGGAGAAGGTCGGCATCACGACTGCGCGCCCCTCCGGAGCCCAAGGATTTCACGGACGACCTGACGGTCGTCGAAAGGCACCACCGTATCAGCGAATTCCTGAGTCGTCTCATGGCCTTTACCAGCGATGACAACGCAGTCGCCGGATTTCGCGGCGGCGAGGGCGCGGCCGATGGCATCGCGACGGTCGGTCACAAATTCCACGGTCGGGAGCGGGCCGAGGCCTTCGCGCATGTCGGCGAAGATCCGGTCGAGGCTTTCCTTCCGTGGGTTATCGGCGGTGGCCCAAGCAAGATGGGCGAGGTCGGCGACGGCCTTGGTCATGGCAGGGCGTTTGCCGCGGTCGCGGTCGCCGCCACAACCGTAGACGCAGAGCACGCGGCCGGGCGTGATGTCCCGGAGCATACGCAAGGCATTACGTAGGGCGTCGTCGGTGTGGGCGTAGTCGACAAAGATCGGGAAGGCTTGGCCGGCCTCGACGCGTTCCATTCGGCCCGGGACGCCAGGGAAGGAGGCGAGCGCGGGCGCGAGGGTCAGCGGATTACGCCCAAGGGCGGTAGCCATCGCGAGCGCGCAGAGGACGTTCGAGACGTTGTAATCGCCGGGCAACGTCGACTTGAAAATGGCCAAACGGCCATCATGGCGGACCGTGAAGACCGCGCCGCCCGTATCGAGGGCGAGGTCAGTCGCGCGGACATCGGCGTCCGCGGCAATACCAAAGGTAATCACCTTACCGCGACGGCGGCAGGCTTCGGCGAGCACACGGCCGGCCGGGTCGTCGATGTTGATGACGCAGACATCGGGCACGGCGCCGTTACGGCCGTCGAAGAGCACCGTCTTCGCATCGAGGTATGAGGCTAGGTCGCCGTGGTAGTCGACGTGGTCGCGGGTTAGATTGGTGAAGGCCGCGACGCGGAAGTGGAAGCCATGCACACGATCCTGATGGAGCGCATGGGAACTGACCTCGAGACAGACGCCGGCACAGCCCGCGTCGACCATCTGGCGGAAGAAGCCGGATAGGTCGGCCGATTCCGGCGTCGTCTTATAAGAGGGAATCGAACGGCGGCCAAGGTGGTAACGGACCGTACCAACGAGGCCCCACTGCGAACCATCGGCCTGCAACAGGTGGCGGAGGAGGGTCGAAATCGTCGTCTTTCCGTTGGTGCCCGTGACGCCGACGAGCTGCAGGGCGGCTTCCGGGTGGCCGAAGAAACGGCGGGCGACTTCGGCGAGGGCGCGACGCGGATCAGCGACTTGGGCGGCGGCGACTGCGGGCAAGCCAGCGACGGGTTCACCCGAGATGATGGCGGCGGCGCCGCGGGCGATGGCATCGTCGAGGAACGCGTGCCCATTGGCGCGCAGGCCGGGTAAAGCGAAGAAGAGCGATCCGGGGATGATGCGGCGACTGTCCGTGACGATCGAGGAGATGCGGACGGAGCCATCGCCGGCGCGGCCGAGAACGGGGAGGCCTTGCAGCAGCGAGTTGAAGGTGGGGCGCTCCATGGCGGCGGGCATCATCAAGGGTGGAGGCGTCATCGGCCGAGGTCGGCGACGTGGGCGCGTGGGATGGTGGAGACCGGAGGGATATCGAGCCAGCGGATGCACTTCTCCGCGACGTCGCGGAAGATCGGGGCGGAAACCTTGCCGCCATAGCCAACGCCCTCCCCTTGCGGCTCGTCGATGATCACCGTGATCGCGAGCTTCGGGTCGTTGACCGGAAAGAAGCCAGCGAAAGAGGCGACGTGGTGCGTGGAGGAATAGCGACCGTTGACAATCTTCTGTGTCGTGCCGGTCTTGCCCGCGACCTCGTAGCCGGGGATGTCGGCGAGCGGCGCCGTGCCGCCCTTGCCGCAGACGGCGCGCAGGAGCGTGGCCATCTGTGCGGCGGTGGCGGCGGAGATGGCACGGCCGCGCGAGCGCGGTCCGTAATTGAGAACGGTTGCCTTTGTCTTCGGATCCTCGACGCGGAGGACGAGCTGCGGCTGCATCAGCAGGCCTTCGGCCGCGACGACCGACATCGCGAAGTGCATCTGCATCGCCGTGACGCTGACCGAGTGGCCCATCGGCACGCGCGAGATTGTCAGCCCGTCCCAGCGCTTGGGCGGAATCAGCAGGCCCGGAATCTCGGCCCCGGTGATCAGGCCCGTATTGGCACCGAAGCCGAAGGACTTGATAAGCGCGAAGAACTTATCTTCGCCGAGGCGTTCAGCGTACTGCATCCCGACCTGGACGGTGCCGCGGTTGGAGGATTCACGGACGATCTGCCGGATGTCGGCGGCGCCGATGGCGTGCGAGTCGGCCGGCATGGAGACCATACGACCGCGGTAGGGTACGGTGGTAGCCCCGCAGTCGAAGACGGAGTTCGGTGTGATGAGGCGTTCCTCGAGCGCACCGGAGACCGAGACGATTTTGAAGACGGAGCCCGGCTCGTAGACGTCGGACACCGCGCGGTTGCGCTGGCTATCCATCGGTGCGGCCTTCGCGTCGAAGAAGCGGTTGAGGTCGTAGGTCGGCCAGTTGGCGAGGCCCAGGATGCGGCCTGTCCGCGGCTCGCTCACGATGATGATGCCGCCCTTCGGGTTATAACGGGCAGCGGCGGCGGCAAGGGCGTCCTCGCAGGTCTTCTGGATGAGGCTATTGATCGTCAGCACGATTGTGCTGCCGTCGACCGGCGCGACCTCGCGGAGGCGGTTGCTCGTAATCTCGCGGCGTCGGCCGTCACGTTCGGATTCGATCCAGCCCTTCTGGCCGAGGAGGAGCGGGTTCATCACGCTCTCGATGCCCGCGGCCGGGAGGCCTTCCTTATTGACGTAACCAAGCACGTGCGCAGCGAGCTGGCCCTTGGGATAGTTGCGGCGATACTTCAGGTCGGCGCGCAGCGCCTTGATGCCGAGCGCCTTGATGCGCTTCATCGTGGCCTCGTTGACCTCATGAGCGAGGACGGCCCAGCGGATTGTCTTCACCTCGCCGGCTTCGTCGAGGCGCGTGGTGGTCTCGAAGGCCTGGCGGACCTTGGGGAAAGGCAGGCCGAGGATGGTCGCGACCTCAAGGGCGCGCTCGTGCTCGCCCTTGACGAGGGAGTCCGGGTCCACGCCGATATCCCAGACGTCTTCGGACACCGCAAGCAGGTTATCCTGGGCGTCGCGAATCTCGCCGCGGCGACAGGGGATCTCCTGGAGCACGCGGCGGGCCTGCAGGGCTTCCGCGCGCAGACGAGGGGCGTCGATCCAATGCAACCAGACCAGCCGCGAGATTACGGCCAGGAAGCAGAGGGAAACGACCCAAGCCAGCAAACGGTAGCGCGTTCGCCTGGCGTGGGGCAGGCTCATCGAGAACGCGATCCTCCCTGCCCACCCCAAGAGAGGGAGGCGATTTCGCGGGCCGTCATCCGGGGGCTCGCGGAAAGCATAGGGGGCGGGGATGCGACCGCCGGGAAATAACGGACCCACACCACCTGTTCGGGGACCGGAGGCTTCAGGGCATCACCAATGCGCTGCTGGAGGTCGACGGTATTGAGGAGCTCATCGCGCGTGCGGCGGAGTCTCTCGAGCTCCTTCTTAGAGAGGGAGAGGTCGCGCTCGAGGCGCTGGATGCGGCTACCGATGGCGTCGGCCTCAACGCGTAGGCGCATGATGTTGATCGTCCCCAGGGCGAAGGCCCCGACGGCGGCGAACACGAAAACCCAGGTGAAGATGCGTGGGCTCATGCGGCGAGGCGGCGGACGGCGCGGAGGCGGGCCGAGCGGCTGCGGGGGTTGCGTTCTTGTTCGGCGTCCGAGGGTTGGACCGCCTTGCGGGTGAGGAGGTCGGCTTGCTTCACGCGATCGTCCTGATTGCGCGCGTCGTCGCGGTCGACCGGGCGGCCGGCAACATCGTTCATGTAGCGCTTGACCATCCGGTCCTCAAGGGAGTGGAAGGAGATGACGGCGAGCACACCACCGGGGGTGAGCTTACCGAAGGCGAGCGGAAGGGCATCGGCCAGGGCGCCGAGCTCGTCGTTGACCGCAATGCGGACGCCTTGGAAGGTGCGGGTAGCGGGGTGCGGGCCGCGGGGGCCGGGCGCGGGGGGCGCAGCTTCGGCGACCAGTTCGGCGAAGGTCGAGGTGCGGGCGAGGCGGCCGGTACCGCGGGCAGCAATGATCGCGTTGACCACGCGGAACCAGCGAGGCTCCTCGCCATAATCGCGGACCGCGCGTTCGATCTCGGCGCGTTCGCCGCGCTCGAGAAACTCGGCGGCACTGCGACCCACGCGCGTGTCCATGCGCATGTCGTTCGGCGCATCGAAGCGGAAGGAGAAACCGCGTTCCGGGACATCCAACTGGTATGAGGACACCCCAATGTCCATCAGAACCCCGTCGAATCGCCCCGGAACGCGGTCAAGGTGGCGGAAATTTTCCGAATGAAAACGCAAGCTACCCGGATGGGCGGCGAGAAGTGCGGCGGAACGTTCCGCGGCGGCGGGATCGCGGTCCATTGCTTCGATGGTGCAGCGCGGCGCGCGGGCGAGAATTGCCGCCGTGTGGCCGCCACCGCCGAAGGTGCAGTCCAGGTAAGCACGGCCATCCTGCGGAGCGAGGAGCGTCAAGCACTCCTCAAGCAAGACTGGAACGTGGTTGGTCATTCGGCGGGCTGTGAATAAAGTGTGAGTAGTGTAAGTAACTTCTGGATACGGCTCACAAGCCGAGCTCACGCAGAGCACGGAGGATGGTGAGCGCGGACTCGGATTCACGATCGGCCTTGGGCGGCGTCGGCGAAGAGAGGTGGAAGGTGGTGAACCCGCCGCGGAAGATCACCTCGTGCTCGAGCTTCGCTTCCTTGACGATGTGGTCGTTGAGCGTGATGCGGCCGGCCTTATCGCACGTGACCTGAATGCTATTCGTCGCGAGGAGGCTGAGCGCGTCCATCTTCACCGGGTCACTCACCGTGACCTGCTGAGCCGCGTCGCGAATGCGTTCGGCCATCGACGGAGGGAACACGACGATTGATCCCAGCGCGGGATGGAACATCGCGAGAAAAGTCGCTTCGGCATCGAAACGCCAGGCCGCCGGGATGGTGACACGGTTCTTCTCATCCAACTTTCCGTTGTGGATGCCGGTGAAGAGACCGTTGTTGGCGCCAATAGAC
>Ga0209444_10000567_pt1 | contig 20368 bp, 12 predicted proteins | sample LauGreFaBDMM15DN_2_FD_188215 | JGI IMG/M metagenome (GOLD analysis project Ga0209444, IMG submission 188215) | Freshwater lake microbial communities from Lake Michigan, USA - Fa13.BD.MM15.DN (SPAdes) (version 2) | ecosystem: Environmental > Aquatic > Freshwater > Lake | place: Lake Michigan... | reverse complement strand
GCTGCAGTTCTTGCCGTAGTTCAAGAAGCAAAATTTTCATACTGGAAATCATAATTCAAGTGAAGGTAAACCAAACTGCTCAGCCTTGAATTATGGCACTTTAGTTTGGTATAGCGCTCATCAACCTGCACTTAACTCGGTGAAAGCAGCACTTGCTCCAATAAGGCTGGACTTTAGGTTATAGCCGCTGTTTTTTGGAGTCTTGCAACCACTAAGTGCTCTTAAGGGTGAGCATTTGCTTAGCACTATTTTTTTCTAATCATTTCCAAAGTTCATGTAGGCGTTTTTCATGCGGCCTAGGTTGATGTCGTAGTAGCGATTGCTATTACGGTCTCTGTTGAAGGTCATCACCAGGCTATCCCCCACCTTGGGCACCTCACCGTAGCCACCCGTGATGATGTTGTCCTTCTCAAGGATCTTTGTCTCCAAAGAGTAGGTCCATTGGCTTACGCCTCTTAGGCCAAGGTACTCCAAGCTCTTGTTTTCTCTGGGTGTGAAGGGAATGGCAAACTGGATACCCGCAAAGGAGACCAAGGGCTGAGTTTCAGTCATGCGCGTGCGGCGCAGGTAAATGTTCAGTGTGGTGTCGCCATGCCAGAAGCGCTGGTTGATGCTGAAACCCTTGTCCCCAGCCCAGAATTTGCCTTGTGTGATCTCTGTAACTGAGGTCTGCTGGTCGTTGTTGGCAAAGCGGTAGTTCACCAGGCGGTAGCTGCGCTCGTTGTTGTAGTTCAGGGCATCGTTCTTAAACGTCCCTTCAGTAAAACCCAGCCTGTGCCTGCCGTTGTCGGTTTGGGTGCTGGTCTCAATTTGGCGGCCGTCCCACACGGTATAGGCCGTGCCTGTGCTAAAGCGGGCCTGTGTGTTGATGGCAGGCAAGTTAATGAGTTGGTGAAACAAAGTTCGGTTGGTGATGGGCTTCAGGCGGGACGCGTAAAAAAGGCCACCCTGCTCAAACTGCTTCGTGCCAACGCCAATTGGCCTGACGCGGTTGTTTTCAATCATGGCGCCAGCCCACAAGGGGATGACGGCGTTGATATTGGCGCCCATATCGCCATCAAACGAACCGTACTCGGTTCCGATGGTGGTAACCAGTGTGGGGCTAACAATAATCTCAGGCCTAAAGCTCCAGGCGCTGCCGCTTGACCAGTTCACAGACTCGTCCAAGCCGCCAGCTACTTTTAATGTACTTTCAGGGAATAAGGCCGTGCCCGATTCGCGCTGGCTCAAAGACTGAACGGCCAACCTGCTGCAGACCTCGCCCTTTGACAGCCATAGTCCCACGCATTTGGCTTCGCCTGAGACTTTGAGTTGCCTAATGCCGCGCGTAGTGAGTACCAGCTCAAATTCTTGCTCTTTAGGCTCCTTGGCGTAAGCACTAGAAATAACTCCCAGTGCCACACCCGCTGCGTCCAAAATGTTCCAGACGTAGGCGGTGTTTTCAAGTTCAAGGACTAGGCCGCCATTGGCTTTAGTGCCAATTTTGGCGTCGTAGAAGCCCCTAGCCTTCAAAGCTTCGGCCAGATCTGAGGGCTTTAAGTTGGCCAAGGCCTTGTTGCTTGCTTGGGGTTCAGCCTGTTGCAAGGGCGTTGAAACAGTCTGTTTCTCTACCCTGTCTAGCGGCATGCTCACGCCCCAGCCAATCCAGCTCTTGTCCATCACTGGCGCATCAGAAATTCTGTGATTTAAGGTCAGCCAAGCTGAGGTGCCGTCAGTGAAGATAGGCGCCTTAAGCAATGCATGTGCTGTAGTATTTGATCCAACCTTCTGCACACTCACATTGGCCCAATCGGTTGGGCGCCAAGTTGCAGAGGCAAGCGTGCCAACCAACATGGAGTTGCCCACACTACCCTTTTTGGCTTGGCCTAAGGAAATATCAAACTGGTCAAAAGATTTGGTTCCCACCAAGTAGTAGGACCTGAAAAATGTAGCCGCGCCGCCAAAGTCAGTAGCCCCAACAGCCACTGCAGCATTTTGGTCTTTAAGCCAACTAACTGGCAAAGACCACTTCATGGAGGAGGAAAAGTCCCTATAAGAATTGGCTGGACAAGCACCCGCTTGGAACAAATTGCACTTTTGGTTGTTGGTAGCTAATCGGCCTACCAACTCCAAGTTGTCCATCAAACCAAAGCCTATCTGGGTGTTGTAGCCAGTGGTAATAGGTGCGCCTGGCACTGTGGGGTCGTGTGCCAAAACCGCGGTGCCGCCCTTGAGGGTATTGGCGCTTGGGACCAAGCCCAATCCACTGTATCCGTTGGGAGACAAGGTTTGTGCAAAGATTTGACCCGTTGGCACCAAACCTGTAACAACCAATGCCGCGGAGGGCAATAAACGCTTGAATGCAATAAATAATTTCATATCACCGATTTTATGGCGCAGCAGCATCAATCCCCGTTAAGTAAACAACTAAAAGTCGAAACAGCCACAGTACGAAGCCATATCAAAAGCATTATTTTTTTCCATCCGATATCGCGTCTATCAATAGTCTTACAGTTATTTTCTGCTTTAGTGTCATCGATAAGTATTTCGCAATCACATCTTGATCGGTAAAATCAAACTCAAAGCTCACCCTATTACTTGCAATGTATGCGTGATCAGATTTTAAGATCAAATCCTTGGGATTAACTCCCAACCAATTGGCAAGGAGTAGCAATGACTCACTCTTGGGCTTTGTATGCCCAAGTAACCATTTTCTAACTGTGTGAGGTCTAGCAATAGCGCTACCATAGTGCTCATTAATCGCTCTAGTCACTTCAATTGGCGAAATTGTTATTTTTTTAGCTCTTAATAGTTCACTAAGTTGTTTTGCGAAATATCCATGCTTAGCATTTGACAATTCCTCATTGAAATCCTTAACCATAACTCTTCATTTCTTAATCAAACAGCAAATGATTTTTTTAGTTCAACAGCGGGCCTACTTGATTGCATTAAGCTACTTTTAAGATTCCGATTTTCACTAATAAAACCAATGCCCTTAGGGCATATGGCCTACGATTCTCAGGAATCTTAGAAACTAGATCAGCGGCTCTTACCCCAGTAGGATCGAAATTTAGTTGCTCAAAGATAATTCCCAATTCTTCGTCAGAGGGAATTAATACTTTACTGAACTCAACCATTTTGAGTTTAAGGTAATCTAGTTTTTGAATCCGTCCTGTCTCTAAAGTATCTTCGGATTGCTTAAGTCTTGTTTCTGGCGTAAGTGTTTGAGTTGGATAATTTGCAAACGACTGGAAAGGATCCATCCTGGCTGGCCAAGCTTGCTGAAGTGTTTTTCTCTCTTCTAAATTTGAAATTCGAATTTCATTGAGGTTTGCCCAATGTTCTTCGTAGCGGCCAATGATTACTTTCCAGTCATATAGACTTTTAGCTCTCTCTTTCCCAGCAGCCCCCATCTTTCTTCTCAGTTCTGGCGACTCAATAAGGCGGACAAATCCCTCGGTTGTGGCCTCGATATCAACAGCAATCAACATTGCCGTGTAGCCGCAGTACATGTCATAGGTATCTATTTCCAGTGCATGGCGATAGGCAAAATCACCGCCCAATCCGCCCTGGGGCATGAGCGTAGGCACTCGAAAACCGTCTATGCCGTCTCTAACTGTATCCTTATACCCGTCCCAATCGGAAACAACCACAGGCAACCCAGAAGCCATAGCCTCAACGGGCGTTATGCCGAAGGTCTCCTGAATGTTGTCAGACAAAGAGCAAAATATATCTGCAGCTGCCCACGCAGTCTGTCTGTGAGCATGGCTTCGTCCGTCTAAATTTACCACCTTAACGGAAGGACAAGCTTTTTTGACCGCCTCCATAAAAGAATCTCGAATGAAATCGTTGGCATGCCATCCACATTCAATCAATTTGATGTTTTTTCCAGTCTTCTGACAAGCCTTTTCGAGCGCTTGGTACATGGCGAGAGGATGCGCCTTTGCGTGAAAGGATAGTCGTCCCATGAACAATACGACAATCTCTTCAGTTAATGCTCCTATTTTTTTTCTAGACTGAGCCTTTTGCTCATCACTAAAATCGAATGCTTGGCAGTCAATCCCAAGCGGTATTACTGGCAACTGTGGCAAGACTATCTTTGTAATTCCCAATCTTTCTTTCAGGTAATCTACATTTGCCTGCAAGATACTTGTGACATTAGTTTTAACGGCATTGGATGTACAAATGATTGAGTCCCAAGGCTGAATTGGTGCAGTAATTAATGCCGACAAGGCATCCATGGCACCCGCCGAAGATGTTGTGTGCGTAATACCGCAAATACTCCATGCATTACTGCCATGTAGTCCTCTGTGGTTAGCCAACTCTGCAATGCTAGGCCCCGGGAAATATAAACATCCTGGCTCACTTAACTGATTCAAATTATTCTTATTAATTATATTTACAGGAAAACCATGTCCGTACTCTTTAACGGTATTGCTGAAATTACCCTCGTATTTTGAATTATTGACTTGAGCCCAATACTTTGTGGATGATGAGTACTTCAAAAATCCTTTTAAGAACGATTCACCAGCGGCGTTTCGACCCATTAAAGCCGGCCCCACAGTTGTGTACGCTTCTGGATGATAGTAAATACAGGCACTCAAAATTGTTAAGTCCACGTTAATTGAGTCAAAAAAAACCCCCAACCTTTGGAAAGGGTGGGGGTTTTAGCAGGGTAGTAACTGCTTAGATTAGCAAAGATTCTTAAGAACCGAAGCCGATCAAACCAGTTGCAGAGCCATTACCTGAAGTCGTTTGTGCAGTGTCTACGCCTGGCAATGCAACACCTACTAATTTGATTACTAGATCATTAGAAGCGCCGCCATCTACAAAGAAGAATGTTGAGCCGTCGTGACTAAACAGTGCACCTTCATTTGCAGATGTTACTGCATCAATCAATACAACTTTCTCAGAAAGATCGTTGTAGGCTTCAGCGCTTAAATGTGCGAATGTTGCAACACCGTTAGAGGCACTAATTGCAGCCGTTGTTGATGTGCCAGTGTTAGCAGTTTCCATCGTGATGGTTGAAGTGCCGACCAAGATACGATCTGTTATGGATAAGTCTGTGATGGTATCGAATGCAACCACATCTGAATCACCAAAGGAGTACAGATATGTATCGTTACCAGCGCCACCCGTTAAAGTGTCTGCACCAGATCCACCAGTAATAACGTCAGCACCGGCACCACCATCGATAGTGTCTGCACCAGCAGCACCATCTAATGTATCAACACCTGCACCACCGGAGATAACGTCAATAGCAGCATTACCAGTCAAGGAGTCATTTCCAGCGCCACCAGTGATGGTTACTGTATCTGTTGTATCGTCGTTGGCTGAAGTGAAAGTTACAGCCAACAGGTTTGCGGCATCAGAGGTTGCAGCTGTTGTTAATGTTGCTGCTGTGCTGTTAGCTACTACACCTGAAGCATCAAATTTAGTAACGTTAACGTTACCTGTATTTGTCAAGTTCAAGCCATTGTTTCCTGATACAACAATTGTTTGCGCAGAAGTTGCAGCCAAGGTAAGCAAATGAACGACCGCAGTTGAAGCGACAACTGGAGAAACTGAGGCATCGGCAACACCAATATTAACTGTCTCTACATTTGCGGCAGTAATTGTGCGCGTGGTTGCCATTGCAGAAGTGCTTAGCAAATTAACGTTCAGTGTGTCAGCTACGCCTGTCAATGCGCCTTTCACATTAACCGTCAAGGCACCTGCGCTTTGGGCCATCACATCAACCGTACCACCACTCGCAAGGTTAGTCAAGGTACCGCCATTTGAACCAGCAGTCAACACAACTTTTGTTACCGCATTCACACCGTCAAGATCAACAGTTGTTGTATGTGCGTCTGAAATTTGGAGTGTCTCAAAACCGGTGACTGTTGCATTGAATACTGAACTGTCATCAACATCACCAGCCAAGGTTGTTGTCATTTTAATGACGTCTGTACCGTCACCACCTGTTATTGTTCCTGTTGTTCCTGTGGTTGTAGATGCTGGACCAGAATATGTGACCGTGTCATTTCCAGCACCCATTGAAACAGGTTTAGTGAAACCATTGGCGACTACAACTCCGTCATTTCCTGCACCGCCAGTGAATGTAGTGTTGGTCCTGATTGCAGTAGTACCCAATACAAAACCAGCAGTGTTTGTAACATTCACGGCAGTGACCAAGCCGGCAGTGTTATCTGTCACCGTAACTTTAGCATCACCACTCACATTGATAGTTGTGGCACCGGTAGTTGAACTGGCGGCCACCAAGCTAGCAATGGTAGAAGCAGTTGTTGCGCCGTTGATATTGATCGTTTTGATATCAGCGTCAAACGTGACGGCGCCAGTTGTTGTAACACCCGTCAAATTCAAGGCTACAGCAGAATTAGCAGCTGTAGTCAAAGCACCCAGAGTGCCTGCATCAACACTGGTGATTTTGCCTTCCAAATTAAGAGTTGTCAGTGCACCAGAATTAACGGTAACAGCGCCAGCATTTTTGATGGAGACGGTAGAAATAGTACCCGCAGCAGTTGTAGACGCACGATTTGCATCATTAACTGTGACTGCACCAGCAGCAATACCGACGCGACCAATTCCAGCAGTGTCAACTTCAGTTACTGCCGCAGCCTGGTTCACAGTTACAGCAGTAGTTGCCACGTTGTTTGGTGTTGTTGTTGTTGTTGCAGTGCCAGTTACAGTTATTGCACCCTGCGTAATCGTATTATTCGTACCAGCATTCTCAGCCACGATTTGCGCAGCAGTCAAACCTGTTGCAGTTGTAACGCTAACAGTAGAGCCACCAGTCACTGCTATGCCTGGCATCGTATTGTCTGAGCCAGCGGCGTAGTCGCCAGTCAAGCTAACAGTGACTGCGCCTCTTGGTGCGGTCGTAGCGCCAACAACAATTTCAGCATTAGCATCGCCGTCCGTCGTCGCAGCTGCTGTTGCCAACGCCAAAGTGATGGCATTACCACCGTCAATAGAAACAATTGAATTGTCCAAAGGAACTGCAATGTCGTTAACCAAAATGTCGGTTGTAGAAGCTCCGGTCAGAGTAGAACCACCTGTTGAATTGACATTCAAAGCAGTCAAACCACTCCATGCTGAAGAGTCTACGGTCACAACTCCAGCAGAAACAACATTTGCAGTTTCAATATTTGAAACTGTGTATGAGGTTGCTGTTTGTGTGATAGCAGATGCACTTGACAATGACAAACTGTCGGAACCAGCACCACCATCAAGGGCATCCAATGCGGTCAATGTCGAAGCTGCGCCGCTAAAGGAATCATTACCAGCTCCGCCAGTAAAGTCAGCACCACGGTCAATACCTGTAGTCAGAGCGAACTCTTCACCAGCCGCAACCACAACCGAGCCAATGGCCACATTTGTAGAGCCAGTGTAGGCAGCTGCAAGATCAACCTTGGCGTTCCAAGCAGTAGCGGCAGCGCCGAAAGTAGCGTCAGATGCCAAGCCTGAGAACAGGTTCAATGTGTTGGCGATCACAGCACCGCGAGCGCCAGCAGCTGCGGCATTGAGCTGAGCTGTGATGTAAGCAGTACCTGCAACCAATGAGTCACCAGTTAAGCCCAAGTTAGTAGCCACAGTGGTGGCAACAGAGGCGGTTGTAGCGCTGCCAAAGCTGGCAGTGTAGTAGCTATTCAGAGCGTTGTTCAAGCCGCCGTAAGCGGTGATGTCGTTGTTAATCTGAGCCATTGTGACGGAGCCGATTTGGAGGCCGTACATCGCGCCAGAAAAAGCTTGCACTTGGTTTGCACTTGTTGGGAATGCCATTTGAAATCCTTTTTGATTAAAAAAATAAACTTTCTGCAGAAAGCCGAGCCTTCCTTTCGGAAGCTCGTTAAAGATCTCGGGTGTTGGTGCCGATATAAGCACTAACGTCCAAAAGCTTTGACAAGCGCCCATGTGAGTGAGCGCGGTTTTCTAGCAGACGGGTGATTGTAGGGGTTTTTAGGCCCCAATTTTTGTGATTTGAGTCACACACAGGCGCAGGAAATCTGTTTGTTGCAAAAAAACGTCGCAAATTTTTTAGGTTTTTGAGCTTTTTTGTATTTTTTCAGTTTTCACTCCACCTAACTCCAGCGTAAGCACTTGAATTCCTCAAGTTAAACAAGACGTTATTGGATCTTTGTGAAGTGGCTTCAAGATTAAAACCAGCACTCCACGCTTTGTTCAATGGCAGCCAGAAGCCCACACCCCAATCTGCACGGTGGGTGGTGGTTTTAATGTCGCCCAAAAGGTCGCTGTAAATCAGCGCGTCCGCGCTCTTGGCATAACGCACCCAAGCGCTTAACTGACCAGCCTGAATTTGCTTAAATGGGCTCCATGGCAGAGGCGTCCAGTGCTCATGCCTTAAAAGCAATTCCAAGCGCTGCTTGTCACCGCCTGGCCGGCTTGGGGTTACGGCTTTGTCTGCGCCTTTGCCCAACATCACTTGACTTTCGTTGCTTGTGGCCTTGCATAGCAGCTCTACGCGCGCATACGAATAAAGCCCATCCAGGCTGCTTGACATAGGGAAGGTTTGACGAGTTTGGCCAACAGAAGGAGCCAGCTTGCAAGACTGCCCGTCTAAATTGAAAACACCACTCATACTTGGCACGAGAGTGTGATCCCAGTTGAACTTGACGTTAAAGCCTGAGTCTGAGTAGGCGTTGGCGCTACCCAGCCAAAACTGCGTAGCGCTGGCAGAAAACTGCAACTGGCCAGAAGCATCCCCAGCAATCATAGGCAAGGTAAACCTGGCCATGGCCTCAGCTGTTTGGTTGCGCTCAGGCTTGAGGCCAGTCAGGCTGTCTGTTTGCAGAGAGTTTTTGTTGGAAAGTGCCGCACTCACAGATAATTCCCCCAGGGTCAACAAGTCGGCGCCTGCGCGAGTGTTGCCTTGAACGGCCAGCAAGGTTTTGACAGCAAGGCCTTCCACTGGCTTGGCAGAGTCAGACAGGCCTATGGTCACGGGGCCGTTAGACAGCATCAAAGTAAGAGAGTCGGTAAAGGTTGCGCTGTTAAGGTTGGTTTCATGGCCCACAGCAGACTGAGCCGACTTGCTCCATTGCCACAAGGTTTGCGAGTTGGACTCTGCGTTAGCGCTTGAGGTGTTTTGAGCGCCCACCAGTTTGGATTTGAGGCTAGGCTGTATGTCTGGCCTTTGCAGCACGTCGGCCAGCATGGCCCTGGCCGAGCCCTTCAGGCCAATGAGAGCCAAGGCTTGTGCATAGTCCAGCTGGGCGCCAGGCAAGTTGGGGTCTAGCAGCAAGGCTTTTTCTAAAGCCACAGCGGCCTCTTCTACCCGGCCCTGCGCCAACAACTGTGCGCCTCTTTGGGCTTGGCAGGTGGCCTGCTCGTCGCAGGAGTTGGCCGCGGTTTGCGACCAGGCAATGCTTGGGGCCAACACCAAAGTCAAAACAGGTGCCAAAGCAGGAGCACAAGCCGATGCAAAAGCCAGGAGTAACTTCACAGAAGGTTGGTCAGAATAAGAATTAGAGAATGATACTGGCTTAAGCGGCCTGCATGATGCTTGCATGGGGCCTACGTGAGGCTTGTGTGGCAAGGCCTAGCCTACAGCGCCCGCTTCCATGGACGACACCAACTGCAAGTGCGAGGGGTCAATGGGCACGTTCAGCGCGTACACGGTGCGCGGTGCGCGCATGCCAGAGAGCAAGAAGTCACCAAGCTTTTGGGTGTCTTGAGCCTCTGCCGCATTGGCGCACTGCGCCAATGCTTTAGGGCCTAGCAAGACGGGGTAGCCAAGCTCTGAGGTGAGCTTTTCAAGGCGAGAAGCCACGCTGACGGCTTCGCCCATGACGGTGTGAACGCGGCGGCGGGCGGGGCCAAAAGAGCCCACCATGACGGGGCCGCTCTCGATGCCAATACCAATGTCAAGCGGCGGTGTTTTGCGAGAGGCCACTTTGGGCAGCTGCGCCACGCCTTCTACCCAGATTACTTTGGCGGCCTTGAGGGCTTGAAGGGCATGCGCGGGACATGGGCTAGAGCCGTTCCAAACCGCAGTCAGGCCGTCGCCCACCATTTGCTCCACCACACCGCCGTGTTCGGTCACAATTTGTTCTACCGTGGTGTAGAAAATGTGCAGCACGGTGGCAGCGTCTTCAGGGGTGCGCTCTTCGCAGTAGGCAGAGAAGTTGCGTAGGTCGACCATCATAACGGTGGCTTGGCGAGTCTCGGCTACCACTTGCGCTGTGGGCTCCTGAAAAGCCACGCGGCGTGCGGCACCTTCGGGCAAGTAGCTAGACAAGTTTTGATACAAGCTTTCGCGCTCTGCGCGAACGCGCAGCATTTCTGCGGCAATGAAGAGGGCGGCGGCCAGAGCCACAAACACCGCGGGTTGGCCCCAGCCAAGCCACTGGTGAAAGCCCAAGAGCAAGGTAGCGTGAGCGCCAAAAATAACACCGCCCAAGGCAAGTGCCACTGCAGGCACCACCACGGCGGCTTTGGGGCCAGAGGCCTTGAGGGAAAAGATGAGCACAAGCAATGCCAGCGCGCCAGTGGCAAGCGGCCAAAGCGGCGCCCATGCAGGCACAAAAGGTGTGCGGTTGTCTAGAGCAGCCGACAAAATTTGAGCATGAACTTCAACGCCGCCCACTGCACCGCCTTGGGGAGTGGGCACGGCATCTCCACCACCAAACGCGGTAGAGCCCACCAAGACCCAAGCACCCTTGAGCATGTGTGCAGGCACTTTGCCTTGAATGACGTCAACTGCAGAAACAGACACAAAACCAGAGCGCGGCATTTGATAAGACACGCGCAGCTGTCCCTTGGCATCTACTGGAATTTGCAGGCCGCCGACATCGATCACTTGGCCAGATTGCATCAGGCCAGCAGAGGGGCTGAGTACGGGCTGTGCGTCTGTGGCTGCAGCCAAACCGGCAAGAGCCAAGGTAGCGTAGGCCTTGCCTTCGTAGCAGACCAAGGCTGGTACGCGGCGAATGTTGCCGTCTGTGTCAACCATGGGGGTGATGTGACCCACCGCGGGGCTGGCTTGTGCAAAGACAGGCGCTGCGGCCATGAAGCCGAAGGCTTGGGTGAATTCTGCGGGGCAGCTTGTGCTGGAAGAGCCCGCCATGCTGGTGCCACCCACCAACTGACCGCTTTTGATTTGTGCATCAGGGCTTAAGGCAAAGAGTTGAGAAATAACCGTGGGGGTTTGGGATTGCAAAGCGGCCACCAGCTTGGCGTCTTGCGCTGGATTTTGCTGGCCATCAAACAGCACGTCTACCACTTTGAGATTAACGCCGTAGGCATCCAAACCATTTAGCAACTGGGCCATGCGGTCACGCGGCCAAGGCCATGCGCCCAAGGCTTGTGTGCTTTTCTCGTCAATGTCGACCACCACCACGCGGCTCTCTGTGGCGCTGCTGTCGGCCAATGCCCAAGTGCGGCTAGAGAGGCGCTCTTCCCATTGCTGAAGCTGCGGGGCAAACAAAGCACTGATGGTCACCATGACCAACACGGCCAAAGCCGACACGCAAGCATAAAGCCAGACGGGGCGCTTTAGAAGGGTGTGGGCCAAGGTTTTCATGGGATTGAATGGCTGGGCTTAGCGGCCCCAGAGGGTGGCGCCACTGAAGGCGCCAGCGCCGATGCTGGTTGTGACTGGGGCGCGGAACAAGAAGCCAGCCTGGCGGGCGTCAAGGGTGAGGGCGCCAGCCACGCTGCCGTTGCTGCCACCTGTGGCTGTGGAGTTGCTTAAGAAGATGCCCGTGCTGGGGTTCAAGGTGCCGCTTTGCGAGAAGCTTTGCACGCCTGTGCCTTGGGCCGACAAATTGAGGTGGGTGCTGAATGTTTTGTTGCCAAAGTCAACGCCAAAAGTGCCCGACTGCACGCTGGCAGGCTGAATTTCATTGGCAGCGTTGCGGAAGTAGGCCGATGAAGACTTGAGGCCAAAGTCCACCTTGGTAGACAGGCTTGGCAGCACGTTCAAGTTGCTGGGCTCGCGGAACAAAAAGTAGTAGCCGTCGCCCACTGTGACTTCGTTGCCCTTGAGTGCCTCAAGAAACGGCACCGTGATGCTGTCGCTTGGTATGGGGTCCTTGGCCCAACGGCCCCAAATGAGTTTGGTGGCGGCCAAAACATTCAAAGGGTTCTTGGCTTCTGTCTCGGATGCCAAGGGCCGATCGGTACCTTCGCGGGGGCGGTCAAGCAAGATGCGCGCTGCTTCTGATTGGCCGGGCTTGCCAATGTTTTGAAGGCTAGGGTCGGCTGTGCCTAAGCGGTAGACCAGGGCTTGGCCTAGCATTTCTGCGGTCAGTTCTTTGGCGCGCGAAGTAGTGCAAACGCCCAAGGCTTCGGCCTTGCAACCGCTGTCAAACGGGGCCATGACGATGGCGCCTTGGTTGACCGTGACGCGAATGGTTTCTTTGGAGACCTGCGTGACAAAGTCGGTGCCCTTCACGCCAATGGCAACCAAGGGGGTGTTCAAACGGAAGCGCTCTTTGGCAGCTTGGGCAGCGGCGCCAGAGATGGAGCGGGCTTCGCCAGAGTCTAGGCTTAAGCGGACCACAGACGCAGCGGGGTCTGAGGGGCTGTATTTGAATTCGTGGATGCGGAAAACAGAGTTGGGACGAACGCTTATGCGGGCGCCATCGATGAAGCGGATGTGCACGTGGCCGTTGTCAGACGTGCGAATGACGTCGCCCTCTTGCACCGAGCCGCCCTTTTGGGGTTCTGCTTCTTGGGTGCTGCGCTCAATTTTGGACTTGCCAATGGTGAGGGTGACCTCGCCCACCACTTGGGAGGCCATGGCTGCAGTGCTAAGGCACAGGGCCAAAACGCCCAAGATCATGGCCACAGCAGCTCCCCTCAACAGATGGGCTGCTGAAGTGAGTGGGTGGAAGATGACTTGAATTGACATGTTTTGTCGCAATATTGAACCGCAGTATAAAAAGGAAAGCTTGTCTGTCTGTGTGCGCACAATCACACCCCACTCAAAAGAAGGCGGCCTGTTGGCGGCCCAAATCGAGTCGCCATGCAGCCCGCCGGACGAATAAACCCCTAAGATACAGGGTCTAGATTTATGGCCGTTCACCCTTCACTTTTGCAGCAGTTTGCCCTGATGCGCCTGTTTCCGGCAGACGCGTTGGCCCAGCTGGCTGCGCACTCCAGCACGCTTGCTTTTGCCAAGCGGGAAGTGGTGTTGGCCAAAGAAAAGCCCTGGCCCAGCCTGATGTTCTTGCTTGAAGGCCGGCTACAAGCCATAGATTTTACGATGGATGGCCGCGAAGTTGGCCTTCACTTTATAGAAGAAGGCCAGTACTTTGGCGAGATCTCGGTGCTGGACGGCCTGCCCTCGCCCGAGGTGGTGATCGCCAACAAAAAATCTCAGGTGGTGATGGTGCCTGCTCGCGAGGTGCGGGGTTTGATATTTTCTAATCCGCCGGCCATTGAAGCCATTACTTCGGGCCTGACCGAGCGCATTCGGGCGCAGGCGCACCAGCGGCAGATCTTGGGCATCATCAGCCCGCTGCAGCGCATTTGTGCGTTGTTGCAGAGCTTGTCCAAAGACGGCAAGAACCCCGAAGTCATTGCCAACGCGCCCACCCACCAAGAGATTGCCATCATGGTGAACCTCACGCGTGAAACCGTGACGCGGGCGTTTCAGGTGCTGCAGTCGCAAGGCGCTTTGGCGCGCGATGGTGACGACTTGAAGGTGGACACGGGCAAGCTCAAGCAGCTTGCTGAAAAGTCTTCCGACTAAGATCTTTTTACAACTTTTCGATGGGCCTTTAGATTTTGCCCGATCGCCCCAAGAGGCCGTGAACTAGCCCGCGACAGGCATATGACAATCTGCTTAATTTTTGCTTGCCCAGCAACAAGCTAGCCGCAATCACCCGCAGCGCATAAAGAATGTGGTGCATGCGCCAGCCTGGATCGAACTTGGATTGCTTGGCTATGAGCAGCGCATTTCTGAGCAGGTAGTAATGCCTTAGTGGCTGGTGTAAGTGAAATCGGCGCCATAGCAGTGGCCTAGATACCTCGCCAATGGAGTGGGGCATTTTGGTGGCACCGTCCATCAGCAAAAGGTAACCCTTTAGCCTGGCTCTGGCGCACCATTCGTTGTCCACCCAGTCAATGAAAAGGCTCTCTGTCATGGGGCCCACATCTTGCCAAACGGCGCAAGGAGTTAGGCACCCCGAGGTAATGAGGTGGTCTACCACGTAGGTCTTGTTTTGGCTGGGTAGAAATCTGTGGCGCCTCCAGTTGTAGGGCGAAAAGGTTGACATGTCTTGGCCACTTTGATGGTCTACGGTGGCGGGTCCTACTGCAGCAACGTTGGGCGTTTGCACGATGGCCTTAAGCCAAGCGCTTTGCAACTGGCCCACCATGCCCACGGCTGGGCGGCTGTCTTGATCGAAGCTAATGACGGCATCGAAGCCGTTTTTTAGGGCCCACTCAAAGCCCCGGTTTAAAGCAGCGGCCACGCCCTGATTTTGCTGTAGCTCAATGATGAACAACACGTGTTGGGTTGTGATGGCATCCAAAGAACCTGGTGGGCCATTGTTGATCCAGACCACAGGCACATCTTCTTGCTGAAGGTTGAGTGAGAGGGATTGGAGGCTTGAAGGTTCTGGATGAAAGCAGACCACCACCGCCAAAATTTGTCTCATCTCTTAGAGTTCCATTGCCAATTGAACCAATTGATAGAAGCTATGGCTCACAACAGCCATGCCTAGCGCAATTATAAGTTGTGGCAAAGGTTCAAAAGGGCAAAGTATGATTCTTACTTTACCCACCCTAGCCAACACCTTGAATTCGCCTCTTGTCTCCATTCTGATTCGAAGCACCGACCGAGAAACGCTTCAGCAAACGCTGAACTCCGTCGCGGCGCAGAGTTATGACGCCATCGAGGTTTGGGTTGTGGCTGCCAAGGCCTCGCATCAGCCAATGCCGGCTCAAATTGGGCGCTTTCCTTTGCACTTTGTCACAACCCCCGAGGCGCTCAGCCGAACTCAGGCGGCCAACAAAGCGCTTGGGCTTGCGCAAGGCGAACTGCTTTTGTTTTTAGACGACGACGACTGGATCACTACCACTCATGTGGCGGTTTTAGTTCAAACCCTGAAAGACAACGCCACTTACAAAGCTGCCTACAGTCAAGCCAAAGCGGTAGACGCATCGGGGCAAGACTTGCCGGAAGCTTTGATGGGAATGCCTTACGACCGCTCAAAGCTGCTGTCTGGCAACTTCATGGTGATGCACAGTGTTTTGTTTGATGCAGTGCTGCGCGAGCTTGGTTGCAGGTTCGACGAACAACTTGAGTTGTTTGAAGATTGGGATTTTTGGTTGCAGGTTTCAAGGCACACCGACTTTTTGTTTGTTCCCAAACCCAGCGCCATTTACAGAATTCACCAAAGTTCTGGTGTGCATGAGCAAGTGCGTTTTATTGATGCGAGTTATCAAATTATTTACCGGAAATGGCGAGACCTTTGGACAACCGAAGAACTGTCTCAAATCATGGCGCGGAACTGGGAGCATAAGGACCTAGTTACAAACCTGGCGCGAACACAAACTGCGCTAGATGCATCGATGCACAAGCTAACACTGAGCCAAGAAGAGCTGGCACAAACACAGCATACCAAACAAGATTTACAAAACTTACTTGACACCGTGATGCAAAGTCGCAGCTGGCGTTGGACTGAAAAACTCAGAAGCCTAGGCGCTCTGGCCAGGCGCGTGCGCCAACTGGTGAGGCAGCAAGGTGGTGTGTTGCATGCCTTGAGAAAAACAACAACGGTGTTGTTAAAGCAAGGCCCTCAAGCTGTGGCCTCGGCCGTTTACCGCGCTACCGATCAAAGTTTTTCCTATGCAGAGTGGATTGCTCAAAACGAAGCGCCAGCCCATCTCTATTCGCATTTCAAAGAAAAAAGTTTAGGCTGGCAACACCAACCCTTGGTGTCGGTGGTCATGCCCACTTACAACTCGCCTCTTCACTTTTTGGCGCAGGCCATTGAAAGTGTGCAGGCACAGGTCTATCCGCATTGGGAACTGTGCATTGCCGACGACGCCTCGACCAATCCTGAGGTTCAAGCGTTTTTAAAAGAAGCGGCACAGAAAGACGCGCGAATTTCAGTTGTCTTGCGCAGTCAAAATGGCCACATATCTGAAAGCAGCAACAGCGCCCTTGAAATAGCCAAAGGCGAATGGGTAGCTTTGTTGGACCATGATGATTTGCTGCATCCCATGGCGCTTTATGAATTGGTGAACACACTTCAAAGTCACCCAGAAGCACAAATTGTTTTCAGCGACGAGGACAAGATTGATGAAAAAGGCGAACGCTTTGGCCCTTACTTCAAGACCGACTACAACCCCGAATTGATGTGGGCCCAAAACATGATCAGCCACTTGGGCTGCTACAAAAAATCAACGCTGGACGCAATAGGTGGTTTTAGAAAAGGGTTTGAAGGCTCACAAGATTACGACTTGGCTTTGCGCGTGATTCAACGCTCGAAACCCTATCAAATTGTGCATATTCCTCGTGTGCTTTACCACTGGCGCGCCATCATAGGAAGCACTGCACTGGCGCCCAATGAGAAGCCCTATGCAGAAACTGCAAGCCGCAAAGCGCTGTTTGAGCACTTGGCCGCCCTGCAAATTCCCGCCAGTGTAGAACCCGCGCCAGATCTGTCCTACATGAACCGTGTGCGGCCTTTGCTTCAAAAGCCAGACCCACTCATTAGCTTGCTCATTCCCACCAAAGATGGCATTGACCTGTTGAAGCAATGCATTCAATCTGTTCAGCAAAAATCAAGCTATAAGTTTTACGAAATATTGGTAGTGAACAACAACAGCTTGCTGGCAGAGAGTCATATTTATTTTGACCAACTCAAGCTCGAAGGTATTCGTGTTTTGGACTACCCACATCCCTTCAATTTTTCTGCGATCAATAATTTTGCGGCAGCAGAAGCTCGCGGCGAATACCTCTGCCTCATGAACAACGACATCGAAGTCCAGACCAGCAACTGGATGGAAGAGATGCTTTCTTTTGCACAACTAGACCATGCAGGCGCAGTGGGTGCTAGGCTTTGGTACCCAGGTAATCAAGGGCTTCAGCATGGCGGCGTGGTGGTTGGATTGGGTGGGGTTGCGGGGCATGCTCATGTTGGCTTGAAGAAAAACGAAAAGGGCTATTTTGGTAGGCCCGTGCTTCACCATCGCTGCAGCGCCGTTACCGCCGCATGCTTGATGATTAAGAAATCAACTTACTTTGCAGTGGGCGGCATGGACGAGCAAATTGCAGTTGCTTTTAACGATGTCGATTTTTGTCTTCGACTGGGCGACGCTGGCTACCATTGTGTTTACACGCCTTCAGCAGAATTGATTCACCACGAATCGGCCACTCGAGGAGACGATCTCTCCGACGAAAACCGAAATCGATTCATGGGTGAGGAAGCCTTTATGAAAGCGCGATGGGGTGAGCGGCTCAATCGCGACCCCTTCTTTTCACCCAATTTGTCTTTTAGCCACACCGATTTTCGAATGGCGCCGCTGAGTCGAGTAGCGCCCTACACTTCCAGCTAAGGCGGCTAGGCTGAAGTGAGGCTAGGCGGCGGGTGATAAGCCGCTGTACCAATGCCACCCCTGCCATGCCCAGGGCATTTGGGCAACGCACTCCGACAAGAAGTCAAAATAGGCTTGAAGCACCTGGTGTGATGACAAGCCGCTTGGCAAGGCTTGAAGGCGAAGCTCATAACCGCCTCGCAAATCTGGGCAAAGCAAGGCCAGTGTGATGGGTACGTTTTGCGCTATCGCCATTTCAACCACGCCCCCACCTACAAAAAACTGCTTCCCCCGAAAACCTAGGGGCGCATCGTCGCCTTGTGGCACAGGGTTGTCGCAAATACTAACCACAGCGTGTTGATTGCTAAAAGCTTGCTTCAAACCTCGGAGTAAATTTCGGGGCTCGTCGGTGAACAAGTATTTGCCGCCGCCAAACTTGGCTTCACTTTCACCATTGATGACGCGCATGAAGCGGCCCGTGTAGGGCGCCATAGGCGAAGCTTTTTCTGTGGCGGCCACGCCCCAGGTGGCAACGCCTGACTGGCCAAGCACAATGCCCAGCGTGTTGTGGTGGTGCGAGTGATACGACAGCACCAAGCCGCCTTGAGCCTGCAAACTTTGCATGACCTCGGGCTTGTCTATCGTCACATGCTGCTGCACCCATTCAGGGTTCATGTGTTTGTAAGAAAAAATGCTGGTGGCAAAAAGGCCGTGGCTGGCCAGCCACTGGTCTGTCAGTTCTTTGGCCACTTGAGGTGTGGCGCCAAAGGCTTGTACGTAAGACAGCTCTAGTTGCGCGCGGTCTGCCACATAGGGCGAGGCCATTCGGCCCCATCGCCTAGACAGTTTGACTTGCTGGCCAGGCAAGCGAGAGAGCCACTGCGCGCCTTGAAAAAATCGGCGGCTGGCGATGGCAAATGCTAGCTCTTTGGGGTCCATCAGATTGTTTGCCACTGATGCGGAATAGAAAACAGCCCTTGCTCTAAATGCGGTTGACTGACCTGCACGGTGGCGAAGTGCTCAACAGCTTCGTACACATGCACAGCGCGCTCACACATTAAAAAAGCGGTAAGGCTGTATTGGCCTTTTAGCAATGGCAGCTTTGGAAAATTAAGCGACGCACGCCCAATGCCATCGGCGCCTCTGGTGAGGTTGATGCCATCGATCCAGGTGCCGGTGCTGCACACAATTTTGCCGTCGGCGCTGTAGACCACCAAAGCCAAATTGGGGATGGGCAGTTGCGGGTCGGCCATGAATTCAAAGTCGACACTTAACAGGCTTTGGCCGCTGCGCGCAGTTAAGGCCGTGCCGCCAAGGTCGTCGCAGTGGGCTTTGAGGTTGGTGAAGCGAACGCTGCCTGCAGAGCCTTTAAAGATGGGAGGGTTTGGGTCTAGTTCTGTGTTCAGTTGTGGGTCTGGTGCTTTGGCCACGGACTGCTGCGACAGCCAGTCGTTGTATTGGGCAATCACTTCGGCAGAAGGTCCTTGTGCCATGACCTGACCTTGATGCAGCCAAATGCATCGGCTGCAAAGTGACTCCACTTGAAACAAAGAGTGCGAGCAAAACAGCAGCGTGACGCCGCTTTGCTTGAGCTGCATGATGCGGTCAAATGACTTGCGCGCAAAAGCACCGTCGCCCACAGACAAGGCTTCGTCAATGACCAAAATATCGGGCTGCACGGAAGTGGCGATGGCAAACGCAAGCCGCACATACATGCCGCTGGAGTACGTTCTAACGGGCTGATCTATGAACTCGCCGATGTCTGCAAAGTCAATGATTTCTTGAAGGTGCTGTTCAATGTGCTGCGCCTGCATGCCATACAGCGCTGCGCTGAAGAGAATGTTTTCGCGGCCCGAAAAGTCTTGGTTAAAGCCAGCGCCCAGCTCTAACAGAGCTGCCACTTGGCCGTTCACTTCTAACTGGCCGGTGCTAGGCGTCAGGGTGCCGCAAAGCAATTGAAGCAAGGTCGATTTGCCCGCGCCGTTTTGGCCAATGATGCCAATGGACTCGCCCTGCGCAATGTTGATGTCAACGCCACTGAGCGCGTTGAAGTGAGACAGGTTGCTGCTTGAGCCTACCAGCAGCTGCCACAGGCGCTGGTAAGGCGAGGCGCCCAAGACATATTGCTTGCCCAGGTTTTGTGCGTAAATGGCAGGTTTTGCTTGATCAAATGACATCGGCAAACCCTCCGCGTACGCGCCTGAAAATGGCGTAGGCCAATGCGGCCAACACCAAGCTCACTACAAGCGACTGCAACCACATTTGAATCGTTGGCCCTTGCACGCTGAACACAATGGCGCGCACTTGCTCAACGAAAACTGTGAGCGGGTTCCAAGCAAGCAGGCCTTGGAAAAATGGCGGCAAGGAAGCGCTTGGGTAAAAAATGGGCGTTAAAAATTGCAGTAAGCCAATGACCAGTGTGACCACCTGCGTGAGGTCGCGCATGAAGACGCCCAAGGTGGCCAAGAGCAAACTCACGGCCCAAAGTAAAAAAGCAAGCGGCACTAACAGGAGGGGGAGTAAAACCCATTGAAGGCTGGGCGAAATGCCCCACAGAGTGGCCACTACCAACAACAGCAACATTGACACGCCGGCATGAAATACGCCATTGAGCACAGGCGCCCAAGGAAGAAGCGCTAAAGGAAAGACCACTTTTTTAACCAAGTGGGGTTGCTCGGCAATGATGCGAGAAGAGCGGCCCCAGCAATCGGCGGCCGCTTGAAAAATGAGCAGGCCTGCAAAGAGTTGCAAGGCAAAGTCGACGGGGCTGTCGCCCACGCCAGGCCAACGCACTTTGAAAATGTATTTGAATGCAAAGGTGTAAACACCCAGCATAAGCAGGGGCGTGAACAAAGCCCAAAGCCATCCAAGGCTG
>Ga0209444_10000561_pt1 | contig 20456 bp, 16 predicted proteins | sample LauGreFaBDMM15DN_2_FD_188215 | JGI IMG/M metagenome (GOLD analysis project Ga0209444, IMG submission 188215) | Freshwater lake microbial communities from Lake Michigan, USA - Fa13.BD.MM15.DN (SPAdes) (version 2) | ecosystem: Environmental > Aquatic > Freshwater > Lake | place: Lake Michigan... | reverse complement strand
CACCAAGACGAGCTGCGGCTGCACCGTAGCTCGTCTGCCCGAGACACCGTGGCTCATCCAGCCCGGCAAGGGCGGCGAGATCTCAGGCACCATGAATTTACAGGGCAAAGTGGGAACCATCGTGAAGACGGTAACGGTCTCGACCGATGTGGGTTCCATTCTCTTGAACGTGAAGGTTCACATCGCACCGGCAGATCCGGGTCGCATGCGGTCGGCTGATCGGCAACGCAATTTGGCCGTGGCTGCCGCAGACCGACAGGCCGTCTTCCGCGGCGAGTGCGCGTCTTGCCACGTGGCCCCGACCGTGGGCAAGCGGGGCGCAGAGCTCTACGCCACCGCCTGCGGCATCTGCCATGACGCCGAGAACAAGGCCACCATGGTGCCCACGCTGCGGGAGCTAAAGCACCCCACCGACCGGGCCTTCTGGATGCAGTGGATCCGCAATGGCAAACCCAACAGCTTGATGCCCGCCTTCGACCTCAAGCAGGGGGGTATTTTGGATGAGGACCAAATGGCCTCGCTGGCCGATCACCTCGACAGCGCCGCCTTCAAGACGGGGCGTTCCGCCACTCCGGCCAAGACGCCCCAACCGTGAGTCATCCGGGTCGCTTCATCACGCTCGAGGGCGGCGAGGCCGCCGGGAAGTCCACGCAAATCGCCCGCCTGGCCGAACGCCTGCGCCGCCAAGGGCGATCGGTTCTAGAACTCCGGGAACCCGGTGGGACACCGCTGGGTGAAAAAATTCGCCACTTGCTCAAGCACGATCCGGACGGTCGGGGCATGTCTGCCGAAACCGAATTGCTGCTCATGAACGCGAGCCGCGCCGAATTGGTGCGCCAGCGAATTCTTCCGGCGCTGCAGTCGGGCCAAATCGTCCTTTGCGACCGCTTCTACGACTCGACCGTCGCCTATCAAGGGTTCGGGCGCGGACTGGACCGGGCAGCCGTCCAGTCGGTGATCCAACTGGCCGTGGGAGGACTGCAACCGGATCGAACGCTCTGGTTAGATGTGGCTCCGGAAATCGCGCGAACCCGTTTGGCCGGACGCAAGGCCGCGCAGGCGACGAGCGAACCCTCCGACCGCTTCGACGAAGAGCAGGAAGCCTTCTTCGCCCGAGTGGCCCAAGGCTTCCGAGAGGCGTTCCACGCGGAGCCCGATCGCTGGCGACACGTCGATGCCGGCGGATCGTTGGAATGCGTCGAAGAGGCCGTCTGGTCGGCCGTTTCGGACCTGTTCTAGGAACCTGGCTTGATCGGCTGACGCCGAATCCTAAACGAGCCTCAGCAAACCTCAGCGCCCGAAGGGCATCTTGCCCATGAGTCCGCCGGCCCCGCCCATCTTGGTCATCATCTTCTGGAACTTGCCCATCTTGCGCATCATGTCCCGCATCTCATCGAAGCGCTTGAGCAGGTTGTTCACTTCAGTGACCGTGACCCCCGATCCCTTGGCAATACGCTGACGACGCCGGGCGTTGAGAATTTGCGGAGAACCACGCTCCTGACACGTCATGCCGCACAAGATGCCCTCCATGCGCTTGAAGTCCTTTTCACTCTTGGAGAGATCCGTGTTCTTGAGCATCTCCGAACCCCCAGGCAGCAGGCCAACGATGTCCTGAAGCGGCCCAAGTTTCTTCATCTCGCGGAGCTGCATGAGGAAGTCATCCAGGGTGAACTGACCCTTGCGCATCTTCTCCTCAAGATCCATCGCCTTAGAGGCATCGATACGATCCATCGCCTTCTCGACCAGCGTGACGACATCGCCCATGCCCAGGATGCGCTGAGCCATGCGCTCGGGATGAAACAGCTCGAGATCATCCAGCTTCTCGCCGACGCCCATGAACTTGATGGGCTTGCCCACCACGTGTCGGAAAGACAACGCCGCACCACCGCGGGCGTCACCATCGAGCTTGCTCAGAATGGCACCCGTGATGTTGAGGGCCTTATCAAAATGGGTGGCCACGCTGACGGCCTCTTGGCCCGTGGCCGCGTCGAGGACCAGCAGGGTCTCGGCCGGTTTAATAAGATCACGCAGACGCACCAGTTCCTGGACTAAGTTCTCGTCGATCTGAAGACGCCCGGCGGTGTCAAAAATGACCGTGTTGCACTGGTGACCGGCCGCGTATACGAGCGCCTCCCGGGCGATTTTAATCACGTCGGTCTCTCCCTTCATCACAAAGACCGGAACACCAATTTGCGCACCAAGAGTAGCCAATTGGTCCATGGCGGCCGGACGATACACATCGGCAGCCACGAGCAACGGCAGCTTCCCTTGCTTCAGCAGCAGTTTGGCCAGCTTGCCCGAACTGGTGGTCTTGCCCGAGCCGTGGAGACCGCACATCAAAATGCAGGCCGGGTTGCCTGAAAGGTGAAGCCCTTGATTCTCCGATCCCAACAAAGCGACCAACTCATCGCTGATGATCTTGATCATCTGCTGGCCGGGATGGACCGACTGAACAACCTCTTCGCCCAGGGCCTTAGCCTTGATCGATTCGACAAAATCCTTGGCGACCTTGAAGTGCACGTCGGCCTCCAGCAGCGCCATGCGAACATCGCGCAGGGACTCCGACACGTTGCCCTCAGAAATCTTCCCTAGTCCTCGCAGGTTGCGGAAGACGTTCTGCAATTTGCCACTCAGGGAGTCGAACATGGACCTAAGCCTAGCGCAGCAACCCCACCGCCGGAAAGCCCGGAGGCGACGGGTTGCAGGAGGATCGAATTGACCGCACCGGCTGCGGGGGCTGCCCGGAAACGGCAATCCACGATGACGGAGGGTTCACCGAGAACAGGCGAATGGAGAATGAGGTCCGGCGGGGTGCATTCTTGAGGCGCTCCGCCGATCTATCGCGGAAGGTAAACCCATCGGTGGATTCCCCTTCCGTGGATGGCCAACGGGTGCTAGAGAAACTCCATTACCCGGAAAACCCTCCCCACGCACCCCATGCATCCGACAACCCTAAACCAACGGACCGCTCACCGAGCCCACGGTGCCACCGGTTTCACCCTCATTGAACTGCTGGTGGTCATCGCCATCATCGCCATTTTGGCCGGGATGCTCTTGCCGGCGCTCTCGAAGGCCAAGGCCAAGGCCAACGGTGTGAAATGCATTAGCAATCTGCGCCAAATGGGCCTGGCGACGATCACTTACATCATGGACCACGGGGTTTATCCGGTGGGCATCGACGGCGGCGACGGTGCGGCCTGGATCTGGCCAGCCCTCCTCCGCAGCAGCATGTATGGCGGTCAGAACACCGATGTTTTCCGGTGCCCGGCCGCACCCCCGCAGTCGCAATGGGTTCCGAAGTTCGGCAGCGGGGCCGCGGCCAAGCTGGGTTACCTGAAGGACGAAGTGCGCCTGCGCCCAGGAGGCACCTTCTTCATGAGCTACGGCTACAACGTCTGGGGCGCCTTCGCCGGACAGACACCCAACACCGGACTCGGTGTGTACCTCGGAGATCCGGTCTGGGGTGAAACCAAAGAGGCCTCGGTAAAGAACCCCTCCGAGATGATTTCTTTCGGCGACAGCAACTGGGACGTGAAGAAAAAGGGCGACCGCGACTGGAGCGGATTCATCGGCATGTACGAGGAGCGCCAATGGCCGCTGGAAATCCATGCTGGCCGCACATCCCTGGTCTTCTGCGACGGCCACGCCGAATCCAAGCGCCGCCTCGACATCATCGGCCAACTCCATAAAAACCCCGCCCAACGCAAGGCCGTGGCCCGCTTCTGGAACCGCGACAACGAGCCGCACTTTGAATGAAAGTCAGGCCTCTCCGACCCTGGGGTCTCGGGGCTTGCACGCTTGTTGATCCTACCGGGTTCTCCTAGCCTTTCTTAATGACCCCGAAGATTTATCTGCAAGTGATCCCTCGCAGACTTCGGCCCCGAAAACTCGGCGGGGTCGCTCAGTGGTTGTTCATTGTTCTTTGGGTCGGATCGGCCGCACAAATCAGGCTCAATCTTCAGGCTCAAACCCTGATTCCCATGAGCGCACTGTGGCGCTGGCGGCCGGGAACCAACGAGGCCTCGGCTCCGGTCACGGCATGGCGCACCATCGAGTTCAAGGAGACTCAATTCGCGTCGGCTCCAGCGCCCTTCTGGTATGGTGATATTCTTCCGGGCGGCACCCAAATCAGCGGCATGCAGAATGTCTACGGGTCGCTCTTCCTGCGCCGCTCGTTCGTCGTGCACAACATCACCGAAGTGAGCGCCCTCCGACTCGGAGCGCTGGTCGATGATGGCTTCGTGGCTTGGATTAATGGCACCGAGGTGCTGCGGGTGAACGTGCCAGGTGCCTCTGGCGAGGCGGTGGGCTTGGCAACCCTGGCCGACAACGCCGCAGAACCCGTTGCCTTCACGGAATACACCCTGCCCAATCCGGTGAGTTACCTGCAGGCCGGGACCAATGTCCTCTCAGTCCAAGTTTTCCAGAGCAGCCTCGGCAGCAGTGACTTGGGCTTTGATGCCTCGCTGGAGGCCATCCAGAAAGATTCGGTGGCACCGACAGTGCTCCGCATGGATCCCGTCCCCGGTTCCACGGTCGAGACGTTCACTGCATTGACAGTGACCTTTAGCGAGCCTGTCACCGGAGTGGTGGCCGCGCACCTGCTCGTCAACGGCCTCGGAGCCAAGTCGGTCACGGCCACCACTCCGGCCGCGTACCGTTTCGAATTCACCCAACCGCCCTACGGAGCGGTCACCGTCGAGTGGGATTCCCGACTCGCTTTGGTGGATCAAGCCGAGCCGCCCAACCGCTTCGACCCAGCCGTCACAGGCAACGGAGGAGGGGCCTACCGGTTGGTGGATCACACACCGCCAACCCTCACCGGATTACTTCCCGCTTCGGGAGCCACAGTGAGATCTCTAGATTCGGTCTCCGTCCTTTTCAGTGAACCGGTTACGGGCGTGGAGGCATCCGACCTGCTCATCAATGGTGTGCCCGCAACGGCGGTCGCCGCCCTGAGTGGAAGCCAGTTCCGCTTCAGTTTCCCTGCTCCACCGGTCGGACCAGTGCAGTTCGCTTGGACCCTCGTTCATGGCATTAACGACCTCGCCGCATCACCCAACGCTTTCGCAGGTCTGCCGTGGATCGTACGACTCGATCCCGACGCCTCCGAGGCTGCGCCGTACTTGAGCGAGTTCATGGCTTCCAACACGCGCACCCTCAAAGACGAGACCGGGCAATACGTCGATTGGATCGAACTCTTCAACCCCGCAGAGGCTCCCCTCAACTTGCGCGGATGGTCACTCACGGATGACGCCGGCAACCTGACAAAATGGCGGTTTCCCGAAACCAATCTGGCAGCCGGCGGATTCCTCGTGGTCTTCGCTTCAGGGGCCGACCGACGGACTCCAGGATCCCGCCTGCACACCAATTTCCAACTCGCCGCGGGGGGTGAATACTTGGCGCTGGTGCGTCCGGACGGCACGAACATCGCCAGTGAGTTCAAAGCGACCTATCCACCGCAGGTGCCCGATCTCTCGCATGGTGTTGTCCAGGTGCCTCAGGGCAATTCCTGGGATCGAGGACCTTCTGGCGTCTACTTCACGCGACCCACACCCGGTTCTGCCAACCTGGGAGGCACCGCCCTGCCGGGACCCCTCATTGGGGAGGTCCTGCACACACCCAAGGTCCCCACCGACACCGAAGACCTCCGTGTCACGACCCAAGTCCGCAACACCTTCCAACCGGTATCGAGTGTCACGCTGCGCTACCGCATCCTCTTCGGCGCGGAAACCGGGATCCCGATGTGGGATGACGGGTCCCACGGAGACGGCGCCGCCGGAGATGGCGTCTACGCGGCCACCTTGCCCGCCGACTTGGCCTCGCACGGTCAAATGATCCGCTACCGGATCGTGGCCACAGACACCCTCGGCGCAACATCTCGCTGGCCGCTCTTCCCCAGCGCAACCACCTCCCCGGAATACCTAGGCACCCTCGTCCAACCCACCAATTTCGTCACTCAGCTGCCGGTCTTCCACCTCTTCATTGCACCCAATCAACTAGCCGGCATCGACACCGAGTCCGGCGGTCGCATCGCCCTCTTCCACGACGGCGAGCTCTACGACAACGCCTACATGGAGCTGCGCGGAAACACCTCGGCGGGGCTGAACAAGAAGTCGCATCGCCTGGAGTTCAACCGAGGGTACGAACTCCGTCATCCCGGCCCCGGCGGCAGTGTGCGCAAGTCAGCGCTCTTGGCCGAATACCTCGACCCAGCCTACTTGCGCCAGAGTCTCTGCTTCTGGTTCCTGGATGCCATCGGAGTCCCCTCCCCGTTCCACTATCCCGTCCGAGTCCATCTCAATGGCCAGTTCTATCAGTTGGCCTTCCACAACGATGTCATCGGCCAAGAACAAGTGGAGCGCATGGGCTACGACCCACGGGGCGCCCTCTACAAGGCCGTGGGTAACCTGACCCCGGACTTCTCCAGCACCGGCGTCTTCCAGAAACTCGAGCCCGACAACGACCCGAGCCGCACCGACTATCTTCAATTGGCCAACGGCATCCGCGAAACGTCCCCGCTGACGACCCGACGTAACACGGTGTTCGACTTGCTCGATGTTCCCCAGGTCATCAACCACTTGGCTGGCACCCGGTGGTGCGCCGAGAACGACGACGTGTGGGCCAACATGAGCCTCTACCGCGACACCTTCGGCGACGGGCTTTGGCGCAATATCCCCTTCGATATGAATGCGTCGTGGGGACAGCTCTACGGCGGCAGCAACCCGCTGGAGGCCACGGTGGATGGATCCAAGAGTCACCCGCTGTACGGAGGCTCCAGCACGGGCGGCAACTTCAACCGCCTCTATGACGTGATTGTTCGGCTGCCCGAAACGCGGCAGATGCTCCTGCGTCGCCAACGCTCCATTCTCGACTTGCTGGTTCAACCGCCGGGAACGCCTTTTGAGAAGCGGATCCTCGAGAACCGCGTGATCGCCCTGACCAACCTCATGGGTCCAGAGGCACTGCTAGATCGCGCCAAGTGGGGCTCTTCACCGTGGGCCGGCAACAAGACCTTCGCCGCGGGTGTCGGCGACTTGCTCAACCAATTCATCGAACCGCGCCGACGCCACTGGTACCTCACCCACAGCATCACCAACACGGCGCGGACTCTTGGCATTAATAATTTCAACAACGCCGGCATCCCTCTGACGCAACCGGAAGACGCGGCCCCGGAAATCCTGGACGTAGAATTCAACCCAGTCTCCGGCAACCAGGCGCACGAGTTTCTGGTGCTTACCAACCGGTCAGGCCTCGCCTTAGACCTGAGCGGTTGGAAGCTCGACGGTGCCGTCAAGTTCACCTTCCATCCGGGCACGGTGCTCCCCTCCAACAGCGTGGTGTACGTCAGCCCCGACGTCCGCCAGTTCCGTGCTCGCACCACCGGACCGCGCGGAGGTCAGGGACTCTTCGTGGTGGGCCCGTATTCTGGCCAACTCTCAGCCCGCGGCGAAACGCTCACGCTGCTCAATCCCCGGGGCAAGACGGCCCACCAACTCACCTACGCCGGCGACCCCAGCGCCGCGCAACGCGGGCTACGAATCACCGAGATCCATTTCAATCCGCCAGCCGGTCCCGTGGGTGCGTCTCTGCCCGACGAACTCGAGTTTCTGGAGCTGCGCAACCTCTCGCCCAGCGAGTCGCTCGATCTGGCCGGCATCCGGTTCATTGATGGCGTGGAGTTCGACTTCAGCACCAGCACAGTGAAGCGATTGGACCCAGGTGCACGGGTAGTAATCGTCGCCAACGCCATCGCCTTCGCCGCTCGGTACGGAGCAGGTGTGCCGGTGGCCGGCCAATACGTGGGCCGCCTCGATAATGGCGGGGAACGCCTGCGATTGGTCGATGCCCAGGGCGAGGAGATTTTGGACTTCGGATTCAAGGACTGGTTTCCGGGCGCAGACGGCGGCGGCTTCTCAATGGAAGTGGTCGATGAACAAGCCAGCCCGAATCGCTGGGGCGACAAGACCCAGTGGCGGGTCGGGAGCGTTCTTGGAGGCAGCCCTGGTTCCGGCGGACCGGCGGAGGGTTTGCGTTTGAGTGCCGAACTCACCCCCACCGGACTGCGACTCCGCTTTCCAGCATTGGTCAATCAACGCTACTCGCTGCAAGTGTCAGAAGCGCTCGAACTCGGAATTTGGTCCAGCCTACTGGAGGTACCAGCCCTGCCCAATGCCCGAACCATCGAGCGCACGGAACCCCTGTCCGGCGAACGCCGATCCTACCGAGTCCTCGTGCCGGCGGGTCTATGAACTCGGGCAACCCATCGCCCTGGCCCAGCAACAAACAGTCCCAACAAACAGTCTGGAACCCACGGTCGGTCGAGCGCAGTTTTAATCCCAATCACCATGAGTCTCACCGCTGCCGATGCTTTAATCCGACTCCACCCGGACGACGATGTCGCCGTGGTCCGCCGCCGCATCCTCGCTGGCGAGAGCGCGGGTGAACTCACCTTCCAAGGCTCAATCCCGGCTGCCCACAAGGTGGCGCTTCGGCCGCTGGCCCAAGGGACCCCGATCCGCAAGTACGGACAGTTTATCGGACGGGCTTCGATGGACATCCCTGCCGGAGCCCATGTGCATGTGCACAACTTGGACACCGGTGAATTGTCCACCGGCGAACATTTTCTGGAACCCACCGCCCCGTGGCCACTCCTGCCCGAGTCGGAACGACTCACCTTCCAGGGCTTCACTCGCCCGGGCGGCCGCGCCGGCACGCGGAACTACGTGGCAGTGATTTCGTCGGTGAACTGTTCGGCCAGTGTCTCGCAATTCGTGGCCCGACGCTTCACCCCTGAGGCGCTGCGGCGCGACTTTCCCGGTGTCGACGGCGTCGTGGCCTTCACTCACAAAGCCGGCTGTGCCACGGCCGATGAAGGCACGGAAATTCTCCAGCGGGTGCTGGTCGGAATCGCCCGCCATCCCAATATCGGCGCCTACGTCATCATCGGATTGGGCTGCGAAACCAACCAGGCCGCAGCCATGGTGCGCCGACACGGATTAGATCAGTCTGAAACGGGCAGCGAACCCCCGCTGGTCCTCAACATCCAGCAGCAGGGCGGTATCAGCCGCACGGTCGAAGACGCCGTGAAAGCCGTGAGCGGTTTACTGCCTGCGGTCAACGCTCAGCGCCGATCCACACAGCCCTTGAGTCGACTCATCGTGGCGCTGAACTGCGGTGGCTCCGATGGCCACAGCGGGATTACCGCCAACCCGGCCCTGGGATGGGCTTCCGACCAAATTATCCGCCACGGCGGCACAACGGTCTTGGCCGAGACTCCGGAGATTTATGGGGCCGAACACCTGCTCACCCGTCGCGCGGTGAGCCGCGAGGTGTCTGATGCGCTGCTCGAACGAATCCGCTGGTGGGAAGACCACGCCCGGAAACACGGAGCCTCGATGAGTAACAACCCCTCGGCCGGCAACAAAGAGGGCGGGCTGACCACTATTTTCGAAAAGAGCCTCGGCGCCGTGGCCAAAGGCGGCCAAGCCCCGCTCATGTCGGTGCTGCACTATGCCCAAACGATCACGGGGCCTGGCCTGTGCTTCATGGATACACCCGGCTACGACCCGGTGAGCATGACGGGATTGGTGGCCGGAGGCTGCACGGTCGGGGTCTTCACCACGGGTCGCGGCAGTGTGTACGGCTGCAAACCGGCTCCCTGCATCAAGGTGTCCACGCACACACCGCTCTACCGCTGGATGGAAGGCGACATCGACCTCAATGCCGGCACGATTTTGGATGGCGAGGAAACTATTCCCCAAGTGGGCCAACGTATTTTAGAAGCCATCCTTTCGGCGGCCAATGGCGAGCGCACCAAGAGTGAGCACGCTGGCATTGGCGACGAGGAGTTCGCCCCCTGGCCCTTGGGCCCGGTCTTCTAAACCGCTTCGACCGAGAGACCTAAAACCCTCTCGCCCCCCTTCGCCGCACTGAGCTGTTGGATGATTGCCTTCGTCATCGTTCAACGCCCCGCAGCGCTGCTGGCCGCCTTGGGCACCCTCGGTGCCGGTGCTGTGCTGCATCACTTGCTCCAAACAGGCAGGCGCGATAAACGGTCGCCCCAGACCTCTCCGAATCCATAAACTATAGACCTATCGGTCCATGCGGCCGGACGGGATGCTTGCAGGAGCGCTGGAGATTGGGATACCTATTGTGTCCGCAGAACGGTCCAGAGTTGCACGCCCCCCGTGTCACCTAGACGAGACGCTTCACGGTCGGGCCTATAGCTCAACGGTTAGAGCAGGGGACTCATAATCCCTTGGTTACAGGTTCAAATCCTGTTGGGCCCACCACTCTTTCTTCTTCAACAAACCCGCGGCTCAAAAAAAATCGGGGCAAGGTTTCCCTCGCCCCGGTGAACGAAATCTTAATGACGCGAGGAGCACCCCCGCGCGCCTGCTCGTCTTACGGCAGCTTCTTAATCTTCACGTCGCGGAACTGCACGACCATCGGCGGGCCGGCGTGAATCTGAAGAGCCAGGATGCCCTCCTTGGCGGCCTTGGCCGACTGCTGGTCGACAACATCGACGGTCATGCGGCCATTGATGAAATGCATGAGGTGATTGCCGTCGGCGACGATGAGGTAGTCGTTCCACTGCTCGTCATGGATGCTGGCCTGGAGTTCCTTGGAATCGGCGAGCTTGCCCACCACGGTGACCTTGGTTTTGCCACCCTCGTCAGTGATAACCGTGCGCTGACCGCGCTCGGCCAGAATACCACGGCCACGCTCTTCATAAAGGATGCCGCTGTACGTCTTGCCGGCCTCGAAATCGGCCTGGTATCCGCCCACGACGAACTTGTCAGCGTCCACCAGCTTGCTGCGGTACTGGATGCCGGAGTTGCCGTTGAAGATGCGGTACTGGAGGCGCAACTCGAAATTGGACACCGTGCCGTTGGTCCAGACTAGGAAGGTGTTTCCAGCAATCGGATGATCCCGGTGGGTGGTGCCCGTGATGAGCCCTTCCTTCACGGTCCACAAGTCGGAACGACCCGCCCAACCAGCGAGGGTCTTGCCATCGAAGATCGGCACGTAGCCTTCGGTCTTGGGATCTTTGATGGTGGCCTTGCAGCCGGTGAAGGCCAAGGAAGCGACCGCCAGGGCCACAGCACCGGCGCGGAGGAGGGAACGAATAGGCATCGGAGAAGATTTCCGCCAGAACTAGCCGTTCGGTCAAGCGAAGCGGCACGCTAGCCCATAAGTTTTTCACGAGGCCGACCCTCCAGAGTCAGCCTATCCAACCCAGCCACTCGACCCAGGGGCCGAGAATATTTAGGCCGAAAACGGCAGCGGCACGATCGTCGCCGGGATCTCGGCACCCGAGACGGAACGAACCATCAGCGCCGTGCCCGGGGTGTTGCATTCTTTGCGGACATACCCCAAAGCGATGGGACACCCAAGGCGCGGGGATTGGATGACGCTCGTGAGGGAGCCCACCTCACGACCATTGTGGAGGAGCTTATCACCTCGGACGGGCATCGGTGCATTCGACTCAAAGCGCAGGCCCCGCAACGCCTTAGTTACCTGGCCATAGGTCCGGATTCGAGCGATGGTTTCCTGACCGATGTAGCAGCCCTTGGTGTAGCTGATACCGTCGCGGTCGAGTCCAGCCTCTGGCGGGAGGTGGCTCTCGTCGATGTCCACTCCGAAGCGCGGAATCCCGGCCTCGATGCGAGCCAAGTCCAAAGCGGACCACCCCACAGGCCTGCCTCCCACGGATCTCACGGCCAGACAGAGCTTGTCCCAGACCATGCCCATGGCCGCGGACGGGACAAACACATCAACCCCCTGACTGCCGGTGCGGGCATGGTTCACCCAGTAAAGATCGCCCAGTTCAGCATCTGGCCGGTGGACAATTCCGTGACTCTGCGCTGCCAATGTCAGTCCCGGATCTAGCAGACCTGAAATCTCCAGCGCCTTGGGACCTTGAAAGGAAAATAGTCCGTAGTGCTCGGCCACGTCCACGGCCTGCACATCATCGGAGACGATGTAATGGTCCAACCGCTCAATGAGGCTTTGAGTCAGACCAGGCTCAACATCGAGCAACAACTCTTCAGCCAGAGCGTAGACGTGAACATCGGCCTGCATCCGACCCTTGGGCGAGGTGAAGGCCGCGTAGCATCCCTGCCCCGCTTGGAGCGCCTTGATGTCATTGGTCACCTGACCATGCAGGAGTCGTACCCGATCGGCCCCCAGGAGGCACAAACGCCCCCGGAAACTCAGGTCAACCAAGCCGACCGAGTTCTGGAGCGCCGTGTATTCGGCGGCGACATCGCCGTAGTGCGCCACCGCTTCCATGGACTGGAGTTCGGTGAAAACGGCACCTTGTTCGGCATGAAATTCCCGAAGTGCGAGCATGTGATTGTCAGGCTGAAATGAACAACGGGATGGATGAAGGAACGGTGAAAGGAACGGTGAATGGAGCAGCCCGCCGTCGCTGGAGACTAAACTCTGCAACGGCGAACCGAAGGCGGATTAACAACCCAATCCCTCGACTCACTTCGTGCCCTGATCGATCCAGGCTCGGAGCAACCCTACCTCATCTTTGCTGAAGGCCTGCCCCTTGCCTTCTGGGGGCATGTTTTCGTCTTCGGACATCAATCGTGCGACACTGGCCACGAAGGTGCTCTTGGCGCTGGCACCCTTCTCGAAACCCGCTCCGTCGGCGCCGCCTTTGAGGGTGGCCTCCAGGGAGTCCAACCGCAGCTTAGCCTTTTGCTTCTCAGGCCCGTGGCACTTGAAGCAGGAGCGTTCGAAGAGGGGCTTGATGTCCTTCTCATAGGTCACGCCCTGTTTGGTGGAAACCGGCGGCAATTTGCTGGCATCAAAGTCGGCGGCCGACAAACCCAAGGCGGCGGACAGAACAGCGGCGGAAGCGATTTTCAGGCTCATATTTCTCAGAGTTGAATTGGCTTCAACGTGCAACCGGACGACGGGGTCGTCAAAGCGATTCAATCGGTCGGGTACGAGAGAGAGCAGGATCAAACTATTCCCAGATCGATAAGGCGCATCGGCAGGGCCGGATCCGCCAGATCTAGGACGGCCAGACTGCGGGGTTGGTTGAAGCGGATCCGCCCGGCGTAGCCCGGATTGAGGTAGCGGATAGAATCCACCCGGGAATCGTGTGCCTTGTGGGTGTGTCCGAACACCACGAAGGCGGGATGATGGTGGGCGATGCTCCGAGCCAACCGATCGTGGGGATCACGAGGATCGACAATATGATGAACCAGAAAGCGATACCCTCCGAGGTCAATCACCTCCGTCTCGCGGGCATCGAGGGGCAGTCCGTCGCAGTTGCCCATCACGGCCGTGACTGGGGCGATCCGTTCCAAACCCACGAGGATCGAAGGGTCACCGATGTCGCCGGCATGGAGAATGTGATCGACCCCAGCAAGCAGGGTCGGGATTTGATCGTCCCAGAACCCGTGGGTGTCGGAAATCAGTCCCACGGTCATGGTGTCATTGATTAAGCGGTCTGCTCTTCGGCCTCGCCATCGACCTCGGCCGGTGGGGTGCATTCACCCTTTTCTTGCGGAGACTCCGAGGGAGCCGCCTGCCAAGCCACGGCAAAGAGCGCGCTGAAGAGGGCGCTGCTCAACAAGCTGTTGCGCAGAAACTTCCAAGTCTCAGGCCAACCGGCTGAACCGGTGGTCAACGCAGTCCACCAACCGGCCAGAGTCTTGGCGTAAGCCGGATCGCGCAGCCACGAGAGCGTATTGGTGACTCCGTAGAACAGCATCACCCCCAAGAGGCTACCCAGAATAGTCGGAGGCAGTCGCAGCCAGCGGGTGCCCGGCAGGAGGGGTTTCAGCCCGCGTCCTAAAAAGAACAAGGCGGCGTAGCCGGAGTAGTTGCCCACCATGTAGAGCAGCGAAGCCGGATCCCAAACATCGTACCCCTTGCCGAATTGGTACCAGAGGTTGAGGGCGACATCGCTCACCAGAAGCGTGCCTAACGGCAGGGCGATCGCCCACCGACCCGGAAAAAACATCCCCCCGCACAGGCACAGGGAATACACGACGCTGAAGTTGGGCGGGAAGAGTCCCGGCCAACGGCTCAGCGCCACCACCACGGCAAAAAACCAGGGGTAGAGTTGTTGGAAGCGATCCGGCACGTCGGCAGACAGACTACCGGTAGACTTCGCGATGACAAGAGGCAGAACCGAGGAAGCCTCCGACCCAGCGCCTGACACACTTCCCACTGATCGCCCCCTTGCCCGCGGTCCCGGTTCCCTGCCAGCCTTGCAGGCCAAGCCCATGAATCCCCAGGACTGGAAACTGATCCTCCTCGCGTTGATCGCGATCACCGCCCTGATCGTGCTCATCACCAAGGCCAAGGTGAATGCGTTCCTATCGCTGCTCATAGCGTCTCTGGTTGTCGGCCTAGGAGCTGTGTTGCTGCTAGACGTACCAATCCGCGATACCACTGGAAAGGTCCTGACCTCTCCGGAAGGCAAGACGGCCGCCTACACTGTGCTTGGGGTGATGAAGTCCTTCGGGGATGGCCTGGGAGCCACACTGGCGGGAACGGCCGGAGTCATCGCCCTAGGAACCATGCTGGGCAAGCTCTTGGCCGAGTCCGGCGGTGCTGAAGTACTGGCCTCCCGAATGGCGCGAATCTTCGGCCCCCAACGCATCCAATGGTGCATTATGGCGCTGGCGTTGGCGATCGGCCTGACCACCTGGTTCGCGGTCGGCCTCGTCCTGCTACTACCCATCCTGCTCACCCTCACCCACGAGACCCGTCAACCCTTCTTACGGTTGGCGCTGCCGCTACTGGCATGCCTGTCGGTCATGCATGGAGTCATGCCGCCGCACCCGGGCCCCGTGGTGGCCGTCGAGGCGCTCAAGGCCAACATGGGCCTGGTGCTCTTCTGGGGCTTTGTGATCGGGATTCCGACCGCTGCCGTGGCCGGGCCCATCTATGCGAAATTTGTGGTCGGCCGCGTCCAAGCCAACCCGCCAGCCATTCCGAAAAAAGCCACCTCGACCGATCCGCGGTTCCGATTGCCGGGCTTTGGTATGACGCTCTTCAGCATCCTCAGCCCGGTGATCCTCATGCTCTTGGCCACGGTGGCCGAACTGCTCCTTCCCAAGGGTCACTCACTTCGCGAGGCCGCCCAATTCATTGGTCACCCCACCCTGGCGCTGCTCTTGGCCGTGCTACTAGCTTCGGTGACGCTGGGGACCCGGTGCGGCTATACCCGGTCTGAGGTTCTGAAGTTTACCGAGCAATGCATCGGGGCCGTGGGTTTAACCATCTTGGTGATCGGCGGAGGCGGTGGGTTCGCCCGCGTGCTGCGGGACTCCGGGGTCGCCGAAGCCATCGGTCGCGCCGGCGACGCGGCCCACCTGAGCCCGCTGCTCTACGGGTGGCTGGTGTCGGCCTTCATCCGCGTGGCCACCGGCTCGGCCACCGTGGCCATCACCACGGCTTCGGGTCTGCTGGTGCCCGTGCTGGCGGCTCATCCAGAGATGAATCCCCATCAGGTGGCTTTGATCATTTGTGCGGTGGGCTGCGGTTCGCTCTTTTTGAGCCACCTCAACGACGCCGGCTTCTGGATCGTCAAGGACAGCCTCGGTCTCACCGTCGGACAAACCCTCAAGACTTGGACGGTTTGCGAGACCATCGTGGGCATCGCCGGCATGCTCTTCTCGCTGGCCGCCTTCCATTTGGTTGCCAGACTCTAAAGCCAACGGCACCGATGAACCCATCGCGGCGGACCGATCCCCGCCCACTGGAACCCCTAGGCATGAGCCCTGAACTCGACTTCCTCGACCAACCCCTGTCCTTGCCCCTGCGTGCGACGGCCTCCACCCGGCACGATTTAATGGCCCTGGGCGAGTGCATGGTCCGCTTGTCGCCCCCGGGCCACGGCCGATTGGAGTTCGCTCGGTCGCTAGAAATCGACGTCGGCGGTGGCGAATACAATGCGGCCTACGCGGCAGCACGCCTCGGGTGGCGGGCCGCCTTCGCTAGCAAGCTGCCCGACAACCCCTTGGCAGACATCATTCTCAACCACGCCCGGGCCGTCGGGATGGATGTGAGCCACGTCGCACTCGAACCCCACGACGGACTGGGCCGAGCCAATCGCGTGGGACTGTATTTCGCCGAAATTGGAGTGGGCGTGCGCGGGGGTATGGCTCTCTTCGATCGGGGGCATTCTAGCGCCAGCCAAATGACTCCGAGCGACGTGGACTGGACGAACGTCTTTGAACGGGAAGGCGTGCGACTGCTGCACAGCGGCGGCATCTTCGCCGTCCTGTCCGAATCCACCCGCGCCACCTTACAAACCGCCGTTGCCGCGGCCCGTTCAGCAGGAACACTGGTGAGCTACGACCTCAATTTTCGGGCCTCTCTGGCCACGCCGGAGCGCGCGGCAGAAATCAACCGGGAGTTCGTGGAGCAAAGCGATGTATTGATCGGCAGTCCGGAAGGGTTCCGGGCCTTGCTCCACTCGGCTGCTCCAGACCCGCGATCGGGCACGGCCGAACTCGTGGCTGCCGTGAGTCAGGCCTTCCCGAAGCTGAAGCTTATCGCCGGCACCGAGCGCACCGTTCATCAAGGGCACCGGCACGACCTGAGCGGATTCGTCGGCATCGGCCAGCGGTTTGGCCTGGGTCGGGAGTACCGGGATCTGGAGATCGTAGACCGGGTCGGCACCGGCGACGTCTTCTCCGCCGGCCTCTTGCATGGACTCCTGTCGGGCCTACCGCTCGGCCGCACCCTGGACTTCGCCTTGGCTTATGCCGCACTGGTCCACACCACCCGGGGAGACACCTCGCAGTTCCGGGCCGCAGAGATACAAGCCCTCGCCGACGGCGCCTCGGCCTCGATGCGGCGGTGAACCGGGGGAGCGGCCGTTCGGGTCGGGCACAACATCCTGGAAGAGGCCGACAGATCTAGGGTCAGGCGAGGCTACACCAACGCCGCTCCGCGCTCAGTCAACCACTGCACCGCCTCGTCCAGCTCGTTCAAGGATCCCATCGGGATCTCCTTGAGCCGGTCGTGGATCCCGGAGCGATCGAACACCGCCAAACAAGGCTCATCGCTGAAACGGCTCAGGTATTGGATCGCCTCAAAACCCGAAGGGTGTCTTTGAATGGCCAAAGACCATGACTGGGGCACCTGAAGATCTGCGTCGTAAACGGCCGACACATCCACCCTCATCGCCTCCCGCGTCCTCCCATCACCCATGGAGCACACTCGCAATTGGGGGACTTCAATCCTGCTCAGGCTGCAGCCGTCCCACTTCACCTTGGAAATCACCTGCCTCCGCCTAAAAACGTCGTCTCCGAAATACTCCCAAAGGCACGTCGAGAGAGACACTCCCACATACAGCAGGGGAAAGAGGGATTCCGGATGCGAAAAACGATGGTGGGGCCGGATCCCGAAGTCGATCGCCGGCCGTTCTGATCGGTGAACCCGAAACCAATACCGCTTCGGCTGACGCGACATCGGGATGCTGAGGCTGTTGAAATCCGAGCGCGGCAGGTAGGTGTCCCGACGCCCTGAAGACGGATCACTCGACATAGGCCTGAGCGCTCAGCCGCACCTGATCGAGCTTCTTCTCGCGCAACAGGTCCAACGGCCGCTTTCCACCCAGCGCCGGCTTCTCCTGAAGGAAGAACAGCATCTTCGCCCACGTATCGAGACGTTCGTCCTGATTAAGAATGCCCAATGCCTCCTCGAAGCCGGGCAGCACATGCCCATGGGAATCAAACTGCCACCGTGGAAACCGGGCCGCTTTCAGCCGCTCTTCCCGCCACGCCAACAACGTACCGGCCTTCAAGCGCTTCATCACCGCCTGCTTGGAGATATCCAAGAGGCCGGATACGGCCTCCGACGACAGGCTTCCGCCCTCCTCATCCATCAGCTCCTGCCGGGCCAAAACTCCCCGAGCCATGGCCAGATCGAGCTTTTCCCGACGGGTGGAACCCCCGCCAAAGGACTGGCTAAACGCCACCCCCGCCAGTCGGGCCAAGGAGCCGGCCGAGCGCTTCGCATGCTTTCGCAGCACGCTGTTGAACTCCTTCACCACCGCCTGGTCGTCTTTCGACAACTCAAAGCTTCCCGCGTGCTTTAAAGCGACCGTGGTCATGGCACAAGACATCGCATCGGTTTACAAAGTCGTCAACCTTGTAAACCAACCGCAGAAACCAGACGGAGCCCTAAAATCTGGGATCGGACCGGTCGCCTCGAGAAAATCCCGCGCGCCTAACGCGGCGAATCCCGTCGCCTTAATGAGCCTGGGCAACGCCATCGGATTTATTCAGCCCAGTTCATGGGCTGTCAGCAACGTTCCGAAATACCAGGAAAACTGCCGGTTTGAAATTCTCAGCGTTGCCGGATCATCGGATGCGTCTCCTTCCAAAATGAACGCCGGCGGTTAATCCGTCTGCCTATGGAGATCCAATATGTCCGGGACCCAGCAGAGTTGATCAGCATTCGTTTGGGCAACCGACAAGCTGAGGCCCAATCGAGGATCCGTTGAGTTTCTGGGCTCAGTGGTTTTAAAACCGGTACTGACACCCCTTCCAAAGAAACGACTCATCAAGTTCCGTGCGACCGAGATACAAGCCCTCGCCGACGGCGCCTCGGCCTCGATGCGGCGGTGAGTCGGGGGCCTGTAGGCCAGAGCCGCGTCGACGCACCCGTGGATCTCGGTGGACCACGAATCTGCTCCCCCTGCGGAGCCTCAGACCCCATGCTCGGGACGTGGAATCTTCTGCTCCGGCTCCGTCCGATCCGTCCGACATCTGGTCCGTCTTCGTCCTCCGCAATCCGGCGGGGCGCTGCTTCGTGGGTCATACCGAGCACCTGGATCAATTCGCCCTGACGGCCGACACCGAGGTGGCCAAGTGGACCGGCCAACCGGGCCCGTGGCCCGTGGTGTGGCGGCACGACAAGCTTTCGCGCAAGGCTGCTCTGAAATTTGAAGTGAGTCTGAAGCGCGACAAAAACACCCCCCGCTTTTACACGCGCACCGGATTGACCCCGCCCGATATCGAGTCACCCGGAACCCCTCCTCCCGAAAACAAGGGCTAAGCGCACGCGCTGCTGACAGGGTTGGAACGCCCCAGGGGCTACGCGGGATGCACCGCAAGAAGCTTTAGGCCGTCGACGGCTGGTTGGGGTGGGCCTGGGCCTAGAGGGAGGGTTAAGATGCGGGAGCTGGCCGGTCGGGCCGACCGATGACCCGGGCCAGCTGCGGTCACCTTGACGTGGCCGCTGGTTCAGCAGTAGGAGTATGTCCGGGCGGTCTGTATCGCTGCGGCGCTTTCGGAGAAATCGCCCTACCTCGGAAGTGCTCGGGTGAGGTGGGGTTTGTGGCGGGACCCAAGGATGTAGCCCAAAGGGACTCCTAACATAGAGACCGGTGCCCTCACTGGGCGTCCGCACACACCGGGTCGGGTGACCCGGCCTGCAGGGTGACTCGCTAGCTAGGCGGTGCGCTGTAGGCACGGTGCCCTCACCGGGCGATCTGCAGGTTCGGTGCCTTCTTGAAATGCCAGGCCGTAGGGAAAATGCGGGGGACGCCGGGTCGGGTGACCCGGCCTACAGGGTAACTCGCTAGCTAGGCAGTGCGCTGTAGGCACGGTAACCTCATCGGGCGTCCGCACTCCTGACAATTGAAAATGAAAAAAGCGGCCGCTAGACCTGTCTGGGTCCAGCAGCCGCTTGAAGGGGTCGACGGCGAATCGCTCGAATTAGTACCGGTAGTGCTCCGGCTTGTAAGGACCATCGAGAGACACACCCAGGTAACCGGCCTGATCCTTGGTGAGCACAGTGAGCTTCACGCCGATCTTCTCGAGGTGCAAACGGGCCACCTCTTCGTCGAGCTTCTTGGGCAAACGGTACACGGTCTTCTCGTACTTGTCCTTGTTCTGCCAGAGGTCGATCTGGGCCAGCGTCTGGTTGGTAAACGAGGTAGACATCACGAACGACGGATGGCCGGTCGCACACCCGAGGTTGACCAAACGGCCTTCGGCCAGAAGGTAGATGCTCTTGTCTCCGGGCAAGTGATAGCGGTCGTACTGGGGCTTGATGTTCTCGATGCGAACACCCTTGGCCACCTTGAGCTTGTCCACCTGGATCTCGTTGTCGAAGTGACCGATGTTACACACGATCGCTTGGTCCTTCATCTTGAGGACGTGGTCCACGGTGATGATGTCGCAGTTGCCCGTGGTGGTGACGTAAATGTCGCCAACGCCGAGGGTGCTCTCGAGGGTGTTTACCTCGAAGCCTTCCATCGCGGCCTGCAAGGCGTTGATGGGGTCGATCTCGGTGACCACGACACGGGCGCCGTAAGCGCGCAGGCTGTGGGCCGAGCCCTTGCCGACGTCACCGTAGCCGCAAACCACGGCCACCTTGCCAGCGATCATGACATCGGTGGCGCGCTTCAGACCGTCGGCCAGCGACTCGCGGCAACCATAGAGGTTGTCGAACTTCGACTT
>Ga0209444_10000559_pt1 | contig 20467 bp, 24 predicted proteins | sample LauGreFaBDMM15DN_2_FD_188215 | JGI IMG/M metagenome (GOLD analysis project Ga0209444, IMG submission 188215) | Freshwater lake microbial communities from Lake Michigan, USA - Fa13.BD.MM15.DN (SPAdes) (version 2) | ecosystem: Environmental > Aquatic > Freshwater > Lake | place: Lake Michigan... | reverse complement strand
ATAGCGCAGGGTCGAGTGATCCACCATTCACGCCAATGCGAATTGGCACGTTGCGGTCGCGCGCTTCCATTGCCACTGCCTTGATGTGCTCTGGCTTTCGAATGTTGCCTGGGTTGAGACGCAACCCGTGAACGCCTGCTTCAAGTGCGGCGAGAGCCATCTTGTACTGATGGTGAATGTCGGCGATGATTGGCACCGGCGAGCGCGGAACGATTTGCGCAAGACCTTCTGCAGCTTCTATTTCGTTGCATGTGCAACGGACAATGTCACAACCTGCAGCCGCCAGCGCATAGATCTGTTGAAGGGTTCCTTCAACATCTGCGGTTTTCGTGATGGTCATGGACTGGATGCTGATCGGAGCTCCGCCACCAACTGGCACCTTGCCTACGTGAATCTGCTTCGTCTGGCGGCGCTCGAAACTCATGACTACCAGTGTGCCACTACCCGAAGGGCTGTGTGATGTCTAGATACAAGCCAGCAAAAGTAATCATGATCAGCAATGCAATAACCGCTGTTGCCAACGGAATCATCTTGCCAAAATCGGCCTGATATCGCACGCCCTTACGGCTGCGCAATCGCTCATAGGTAGCAACAGCAGCATGGCCACCGTCAAATGGCAGTGAGGGAAACATGTTGAATACGCCAACGAACACGTTCACATACGCAAGCATCATGAGCACGCCCTTTAGGCCATCTCGCTTCCCTGCTTCTCCACCCACCTGACTTGCACCAACAACTGTGCTTGGCCGAGTTGATGGATCTGCTGCCGAGTCACGAATGCTGTTTATCGCGTTTGCTGGATTAAAAATTTTGGGAAGTGCTTGCACTGATCCGACAATTGCTTGTGCGCCATCGCGTACCGCATACACAAGGGCACTCGGCAGTGATTGTTTGATGTAGTCCACTGATTCAGTACCGACACCCAAGTATCCGAGCGTTGCATCTACTGGATTGGCGGCCAAGGTTGCCTCAAGAGTTTGCTGCTCTCCCCCGCGATCGATCTGCACCGTAATCAGTTTTCCAGGCGCGTTACTGGTGATGGCAGCAACGAGATCTTCACGCGACTTCAACACTTCGCCATTGATTGCAGAGATTACGTCGCCTTCACGTAGACCAATTTGCGCTGCAGGAGAACCACTCACTGGCGCATACACAATGCGCACGCTTCCTGTTTCGCCCAATCGTCCGGCAGCCGCATACACACCAACAAATAATGCAAGCGCAATCACCATGTGCATCAGTGATCCTGCTGTGATCACGAGCAATCTACGCGGATACGACTTTGAGCGATATGAACGGTCCTCGTCTGCTGGATCACAGTCATCCAAGTTGCTCATACCAACAATGCGGACGAAAGCTCCTAACGGGAAGGCTCGCACGCCATATTCAAGTTCGCCACGTTTTCTGCTCCACAAGCGCGGGCCGAACCCCATATAAAACTGCGTTACTTTCATGCCAGTTTTTCGAGCTGTCCAATAGTGCCCAAACTCATGAAGGAAAATAGAAATAATTAAGCCAACGACAAATACCAGCGTCCACGGATTGCGCATTGCTAACCAAACAACAAAGGCGAGTACGGCAAAGAGTGAGACAGTGCTGCCTCGGTTAGACGGTTCTTCTACAAGGTCTTGCGTGTCTCCACCGGCTGCCATTTGCCCGCGAAACTTACGATAGATGTCGCTCATGCAGACAACACTTGCAACGCAAACCGACGCGCCAGAGCATCGGCATGCAAAATGTCTTCAACAATGGTTGGAACCAGTCCGTCATGTTGCTGCATCGTTGCATCAATCACTTCAGAAATTCTTGCCCATGTAATTTGTCCGTTCAGAAAAGCCTCCACTGCAACTTCGTTTGCTGCGCTCAACCAGGCCGGCGCAGTGCCGCCTGTGCGTCCTGCTTGGTATGCAAGGTTGAGACATGTGAAAGTCTGCGTGTCAGGGACCTCGAAATCAAGTCGTGCAAGAGTTGACCAATCAATTGAGCCAAACGGCACAGATGCGCGATGCGGATAGCTCAACGCATACGCAATTGGCAGTCGCATATCGGGCATCGACAATTGTGCAATCACTGCGCCGTCATTGAACTCCACCATTGAATGCACCACCGACTGCGGGTGAACGACAACATCAATGTCATCGAAACTTGTGCCAAACAGTTCATGAGCTTCAATTACTTCGAGACCTTTGTTCATCAACGTTGATGAGTCGACGGTGATCTTCGGACCCATTGACCACGTTGGATGCTTCAATGCTTCTTCAACGGTCACATTGGCTAATGACTCCCGCGAGCGACCCCGGAATGGACCACCACTTGCAGTGAGCAGCAAGCGATTCACTTCCCTGTCACTGTCAATTGAACTTCGCAAGCATTGGTGAATCGCACAATGCTCGCTGTCGACAGGAACAATGTCTGCTCCTTTGACCTTGCGCAGGGGCTGCACAACCGGACCAGCAGCAATGAGACTTTCCTTATTGGCAAGCGCAAGGCGTTTTCCAAGGCGCAACGTAGACATGGTGACCGATAGTCCGGCAAAACCAACAACACCATTCACCACCACATCGGCAAGTTCGGCAAGCACCGATTGGTCAGACACCACTTCGACTCCGGGCAACGCTTGCGCAACTTCCTTGCGCGCAGCCTCATCGGCAACAGCAACGACTTTGGGCTTCCATTGCTTTGCCTGGGCGATTACTGCTTGCGCAGATGTGCCGACCCCTAAACCAACAACTTCAAACTGACCATCACTTTGCGCAATGTAGTCAAGCGTTTGTGTGCCAATTGAACCGGTTGAACCGGCAATTGCAACTCGAATTATGCCCAAGGCGTGATAACCATGCCGAGGTAATACACGGCTGGCAACACAAACAACATGCTGTCGAAGCGATCAAGCGCTCCGCCGTGTCCACTCAACAATGTTCCAAAATCTTTGATGTCAAGGTTGCGCTTAAACATGGACTCGGTGAGATCTCCTAGTGGAGCCATCACGCTGATAACAAGCGCCAGCAGAATCCATGAACCAAATGTGCTCCAGGTATCGCTCTGCATGCCAACGAGTACGACGATCACAAACGTTCCAATAGTTCCACCGATAACACCTTCAACCGACTTTTTCGGGCTAATCCATTCGCGTAATGGTTGACGGCCGATTGCAGTGCCAACAAAGTAGGCGGCAACGTCGTTAGCAATGACACCGGCAACGATGATGAACAACGTGTCGGTTCCGCGATGTTGAAATGCATCACCAAGCGTTGACCAGCGAAGAATGAGTCCTGCGTACGAACCCATAAGCCCAATCCACATGAGCGCAATCATGGTTGCCGCGCTGTTTGGTACGGGACCAGATTCGACACTGTCGCCACTAACAAATACCAATGACGTAGCAACGAATGCAAACATCAACACGAGTGGTATTGCTGAGTCGCCCTTCCAATACGCAACTGCTGGAGCAGCAACGCATCCGACAATTCCGATGAGGGAAATTGGTCGATAGCCCGCTTGAGTAATTTGGGTGAAGAATTCGAATGCTGCAAATCCAATTGCGACCAACACGAAGACCATGACTACAGCAGGGCTGAGTAGCAACGCGCCAATAAATGCAGCGAGCATCAGTACACCAACCGCAGTTGCTGTTGGCAAGTCGCGGCCACCATTTGGAGGACGTGAAATTGAACCCGTTCCACTTGGTCGCTGCCCAGGTCGACCACCTTGTGCAGGGCGTCCTGCCCGAGTTACTTGAGTTGGTCGTGCTTGTGCGCCAGATGCATCGCGAGGTGCGGTAGGACGACGGGTTTCTCCTGTTGGATCAGTGCCGATCACAATGCGACCTTCACGCCGAGGACGCTCAACCGGTGGCGGCGTAGTGGTTTCGAAACGACGCGAACCGCCCGTGAGATCTACTGGCGGACGACGAGCACCAGTTGATGGTTCGTTGTATGCAGACCACACGTCTGTTTCATCATCAACCTCGGCTGCCGGACGTCGTGCAGCCTCAGTGTCTTGCTTCATGAAGCGTGGAATTTCACCAGTTGCTGGTTCCGTCCAATGTGGAAGTTGCTCGGTCTCGTTACCACCGAAAGAAAGCGCTGGACCACTGTCATCGTCGCTTCCAAACCGCACTACACCGAACTCGTCACCAAAGTCAATCGTTGGATCGTTCGTGTTGTCGCTTCCGTAATTGTCATCAGCCATGAGTGATCTCCTTAAACTTCGAGTAGTTCTTGTTCCTTACGTGCAAATGCTTTTTCAATTTGTTCAACATGTTCTTGTGTGAGCTTGTCGAGTTCTTTTTCTGCGCGGTCAAGATCGTCTTTGGAGATGTCACCATCTTTTTCTGACGTTTCAAGAACTTTGCGAGCATCGCGTCGAACGTTGCGCAATGCAATGCGGCCATCTTCGGCCATGTTTTTCACAACCTTCACGTATTCCTTGCGACGCTCTTCGGTCAGCATGGGAAACGACAGGCGAATGACCACACCATCATTTCCTGGGGAAACTCCAAGATCACTGGACTGAATGCCTTTTTCAATTGCAGCAATGGACCCACGGTCGTGAGGCTTAATAATCAGCATTCGCGCCTCAGGCACCTGGAAAGTGGCTAGCTGCTGTAACGGAACGGTTGCTCCGTAGTACTCCACGGGAATGCGCTCAACGAGCGAGGCGTTTGCGCGACCGGTTCGGACGCCTAAAAACTGGGACTGGACATGATCACAGGCTCTTGCCATTTTGTCCATGGCGTCCAGCAACGTATCTTCAATCACTCGACCAGCGTACCTATTTCTTCACCCAGGAGTATGGACTTCACGTTCCCACGCTGCAACAGGTTGAATACCACGATTGGCAAGTTGTTGTCGCGACAGAACGTAATTGCCGTGCTGTCCATGACTTTTAGACCCTTATTAATGACTTCGAGATACGAGATATGCGAATACTTCGTGGCTGTCTTATCAATTTTTGGATCGGCTGTGTACACACCGTCTACTCCGGAGTGCGTGCCCTTCAAAATTACTTGCGCCGAAATTTCTGCTGCACGCAATGCTGCTGCGGTATCGGTGGTGAAGAACGGGTTTCCCGTTCCGCCAGCCAAAATGACGATGCGACCTTTTTCCATGTGACGCTCTGCTCGGCGACGAATGTACGGCTCAGCAACTTTTGGCATTTCAACTGCTGACATGACGCGCGACTGTTGTCCAACTCGCTCGAGCGCGTCTTGAAAAGCAAGACCGTTCATGACCGTTGCCAACATTCCCATGTAGTCGGCTTGTGCTTGGTCCATTCCTTGGCCGGCACCTTTAAGCCCACGCCAGAAGTTTCCACCACCAACCACTACTGCAATGTCGACGCCGAGTTCTTGTTTGGTTTCGTACAGTTCGGTCGCAACTTGATGCAACACATCGGTATCAAGACCGAACCCAGATTTTTCGGCTAATGCCTCACCTGAAAGCTTAAGAACAATTCGATTCCAACGAGCCTTTGGGTGTGCAGCCATGTACGAAATCTACAACTATCCGATCTCAACCTGCGAATAACGCACGATGACGGACTTGCCAATGACCTGGGAAACGGACTGCTTGTCGTCCTTTGCATACGGCTGTTCGAGCAATGCAATGTCCTTGAAGAATCCTTGAACACGGCCGTCCACGATCTTGGCGATTGCGGCTTCTGGCTTGCCTTCGTTGCGAGTAACCGTTTCAAGGGTTGCGCGCTCGGCGGCAATGACGTCTGCTGGAACATCGTCCTTCTTCAAGTACTTCGGACGAGCAAATGCAATATGCACTGCAATGTCGTGTGCGAGCTCTTGTGTTGCACCAGACATTTCCACAATGACGCCGTTTACACCGCGACCACCTTGAATATGTGAGTACAAGTCAAGAACATTGCCAGATGCTGCTTCGAAACGGACAACGTCGCCGAGGTCAATTTTTTCCTTCAACAAAATCTTGAGGTCTTCAAGTTGCTGATTGCGCTCGCTCACTGCTGCTTCGCCCTTGGCAATTACCAAGTCGACCAGAGTTTCGGCTTCTGCAATGAACTGATCGCTTCCTGCAACGAAGTCGGTTTCACACTTGAGTTTCACGATTGCAGCAACATTGCCTGTGACTTTGACAGCCACAACGCCCTGTGCGCTCTCGCGATCGTCACGCTTTGCACTTGCTGCAAGGCCCTTTTCGCGCAACCACTGCTTTGATGCTTCGATGTCTCCACCGTTTTCTTCCAGCGCCTTCTTGCAATCCATCATTCCCGCACCTGTTGTGGCGCGTAGTGATGCAACGTCTTTAGCGGTAAACGACATGATCAGCCTTCGACTTTTGTTTCGGTAGCTGACGCAACGCGTGCGTCGCGCTCTGCCTGTGCTTCTGTTGCCGACTTGCGTGCGGCATCTTGCTGTGCTTCGAATGCTGCTTGCTCATCTGCACTGCGTGGAGCTGGTGCAGCGGCTGGTGCCGATGAACGACCAGAAGTCTTTTCCGCAATGAAGCGACCTTCAATAACTGCTTCGCAGATAACGCGTGACATCAATTCGTTTGCACGAATTGCATCGTCGTTACCAGGAATTGGGTAGGTGATGAGGTCTGGGTTCACGTTGGTGTCCACCACTGCAATAACAGGAATACCAAGCTTGTTGGCTTCGGTTACTGCAATGCTTTCCTTCACGGTGTCAATAATGAACACTGCCGTTGGGCGACGTGCCATGTTGCGAATACCTGAAAGGTTCTTCTGCAACTTCTCAAGTTCACGCGAGATAAGAAGGGCTTCCTTCTTCGGCATGAGTTCGAACTCGCCGGTGTCGCGCATGCGCTCGTAGTCCTGCATCTTCTGAACACGCTTTGAAATGGTGTCGAAGTTGGTGAGCATTCCACCCAACCAACGCTCGTTGATGTACGGCATGCCGCACTTGTCAGCGAAGAACTTAATTGGATCTTGTGCTTGCTTCTTGGTTCCGATGAACAAGATGCTTCCGCCGTTTGCGACCATGTCGCGAACAAACTTGTATGACGTGTCTACGCGATCGAGCGTCTGCTCAAGATCGATGATGTAAATACCATTGCGCTCACCAAAAATGAATCGCTTCATTCGTGGGTTCCAACGATGGGTTTGGTGTCCGAAGTGAACGCCTGCTTCAAGCATTTGGCGCATGCTGACGATTGCCATGACTCTCTCCTCTCCTGTGGTTAGGAAACCTGAGCCCCGGCGCTTTCACGACCACAGGGTGGAACTCAAGTATGTGTATTTAGAACTGCACCGCGGTTTTACGGCCCGTGTGAGTGTATCGGCACTAAAACGGCTCGGGGCCTTAGCCCATTTGGGTTTTTTGTTGTAGGTGCGCACGTAGTTGGGTCGAGATAGACCCCCAACCGGCGTACCCCGATATACAGGGCGCCGCTCGAGGATCCGATACGAAAGCCCACAGATACGCGGTCTCCTACTTTTACCGCAGTGCTGTGCAGCCGGCCATGAGTGACCAACATGTTGCTCGCATCGCGCACTACTACATAGGCCACCCCCGCCACCGACCCCACATAGGTGACTACCCCACTGGCTGCCGAATGGACCGGTGCTTGTTGCGGGGTCAGATATTCGATTCCACGATTTCCTGCACACCACGTGCACGACGGCTCACGAAACACATCTGCAACTGCAAACTGTGTTGGCAGCATCAGCGCGCACAGCGCAGCGACGAACTCAATCAATTTCGGCAGCACGAAGACGTGAGCGCAATTGCAACACCGCCTTCGTATGAATCTGCGACACTCTGCTCTCGGTCACACCGAGCACATCGCCAATTTCGGCAAGTGTGAGATTCTCTTCGTAATACAACACAAGAACTGTTCGTTCTTTTTCTGGAAGCTTCTTCATTTCTTGGCGCATGATTCTGCGCGTTTCGTCTGCTTCAACGACTGCGTCTGGGCTGGTTGCACGATGCATATCTGAATGTGTGGCTGTTGCTGTGTTATCGGCAACAACGTGATCGAGTGGACCAACCGAGCCCGCCGCAATGTCGGACAACCATTTTTGAAAATCGGTATCGGAGATTTCTAACTTCGCAGCAATTTCTTCTTCAGATGGCGAACGACCCAGTTCGTGTTCAAGCGTGGACATGGCTTGCTCAACCGATCGCGACTTTGAACGCACACTGCGAGGAACCCAGTCGAGTGCACGCAAGCTGTCGAGAATGGCGCCGCGAATGCGCGGTATCGCATACGTCTCAAACTTTGCACCCTGCGTTGGGTCATAGCGATCAATGGCATTCATTAATCCGAACACTCCAGCAGAAATTAAATCTCCTGTGTCCACACGTTTCGGTAATCCTGCTGCAAGTCGACCTGCAACGAACTTGATAAGTGAGGCGTAGTGAACCACCAGCCACTCACGTGCAATGGGGTCTTTGCCGTCGTGCCATTGCTGCCAAGCATCTTCAATTGTCAGGCGAACGGGCAGAGCATTCATGCCCTGTAATTATGCCCGCGGATGAGATACCCCGTAGGCAGACTTCAGTCGCTCTTTACTCACATGCGTATACCGCTGAGTAGTTGCTACATCGCTATGCCCCAACAATTCCTGGACCGCCCGCAAGTCGGCACCATTATCGAGCAAATGCGTTGCAAACGTGTGGCGAAGTGCATGAGGGTGCGTGGGCGCTAACGAGCGCGCATCAATAATTCGGCGTACATCGCGTGTGCCAAGTCGACCACCTCGGCCATTGACGAACAGTGCCACTTCGGTCTTGTCTGTCGAAACCTCCGAACGAAGGATTGCCCATGCCGTGAGTGCAACGAGGGAAGGCTCGCTCACGGGAACGCGGCGCTGCTTGTTGCCCTTACCCGTCACGATGACCGCCTGCTGTTTTACATTCACGCTGTCCACGTCAAGTGAACACAGTTCGCTTACGCGCAATCCGCTTCCATAGAGCAATTCAATAATTGCCGTGTCGCGCGCGCTCTTCCAATCTGGGTCTTCATTGTTCGTTCCATGCAGAAGTGCATTCAGTTGTTCGTTCGTGAGCACCTTCGGAAGCCGACCAGTGTCAGTCGGAGTACGCACGCCCGCAGTTGGATCAATGTCAATTTTGTGATCACGCACTAGCCATGCAAAATATTTGCGCAGCGCAGCAACTTTGCGGCCAACGCTGCGTTTCGCCATTTTCATAGTGGTAAGAAACCCGATGTATTGCCGCACCACATCTTTGGTGACCTTGCGGGGGTCGTCAATGGACTGCCGATCTACCCAGTTGGCGAACTGAGTGATGTCGCTGACATAAGCAGAAACGGTGTTCGCAGAGGCTGCAGTGAGTGACGTTGCGAAGTCGTCAATTTCCCAAGCGGTGGCTGCCTCCATGATTTCCACCGTACCCCGCTGGTGTTTGCGCACCGAGCACCTCCCACCAACCGCCATTGTTCACCACCCAACCCATTGACTCCATGCGTCCAAGGGCAAACGCAATGTCCACAACATCGCGTCGTGTGCGCAGCACCAGCTGATCCAAGGTGAGCGCGTCGCCGGCCATTGCAATAGCAAGGATGGTGAACCCCGGCAAGCCCATTCCCAAATGAATTTCAATGTCTACAGGGGCGCCCTGAACTCCGAGCAATGTTGCAGAGCGAATAGATACAAACGACATGCACCGAGGTGTGCCTGTACATGTGCATTCGGAAGCACATTTTGAGTGCCACCAACTGTGTGTTCAATCCTGTGAGAATGTTCGGGTGCGTCGCCTCATTCCACTCACGCTCATTGCGCTCATTGCCATAACTGGGTGCTCCGAGACTCCGCGCACGGGGACAAACTTTTGTCGCCAGCTGGCAAAAGAAATGCCCGGAATTGCCGTGATGCCCGCAACGGTTGAAGAAGTGAATGCGGCTGTCGGTCACTTCACCAGACTGCAGAAGGTTGCACCACTTGATGTGCAAGAGGACTGGGATGCACTCACCGAATTGATGATTGCGGCGTCAAAAGTGAAAGCAGAAGATGCCGAGAGCGTGCAGCAAGTTGCAGACTTGGCGTATGCCTCTGAAGCGAACTCGAAGTCGGCTTCAGACTGGGTGAAGGCAACGTGTGGTGTTGATATTTCGCTTGGCGTTCAAGTAACGCCGTAATTCAATTAGCGAATTTCGCCGCGCTTCACAATCACTTTGTCGACAAGACCGTAATCTTTCGCTAGATCTGGTGTGAACCAACGATCACGCTCTGAGTCTTGCTGAATTTGTTCGATCTTTTGACCAGAGTGGAACGCAATGAGTTCGGCCATGCGCTTCTTGGTGTACTGCAGTTGCTCGGCCTGAATTGCAATGTCTGAAGCTTGACCACGAAGACCAGCAAGTGGCTGGTGCATCATGATGCGCGCGTTTGGCAACGTGTAACGCTTGCCTGCTGTACCTGCGGTAAGCAAGAACTGACCCATCGAAGCAGCAAGACCCAAGCACACTGTTGCAACGTCGCAACTAATGAATTGCATGGTGTCGTAAATTGCCATACCCGCAGTTACTGAACCGCCTGGGCTGTTGATGTAGAGCCACACATCGGCTTTTGGATCTTCGCCTTCAAGGAACAACAGCTGTGCACAAATTTGATTGGCAACATCGTCATTCACATCGCTACCCAACATGATGACTCGGCTCTTCAACAGACGAAGAAAGATGTTGCTTTGTGCATCGGGGCCGCCATCTTGTGCAAATGGAGCGTTCGGCAAGTGAAGTGGGCTGTTACTCATGGCGATCAGACTACTACCCCACTATTGCGCAGTAGGGAGTGGCATGAAGTGACGCCGAACACCACTAAACACCACAACAACCCGTTCATCATTGGCTATTTCGCCACGAATTGCGAGCAATCCTGCGAGTCCAGCCGTGCCCGTGGGGCTCACATCAATTGCTGTCACCTTGTGCGCAAGCGCATACGCGTCGACAATGTGCTGCTCGGTTGCAACAACAGGAGAGCCGCCACTTTCTGCCATTGCATTGCACACGCCAATCCAGTCGTACGTCTCGTCATCCAAAATTCCATCGGCAAGCGACGACTCCACGTTCTCCCACGGCCACATACATTCAGACCAACGCGGACCTGCATTTTTTCCGCCACCTGTTTCGCTTGCATGTTGCCATGCGCGAGCAAGAGGCGCACAGCCTTGCGTCTGTACTGCATGCAACTTTGGTCGCAGGCCTCCCGCATACAAACCAGCGCTTCCACACGCAGCGAAAGCGCCGCCGCCCACCTGCATAAACACTCTGTCGAGCGGCGGCCCACTGACGCGTTCCATGCTGTCGGCCATTTCCCAACCGATCGTGCGACCGCCATCGAGGCACCATGCATTTTCTGTTCCCTGAACACCAAATGGAATTGCGCCTTGCACAACTGCTTCACGGAATCGATGCACGCATGGGTCACCTGGCGGATCATTAGCCAAACGCGGGCAACGCACAATGTTGGCACCAACCGAGAGCAACAAATCAGTCAGTTCTGCATCTGCGTTTTCAGGAACGAACACTTCAATTGGCCAGCGCATTGCCTTGGCAAGCGTTGATGCGGCAAACGCAGCATTGCCACACGATGCAATCGCAAGTGGCGGACGAGCGTTGGGCGTAGACCATGATGCTGTTCCGGTTTTTTCGGCTGCCAGTAAGTGCAACATTTCGGTGAAGAGATGACGCGACTTGTGCGAACCGGCAACACCATGAGTTTCATCTTTAACCCACACTCCACCAGCAGCGGTAAACCCAAGTGCATCTGACAGCGCATCGTGACGAGCAAACGGAGTGAATCGAAATCCCGTTCCGGCAACACCCTGCACCGCAGCATCGGCTTCGCGAATTAATGCAATTCGCGCATCGTCAGACATTCCTAGTGCGGCAGCGAATGCATCCCATGCCAAGTATTTGCGAAACGCGATGTACGGATTGTCATCACCTGTGCTGCGTAGTGGCGCAATCGGTTGCTCAATCTGCAACACGTGATGCGTGTCGTGTTCATTCGAATTTGGACAACGCCACGACAAGGGTGTGCCTATAGCAACTCGTTCTCCACACACAGCACACTTCCACCCAACTTGCGGTTGAGCCAGCGTGGACATTGCTGGTTACTTAGTCGCAGCGACGCGTGCGTTGAACTCGGTAATCAAGGCATCCCATGTAGGAACATGGCTGCGCAAGTTGCGCCAGAACGACTGTGAACGACGCGCTTCAAACACCGAAAGCGGCGTGCCCTGCTGCTCCACCCATGTGTAATAGCCAAGGTTGAAAATACGGTTGCGGTCTCGCTCGGTGCAATCAATCATGGAATCGGTCTGCACTGTTCCCAAATGTTCCGCAAAGATTTCTGCAGCTTCAACTTGCGTGAAGTTGTCGTTGAAGCGCTTCTTCATGGTCTTCACGCGCTCGCTCGGATACAAATCTGCGCCGTCTGTGGCAATGGTGATGAGCACTTCGTCTTCGCCGAGGCCAAGCAACTTTGCAGTCTTAATGGCGGCAATGGTGTTGCAGATAGCTGAGAAACCAAAATGTGGCAAGGTGTCGACCACTTCTTGTGGAATGTGCTTGCGTTGCACCAGGTAGTCACGACCGGCAGAAGTGTTGAACAACACATCGAGTTCATCGGTTGCGCGGTCGGATACTGCAGCGATGACGTCGGTGTTCATTACGTTGTGAATAAGTGGAATGTGCTTGTCACCAATTCCTTGAATGTTGTGCTCGCCGAAACCGTTTTCCAGCATGGTTGGGCACTCGAGGGCTTCGACCGCAACGATCTTTGTTCCGTACTTGTCCTTCAGGTGGTCGCCTGCACCAATGGTTCCTGCTGAACCCGTTGCACTAGTGAATGCGGCGAGACGCAGGTTCGGACGATTCAAGCCCTTGGCAACATGTTCGTACACCGTTGCAAGCGCGGTACCTGTTACTTCATAGTGGCCTAAGTAGTTTCCGAACTCGCAAAACTGATTGAAGATGAAGTTCTTCGGATCTTTCTTCATTTCGTTGCATGCATCGTAAATTTCCTTCACGTTGCTTTCGGTGCCAGGTGTGCGAATGATGTCGCTTGGGTCGCTTGTCCAGCGATCGAGCCAGTCAAATCGCTCTTGTGACATGCCTGCTGGCAACACTGCTACACCGCGTGCACCCATGATCTTGCTAATTGCCACTCCGCCTCGCGCATAGTTGCCAGTTGAAGGCCACACTGCTCGTTGCGTTACCGGATTGAACTGACCGGTAATAACTCGCGGTGCCAAACATGAATACGCCGCCAACACTTTGTGTGCGGTAATCATCGGGAAGCGATCTCCGAACACCACAACAATTGGACTATCGACACCAGTTAGCGACTTCGGCAACAACACATGATCGGGAACGCTTACCCGATTTCCTGCCATGTCGTTAAACCAATGCACGCGGAACAAGTTGCGCGCGTCTGGAGAATTCTTGTCTGCCCCCGCTGCAATATCTAGCGGGATGAGGGATGGATTCGCCAATTGGGCGAATGTAGGCAACACCACATTGTTAGCGGCACATTTGCGAATGCTTTCGGCCAACGCCCCTTCATCCACGATGGTGTCGGCCAAGCCAAGTTGGCTGGCGAGGGCATCTGAGTCTTGAGAAGAAGTCATTGTTGAGGTCACGCTTTACATTGTGTCAAGAAACGATCCCCTTGCCACTACCCTTATCGCGATTAGCCGACGTAGCCCAATGGCAGAGGCACAGCACTTAGGATGCTGTCAGTGAGAGTTCGAGTCTCTCCGTCGGCACTGTGAGTTTTCAACCAGCGCACATCTCTGAGGTTCAAACCCCAGCGCTCGTGATTGACGGCGCCATTGCCCGTCACAACATTGCCACTATGGCGGCAGCAATTCCTGGCACACGATTGCGTCCACATATGAAGGCAACTAAGTGCACAGCACTCGCTCGCGAACAAGTTCGTGTTGGACACACCACATTTACGTGCGCAACACCACGCGAAATTGTTGGAATGGTTAAAGCCGGCGTTGGCGATGATTTGCTTCTTGCCAATGAAACTGTTGACTCCATTCGATTGCAAGAAATGGCATCACTGCAAGACAAAGCGCTCATCACAGTGGCAATTGATTCCGATGAAACTTTGCATGCGGCACATGCAGCCGGAATTCAACACGTACTCATTGATGTCAATGTTGGACTGCCGCGCTGTGGAATAGCGCCGGAGTTAGCTGGGTCTCTTGCAGACAAAGCACGAGCACTTGGCAAAACCGTACGAGGAGTAATGGGCTATGAAGGCCATCTCATGATGGTTGCCGAAAACAGCGAACGACTTGCCAAGGTTGAAACGTGCATGGCACTACTCCGTGCAGCAGCAAACGATGTTGGCGGCGACATTATTTCTGCAGGCGGAACTGGCACATACAACTTGCACAGCAACACTGGGGTCACCGAAATCCAGGCCGGCTCGTATTCGTTGATGGACACGCAGTATGCGCAACTTGGTTTGCCGTTTGCTCAAGCTGTGTTCGTTGTTGGAACGGTTATCTCGTCAAACGCTCAATGGGCAGTCATCGACGTTGGCCTGAAGTCGCTTGGCATGGATCACGGCAACCCATCAATCGATGGTCACCTAGTGTGGTTCTGTTCCGATGAACACACCACATTTTCAACAAATGAAGGCGTTCCTCCAAAAGTAGGAACACGAATTCGCGTCACTCCTGCACATATTGACCCAACAGTTGCTCAACATGAAGCGGCATGGGTAACGAGCGGCGACGACATCGTCGATCGCTGGGCAATCGACTTACGCGGTTGGTGAATCGTTTTTCAGCAATTGCGATAACGCACGAAACGCTTTCCCCCTATGTGAGAGAGCATGTTTCTCATCAACTGACATTTGAGCAAACGTTCGGCCATCTCCGTCGCGCGCAATAAATAGCGGGTCGTAGCCAAAGCCACGCTCACCAATTTCGGCCTCTGCGATACTTCCCTCGCATACACCTTCGGCAATCACTTCTCGCCCATCGGGAAACCGCAATAGTGCAACCGTTCTAAACCTGCATGTTCGTGTTTTGCCACTGAGCTCTCGCAACATTTTTGCTCGATTGTCAGCATCCGTTGCTTGTTCACCAGCAAATCGCGCAGTGCGCACTCCTGGTGCACCATTCAACGCGTCAACCTCCAACCCAGTGTCGTCGGCTAACGCAGGAAGCCCTGTTGCACTGCACACAGCAACAGCCTTCAACCGTGCATTACCAACGAGCGTGTCTGCGTCTTCCATTACATCGGCAAGCCCCTCTGGGCGTGGCTGCAAGTCAACGACACCACCCATGAGGTCGAAAATTTCAGCAACCTTGTGGGGGTTGGCAGATGCGCAGACTGCGCGCAGCACGACTACCTACCGAGTGGGCGTGGCGTTGGTGGAGTGGCAATGACTTCGCGTTGTTTGGCGAAGATTTGCTCGAGACCACCTGCAGCAAGCCCAAGTAATGCATCCAATTCGCTGCGTGAAAACGCTTTTCCTTCTGCAGTGCCTTGCACTTCAACATAGGTTGGCTCGCCACCGTTGATCGGTTGCAACATGACCACATTCATATCTACTTCAGCCTTTGAGTCTTCTTCGTAAGGAAGATCGAGCACAGCATTGCCATTGTGCATTCCAACGCTGATGGCGGCACACATGGAATGCAACGGGTTCACTGTGAGGCCGCCGTTTTGTTGAATGCGTGTAATCGCGTCGTGCAACGCAACAAATGCACCACAGATACTTGCGGTACGTGTTCCACCATCGGCCTGCAACACATCGCAGTCAATAAGAATTTGACGTTCGCCAAGTTGCTTCATGTCGATAGACGAGCGCAGTGCACGACCGATGAGACGCTGAATTTCAACCGTGCGACCCGACTGCTTGCCCTTCGCCGCTTCGCGACCAACACGCTCTGGCGACGAGCCAGGAAGCATTGAATATTCCGCAGTGACCCAACCTTTGCCACTGCCCTTCATCCAACGCGGAACATCTTCATCGAGAGATGCAGTGCACAGCACTTGCGTTTTACCAAACGACACGAGCACCGACCCGGCCGACATTTCAGTGAAGTCGCGTTGAAATGAAATTGGACGCAACTCGTTGTGTTGCCTGCCGTCGAAACGTGTCATATCTATATTCTCCCTGTTGTTGTTAAATCTTGTTGTTTGACCATTGCTCTGCGCTGTCTAATTCTGGGCCCAGCAATCGGCGACCGAGTTGTGCGAACCATGCAATGTCGCCCGACGACAAAAAGCGATGCGATCCAACTCCAGTGGCTACTGCCATTCCAGATTCAGTCAGTGCGTCGCGCACCGCGAATGCCGTTTCATCGCCGCTGCTTACCAGCACCACATTCGGTCCCATCACTTCGCTAATAACGCGGGATAAATAGGGATAGTGCGTGCAACCGAGCAACAATGCATCGACTCCTGCATCGCGCACTGGCGCCAACAAGCGTTCTGCCAACACCGTCACTTCGTCGCCAGTAGTTTGATCGCGCTCAACAAATTCGACGAACCCCGGGCATGCCGCCGATGTAAGCGCAACTTGTGCTTTCGTCTCGCGAATTGCATTCACATACGCGCCAGAAGAAATTGTTCCAACTGTGCCAATAACACCAACTTTTCCGTTCTGTGTTGCGCGTACCAACGCCCGCGCACCTGGCTCCACCACTCCAAGTATTGGTACGGGTAATTCTTCTGCGAGCTCGTGCAAAGCAACTGATGCCGCGGTGTTACAAGCAATAACAACAATCTTTGCGTTGTGGTCGTTCACCAAACTCCACGCCAATTCGCGTGCATACTCGCGTACTTGCTCGGCTGGTTTATTGCCATACGGATACCTACCCGTATCGCCGATGTACACCACATCTTCATGAGGAAGCAGGTCAATGACTGCACGCGCAACAGTGAGTCCGCCAAACCCCGAGTCGAACATGCCGATCGGGCCAACTGCGCTATTTCGCTTATTTGGCATCGGCTTCCACAATACGCCAGCGCAATAGCCTGACTTGGTGCTTGCGTTAACCGCTAGAAATAGATGATTTTCTCGGCTGCTGCTTCTGCAGCATCGAGATCATCGGTGTAAGCACCTGTTGACAGGTACTTCCAACCACCATCGCACACAATAAATACGATGGTTCCTTCGTCAATTTCACTCGCGACTTTTAGTGCTCCAGCAAGTGACGCGCCTGACGAAATACCGGCAAAAATTCCGCATTCGCGAACTAAGCGTCGTGTCATTTCCAAACTCTCGCGCGGACGCACGACACGTTTGCGGTCGAGCAAGTCGATGCCATTCCAGTTTTCAAAAATTGGTGGAATGTAACCCTCGTCTAGGTTGCGCAATCCTTCTACGCGCTCACCAAGCGGTGGTTCAACGGCGATCAATTTGATATCCGCATTCTGTTCCTTCAGGAAACGACCCACACCCATGAGCGTTCCACTGGTGCCGAGGCCCGCAACAAAATGAGTTACTTCTGGAACGTCACGCCAAATTTCTGGACCAGTCGTTTTGTAATGCGCATTTGGGTTTGCATCATTTTGATATTGATGCATGAAACACCACTCAGGGTGTTCTGCAGACATCGCTTCAGCACGACGCACCGCACCATTTGATCCTTCTGGACCAGGAGTCAAAATAATTTCTGCACCAAACACTTCAAGCATTTGACGTCGTTCAATCGAAACGCTGTCTGGCATCAAGATGGTGATCGGGTTGCCCTTCACAGCAGCAATTGCAGCAAGTGCAATTCCGGTGTTGCCAGATGATGGCTCCATGATGCGTTGGCCAGGCTTCAATGAACCGTCGGCAATCGCTTGCTCAATCATGGACTTCGCAATGCGATCTTTCACTGAGCCAAATGGGTTTTGACCTTCGAGTTTTGCGATCAACCGTACTCGCGGGTTCGGAGACAGGTTGCTGACATCAACAACAGGCGTGTTGCCAATGAGGTCGAGAACGCTCTCATTGATCATCATGCGCGAACTGTGGATTGTTGACTGCATTGGTCATAATTCTAGCCCTGGCTAAAGGCCAATGGTCAGTTGTGCTGCTGAATAGCCGTTTCGGTGATTACGCCTTCAATAATGCGGAAATTCCGTGGCTCTGGCACACCACGCTTCAACGTGACGATCATGTAGTGCCAACCCGGGTCTGGAGCTTGCGCGACGTCGGTCGAACTTGGGTAGGCCTCGGTATGAGTATGACTATGCACTACCCCGACCACTTCTCGACCAGCATCCTCAGCGTTTCGTTCGATCACCAAGTGTTGCTTCGGATTAATGGTGTACACCTTTGCCGAGTGCGCAATGTTTTCGCACGCGTGAAACTCGAGTACTTCATTGGTGGTGCTATTGCCAACCAATAGTCCGCAGGCCTCTTCTGGATAACACGAAATGGCGTGTTCTCCAATGGCTTGTAATACCTGTGGTGATACCAAAAGTGTGATTTGAGTACTCATCGCATTTTCAGGCTACCCGTATGCTGAAACGAACGATATGAACGCACAAAACAAGCAGAACGAGCGGGAGCACCTCGACCGGGTGGTTGCCAGTAATCGTAAGGCCAGGCACGACTACACCATTGTGGATGTGGTTGAGGCCGGCATTGTGCTGCTCGGAAGCGAAGTAAAAAGCGTGCGTTCGGGCCAGGTGCAACTTGCCGACGCGTATGCACATGTGGTGAACGGTGAAATGTGGCTCGACGGAATACATATTTCCTCTTATGCATTTGCCCATGGAGTCGGTGCGCACGAACCCATGCGCCGCCGCAAGCTACTTCTCCATCGCGAACAGATTCGACGTATGCAAGACCGCATCAACAAGGAACGACTCACCATTGTTCCGCTTGAAGTGCGTTTCAGTAAAGGTCGCGTGAAGGTTGATATTGCGCTTGCTAAGGGCAGGCAAAAAGCCGACCGTCGTCAAGCCATTGCTAAGAAAGAATCTGAACTTGAAATGCGTCGCGAAGCTGGCCGACAGAAGAAACAAGGCAATAACTCCTGATGATGAAGGTTCTGCGAGCATTTATGTCAGCCAACACGAGAACCAATAGGCATAAAACTTCAGTCTTGGGTTTCGTACTCGCATCGGTTTTGTTTTCAGTTGGTCTTGTCGGTGTCCCGAAGTCGGTGGAAGCCAAGCCGGTAATCAGCACCACGAAGGATGAGGATTGGAAAACCGGCCCGCTTCCGGACGGAGTCAAGAAGAAAGACCTTGATGCTCTTGTGAAGACCGCGATGGGTGCGCCGGATAACAAAATAAGAGTCCGCAGCGTACTTATCACCATCAACGACAAGATCGTCTACGAGCGCTATCACCCGCTCGATAACAAGGATTCATTCCTCGATACGTTTTCAGTTTCTAAGAGTTTTGTTTCGACAGTCGTGGGCATGCTCGTAGATGACGGCAGACTCTCACTCGACCAACCTGCACCAGTTGCTGCGTGGTCTGGCCTCAACGATCCCCGAAGCGCAATTACTATCCGCAACCTCTTACATATGTCGTCCGGCCTCACGTGGAAAGAGGAGTACACAGCTGGCGATTCTTCAACACTCGCGATGCTGTTCGCCCCCGTTGCGTCTGACTACGCAATTGCATTGCCACTCGAAGTCAAACCTGGAACGCAGTTTGAATACAACTCGGGAAATAGCGCAATACTCATGCGCATCATCACCGACACGCTTGGCGGCACGCCGCAAGCCGAGTCATACATCAAGAAAAGGCTTCTCAATCCTCTGGGCATCAAGAAGGTTGTTTACCAGCGCGACTCTTCTGGCCGAATAGTTGGATTCATGGGTATCAACATGACAGCACGCGATCAAGCCCGCTTTGGTTTGCTCTATCTGCGCAATGGCGTGTGGGGAAAGAAAAAGGTGATTTCACCTGAGTGGGTGAAATTTTCGAGCACACCATCACCAACCTTTCAAGGCTATGCAGGTCACTGGTGGACACATTATTTGCTGGGAAGCAGCGCGTCTCCTGGCGACTTCACTGCGCTCGGCTACTACGGCCAGTACGTAACTGTTTCACGAAGCAAGCGAATGGTGATGGTGATCAACACCGCATTTGAAGGCACCCCGACGGAGCAAACTGTCAAAGCCCGCAACCTTGTGCAAACTTTGTATGCATTATTTCCAGCAAAGTAAATACCCGCACACCGTTGCCGTACACTGTTAAGGCAAGCAAAGTTAACGGGGCTGACAGGTTTCGACGTCAGTGTCGCTGGCCGAGCGTGCGACCCGAGTTGCTCAGACTCGTAAAACGGGGCAAAAAAACAACTGCCAACAAGCAGTTCGCTCTCGCCGCCTAATTAGGGGGTAGAGAGCAACCGTGAGCCGCAAGGTCGCACGGGGCCAATTCACCGCAGCCCGGCAACAGAAGCGGGGAATGACATTGGGAAAGACCGATGACGTTGAGAAAGACCAATGACCGAATGGAAAGACGTTCCGCGGGTTAATGCTTCGGCATTAACCAATCGACCCGCCGATGTTGCTGCGTAGCAA